>OIZO01001766.1_pt1 | contig 10356 bp, 10 predicted proteins | sample 1588551 | NCBI WGS metagenome assembly OIZO01 (sample SAMN03283271) | human gut metagenome | biome: human-associated habitat; material: feces | host: Homo sapiens | place: Peru | collected 2012 | reverse complement strand
CATGTGACCAGATTCCTGATTCTGTTAGTTTATAACAAATCATCTGTCCGCATATATTTTTTTGCATATTTTAAAGCTCTGTTATAATCAATGAAAAAGCCACAGCTTTCATATTCCATGTTTTCAACAACATAGACAGATTTTCCCGTTTGATTATGGATAAATATCTCAAATGCCTTTTTTTCATAGTCCAGACGTTCGTTAATTTGTCTTCTTAGAGTTTCATCTCTCGTTTCTTCCGACAGCTCCTCCAAGGCATCTAAAACATCTCAATAGCATCCCTTCTGATTTTTTAATGTGTCGCTGAAACCTTATCCTTCCAATCCGGGATGTCAATAAATTCCCCTGTCCGATAAATTACCATTAGACAAGTACCTTATAATTCCTTCTCGAATCTCTTTCACAATATTTAATTCCCTTTCGTTACATCCGCAAGCATGTTTAAGAGCTGGATGAAAAAGAGCATCGACCACAAAAGCTGTACCTTCCACGCTATCATTTACAAGGATAACTCCATATTCTTCAACATGTTCTATTTCAACCAATGCCTGCTTCAACCTCCTACGAATGGATTCTTCTGTCTCAGTCCCCCTATTTTTTAATCGGTGTAATAATTCATCAAACGATGGAGGAATCAGAAATACCGACCGGATTTTTTGCTGTTTTCTAATCTGTCTTGCCCCCTGCGAATCAATCTCAATTATTACATTTTTCCCCTTAAAGAAATCCTTGTAAACATCATTTTTAAGTGTTCCATAATATTCTCCGGCATACTCAGCAAATTCAAGAAATTCATTCTTGTTTATCAAATCTTCAAATTCTTCTCGCTTCTTAAAATGATAAGATTTTCCATCCACTTCACCTTTCCTTGGTTTTCTTGTTGTAGCTGATACAGCTACGACATACTTTTCAGGATATTCTGTTAATAATTGTTGTATAACGGTCCCTTTTCCAACTCCTGAAAATCCAGAAAGAATCAATAATTTCCCCGGTGTGGTTTTTATATGATTCTCATCAATATGCTTATATAAACACTTTTTTCTATAGTTTTCATAATCCTTCCCCAAAATGTCATATTCAATTGTTTCAATATTCCCATGTATCCTATAAATATCTGTTCCTGCAATAACTCCTTTGCATTTTGTCTTTTTCGTTCCATTATCGAAATAAAACTCCACCAAATCATCTTTTTCAAAAAGAGGTGTGCGCAGTTCATATCTCCTGTTGATTTTTTCTATTTCTTCCTCTGTCCTGGCATGTAAAAGCAACGTAGCCTTTATACAAGAATCCTCCCATCGATAATCAATCGTTTCCTCCGGAGTTGAACGATTTTCCATAAATAAATCATAAATATCATTTCGCACAAGTAACTTTGTACATGACACATTTCCTGCTAACTTCCACTGGCTTGTATCGCACTGATTTAACACGGGAAATAAAGAAACCCATTCTCTATGGTAATTAAGTTTATTTAAATCAGGTCCGTAAAATTGATAAGATCTACCATCTTCAGCGATCATAATCACGCACCCTGGACCACCCATTCCGGATGGTGCACAAAATCCATAGGCAACAATTTTCTCAAATAATTCTTCTGTCAGATCTGATAATTTCAGTTGTACTCTATCCTCAAATTTCATACTTGCTCTCCACAATTATTTTACAGTTTCCATGAGTGCTCTGATTTTTTCAAAATCATACTCTCTGATTATTTCAGCTTCAACTGTACACTCAATTTCATGATCTGTCACAATTACATCTGCTTCCATAGGATCGTCAACGATTTTTTCTGCCATCATGGAAAAGAAATCATACATATTTATAATCTCAGTAAGATGAAAATAATCAGTCAAAAAGGAAAGTGTAGTATCACCAGCCACCCGTGAATTGCCGTCCTTTGCTATATTCAACCAGATAAATTCATTTGTCAAAAGATCAATTCCGAATAAATATGCAAATGTGCTCTCACAATTTATACGATATGCTGACTTTACTGTCTTAGGTTCATACACTTGTCCACTATCTTCCCAATCTCTCAGCATATATCCCGCCTTGCAAAAGCATTCATTAAAGTTTTTCCCAGAATAAACGTTATCGCAAAAAATCAAATATCGATATTCAGAATACCGTGCCTTGAATTCCGGAAGATTGATATCAAAGTACTCAGAACCTCCCAGATAACCGCTTGTTTCATCACCGGAATAAGTAATTGCCCCTGACTGATGTCTTGACATAGTTCTCCAGGAAAATTCCCTCCGATTACCATCTTCTGTAAGTGCAAACACAGAAAGATCAATGTCGTTTACTTTCTCCCAATAAGTAAACGCTCGAAGCTTTTTTCCTTCCTCTATCGGAATTCTGGATCCTTTGGAAAGAACGCCGAATCCACCTTGCGAAGTATTTTCTGCTAATGGAAGTGTATAATTTTTCATCGAAGGTTCAATATATACCTTTCCAAGTCGATTTCTAAGTTTCTCAGAAAGTTTTGAACGAATCATTTTCCCAATTTCTTTTACCTGCTCTTCCGTAAGCCTGCTTTGACATTTTTCACTCTCTTCTGGTGTTTCATAATGAACCTTCATGAGATTATGCTGTGTAAACTTGAAAATACGTCCGTCCTTTCTCTGCACTCCTTCATATCTAAACAATAATTGCAGCAAAATCAACGTACTGCAATCCTCTGGGAATTCCGAAAGGAATGTTTGCTCCTCTTCTCGATCCATACGGCTGATAATGTAATCCATATTTCGAAGCAATGCAGATGTTCCTTTCTTTTCCCGCAATAATTCTGCTGCTTGCTGACATCTGTTTTCCTGCATCAACTTTTCAAACTCACTGTATACAGACTCATTGCCTTTTGTTCTCATGGCATGTACAAATATTTCCGCCTCTTCATTTTGGGGTTGATAATGAATGTGATGTAAAAATCCATTCCATAGCTGCTTCTTTTCATAACAAGTACGGATATCACACTTCCCACTTCTGAACATTCTGTCTAAAAGTGCTGTTAAGAATTTTCTGTCCTGATTTTTAAAGTTTAATTTTTTCGGATTTTCATTGTGATAATACCGATAGTTTAATTCATCTACTATTTTCATAACATCTGACAGATTCAAACTGTCTGCCAGCGAAAGATTTTTCGTGTCGATTAGAAGTCTTACACAGGTGTTCTTTGAGACAATATCCGGAATATTTTCCATATGATCACAAATAAATGTAAGTACAAGCGTATACTGCCTCTCACTCAATGGTCGCGAACCTGATAATAAATCCTTCACAATCACTCGTACCATTTCTTCTGCTTCTTCCTCCGTTTGTATCACAAATTCCCGTACTTCTGTCTCTTCCTGAAAAGCCGCACGTTCAAAATCTTTTTCAAACATAGACTGCCCCGACTCTTCAAAATTGCCAAGCCCGTACGTATTAAAATAATGTGCAAGCTGATCAAATAATAATTCCTCTGTAGAAAGATTTCGGACACTCTGAGGGAATCCTCTATAAAACGGTTTCGGAACATTTTCTCCAAATCTTTTTGATAGTTCTTTTACCATTCCGCAATGCACAAGCTCCCTGCCTTTTGTAATTTTTACGCCAAAGAAATGTGCCATTGCAAACAAGGTTTCAAAAACATGCTTTTCTTCCGTCTCTTCATCACTGACAAGAATATGCTTTTCAAACAAATAGTCTTTGTATATTTCTTTCATGCCCGCACCTTTTTCTACTACTATACTTTAATCAATGCCGACTGATCTTGCCACTCAAATACACCTAATTTGAAGTAAGTAACAATAGCTGTCGGCATCCTTTTGGCGATATTATCGGATTAAATCTGTGCTCTAGCAACTGAGCTACAGAACTTTTAAAGTTCTGGTGGGAGTCGAACCCACGACAACAAACTCCCAAAGAAGTAAATCCGATTAGCTGCCAAACTGTTAGTTCATTATAATCTCTCCTCGTATGCTTTCCTCTTCTCTTCATACATACACTTTACAATATCGCTGATTCGTCTTTCCCAGTCATAATTGTCGTTGTACCATACACAATCATACGCATACGGGTTCTTCCTGTTATGCGCAGAGCAAATCACTACCCGAAAATTCTGATAATCATTCTTTACTACATCTACAAAATAATCTCCAGCTTCCCAATCAGCCGTAATTCCTGGAGACAATGGATAATGCATATCTGTAATTGCCAAATCATATGGGATTCCGCTTCGATATGCTTCATCAATTTTTTTGATTCCTGAATACATATCTGTAACCCAATCGATTTCAGCCGGCACTACATTTTTTATTACTCTTGAAATCGCTGAATGTTTCATTGCGCTATCTTCTAATTGAATAATTCTTAATTTCATAAAATCCTCTGGCCCTTCTCCATGATTGTTTTCACGATACTCGTACTCTGTATGCCTGCAGCTACGATGCTTTTAAAACGTCCACATCAATTTCCTGCAAGAACGCCATTTCATCGCCTTTACATGCAAGACCTAACAGTTGAATCGTATTAATTCCAATAATTTCCTCATTTCCACGCAGATACGACATCACACGAGATGCTGTTCTTTCTTTGCTTTTTCCATTCACATTATTTTTATCCACCAGTTCTAACTCTATTGCTAATTGTGATGTTGAATAATTTTTTTGAATGATTTCTTCGCTAAGAGCTGTAACATCAAATACATAAAGTTTCTTATTTTTTACACAAACTTTTTTATCTTTTCTCACAGCAAACTCTCTCATCTTATCATCCTCCTGCTTTTTCTGGTTTTCTAAAGATTTTTTAATGTATTGCAATCATACCCCTTGGAAGCGACTTTACTTAGTCACTTTTTCAAAAAGTTAAAATTTATTGATTATTATTTCTACACGCTGTTATAATACACTTATAGATTTGTCTTTTAAATCCCACTTTTTACTACAATTTATTTTATATTTGGAAGTATGTTATGTTTGATTTTTATGACTTTAATTATTCTGATGAATTTAAACAAAGACTACAAGATGCAAGATGTAAGAAAAAAGATTCATCTATCTACCGATAATATAAAATTGCTTCGTAATGATACTTCCGTAAGTAATTTTATAAATTATCTCATGACTACACCAAAGTTTCATTCTCTTTTGAATCAGCTCAATCATATTTGCGTTAATGGGTTCTTTTCTGAAAGTATAGAAACAACCTTTTCAACCTCCGCAATTCAAAAATTAGAAAAAGCTTTTCACCGGTTTTCATGCGAAGTTTTTTCAATTGACAGAAATGAACATACCTTTGTACCTTACGTGAAAAAGGTTTTTCCTTGGAATAGGAAAAAACAGTCTATCGAAGACTTTGTCCAATCCATTGTCATCAACGAAAAATATTATGAAATGTTGGAAACGAACCCCCTTTATCAGGAACAAACTTCTGATGAAAGATATGAAACTCTTATCTATGATTTTTCTAAAGCAAGCATTCAATATCTTGAGAGGAATCAACTTGCAGAACTGGCAAAATATAATGTTGCAAATATCTTCTCTGAAATTGTTCAAGATTATGTCGATGTTACTGTAAATAATTTCAAAAATCGTGAAAAATAATTTTCTAAAATGAGAAGCAGCCTTTATTTGACAAACTCAGCTTTCTAAATCTCCGAACCGGCTGTTTCTCATCATTTAATATTTTTTATTATCTTCCATACTTCTTCAATCAGTAACATAAATTCTTTTTAAAGCAGAGATTCTCTCCTCTATTTCTTTTCTAACAGAAGGCGTTTCAATCTCAACCAATTCATAATTCTCAATCGCCCACCCCACAATGAAATAGCTGGTTTTATATACCAATATCCGGTCGTACTCTTCTGTCTCGCCACTCAAATGATAAAATTCATCATTAAACGTATTGTATATTCTCGTATAAGCCCTTGGATCCGTTTTTTTCACCCGAATAACAATATGGATTGCATCGCCGTACGTTCCTCCTTGGTGCTGTTGTGGGTATTCCGTTTTTGTTCTGTCTTCCCATAAGTATCCCTGTGGTAAATCTTCCATTTTTCTTGGTTTCTCCGCAAGAATCTGGATATTTTCCATCAACTCAATTGGATAATTTGACAAATTATCATACTTTTCTTTATTTCCCACCAACCATATTTTTCCATTACTATAATTAAAAAAATACGGACTTATAACATACTCATATCCATTACTGATCGTCTCTCGTTTTCCTTCTGCATTGTAATTTATCAATTGAAATGAAATTTTATGGCAAAATTCTCCCGACATTTCGTTCATTGCATCAAACAATTTTTGAAGATTATCAGCTAAAGAAACCCAGTCGCAACTGTTCGCAGGTATTACCCGATCATTGCCAAAAACTTTTGTATGCTTCTTTTTCTGTTCTCCTTGCATTGATTTCTTAAGCACTGCATACTCCGGTGATGTCCGCTCTATGTACATCCAATATTTTTTTACATTTGCTTTTCCAACACTATCTAAAATTTCGTTAATTATCTCATCCTTTTCATCCTGACGTATGTTAGACATTCCGATAATTTGCTCAACCAAAAGCGGAAAACGTTCTGCCGATATCGTCTGCTTATAATAAATACACTCCTTCTTATTCTCCCGTACATAGCCTAGTTCCTCAGAATCTTCCACCTCTATAAGGCCGTCCTCATATAATGCCCTTACATTGTTTTTAATTGTTCGAAAAGAACTCGTATCATGATTTTTCTTTTTTCCATCGTATTCCTTTGAGGCAGGATTTTCTTCTTCATTTTTATCAAAAATCTTTTCTCTTTCTTTTTCTAAAGGATCATACCCATTTTCTCCTTGATATATTGCATCTCTGATTTTTAAAATGGATGCTTTATTCTTAGAATTGGTATTTTCCTTTAAATATGCCAGAATTTTGGTTTTATATCCATCTTTACATCCCTGATTGCTCATTATTGTCTCCCTCTTTTATTCTCACTGTGACACGTTCATTATTTTGACACTTTATTTAATCTCATTTATCTTAATTTAAAACCAGCTGAATATATTGGTTTAATTCTGCTCTTACTCGTTCCATCTCTTTTCTTGTCTTTGGATTTATATAAGGAATTCTTCCGATTAGTTTATCCACATAATGATTATCGTTTATGATTTCATATGTTACTTTGAAATTTATATCAAAAAAATATGCAAGATAAGACAACCAGTAATCCATCTTTGTTCTTCTCGTCTCTAATAAGACTGATGTCTGATTCTCAAACTGTTGCATAACCTCTCGGCTAATTTCCGACATTCCTACAGCTTCCTCCGGAACTCCCAGCATAGTTTCTATCGGATTCTTGAGTTTCACCCTGCAGTTATCCAACTTATCTGCATCACGTATAATTTGAGCATGTAGCAATTCTCTTTCATCCGTAATTCCTTGCAGAGAATAATCACTATGTCTGGCAATAGCCATTTTGATAATTCCATCCCATTTGTCTTCTTTAACAAAACGCCGGATCATTCCCTCTTCAAATAAAATTTTCACTCCATATGCAGCATGATTCATCGTTTCAGGTTCAAAACTGTCATAGCACTTCAATTGTTCAAATCTTCCGATATCATGCAACAACCCTATAATCTGAGCAAGCTTACAATCTTCTTCAGATAGCTTCAGACCTTCTGCAATTTTTCTGCTACATTCTACAACTCCATAGGTATGTATAATTTTTAATTTGACCTTGTCATTTTCTCTTTCATAACCATCCAAATAATTTTCAAGGGCTTCCTTTGCATTCCGTAAATCAACCATTTATTTATCCTTCATTCCTAATACAATTAAAATTCTTTAATATAATTCTCAAAAAGTATCGCCTCTACCGCAGGTGTCCGCGATGCAAACCTAACGTTCTCTATTCCTCTGGTAAGTAGCAATCTTTCCCACAACTTTTTATAATGTTCAAATTCAAAAGTATAATCATCTAATATCACATATTCTTCTATTTCCGGATGTAATTCCAGATACTCTTTTATCCCCTTTCCTCTTTCCAAAGCGCGATCAGTAGTATGCCCGGATACTTTCAAGTTACACTGTGCTAGTTTTGAAATGAGATATTTGTAATCGTCATGATCTTTATCCAAATTTTTCCAGTCTGATGAAAGTATAATCTCTCCACCACCACATTTTTCGATCGCGTTTGCAAGAATTTTGACCCTCGCATCATCGATTCCTGTATAGTCAGATGGGGTTCGTTTTACTGTTGTCCTTGTGTTCAAAACACCATCAACATCTAAAAATACAACAAATTTCATCATAATATCAACCCTTCCTAAAAATAGTAATTGTATTGATTTATTATGATAATAGCGCATAAAAGCAACCATACTTCATCGCTTTTACACGCTTTTTGAAGTTTTTTGTAAAATAAATCCTCAAATATGCCCTCGGTCACCCGAGGACCTTGCGTATACCTTTGCAGCTACAAATGTCAGCACAGAATAATGTGTTGTCGGATTCGATCATGTTACCACCATTCGTTCGAGATGGGACATCAACCGTTCTTCCTCTGCGATGAGGCTGCCTATCGAAACATTACCGGATTGTTCATAAATGTATTACTACATTCAAGCTCCCGTTAAGGAACTTTTCAGTCTGCAACGATATTTCCAAAGTGCCACGACCGAATAAAAAATTCTTGATGTCAACTAACATCATCCTCACGTCTCCGTTTAGATGAACTCCTACAAGTTCTCTTTTTGAAACAACCTCTGTATTTGTTCATTCATTTTTCTTTCGACCATGCACCTAATCAATAGAGTTATGATGGGTGTAGCATATTTGAAGATTTATTAACTTGTTGACTCTATAATACCTCTCTTTTTATTCATTTCCTGCCAATTCATTGGCAAATTTGATATTCTTTCAAATTTTATGCAAATCGTATTCTTCTGATCTTGATTTATTATAATGCTAGCGTACAAAAGCTAGCATGCTTCGTCGCTTTTGTACGCTATTTAAACTTTTCTTAAATCCTCATTCGACTACATAATCACTGTCGTCCCAAGCTCAATATTCTCTACTAACCAGTCCAGCTCTTGTTGTGTACACGAATACATCCCGACGTATATATCCAAAAAACTTTACATTCTTTCGATCTGGATAATATCCGCTAATGTATTCTTTCGGTGATTTCTTCTCTATCTTAAAGATTCCCCCCGGAGTCGGTGACTTTTCTCCTCCAAATATGCAATCCATAGATTTCATTTTCTCATACATCATATAATCTGATGAATCAAAATCCGATCGAATTGAATAATGTTCATTTAATATTGAATTATCAGCCTTTCTATAAATCTCCAATTTACCTGCTACCCGATCAAGTTTTAGAAGATATCTGCTCGCCTGATTTTCTGTCTCTTTTCTTACAATATACATGATTTATCTCTTCTCCCGTTTTCTTTTCTTTTTTCTTTCATTAAATATCAAATACAAAAAGAAAAGAATAATCGCTGTTCCGGTCACCAGAAATCCAATAATCATCAAAGGTTTCCCTGTAGAAATATAATCCAGCATCTGCAGTGCAGCCGAAACAATCGATACAAGTCCGAATACTGTGATAATCATACTCACTCGAGACTCTCTTTGCCCATCGATGCGGTCTTGTTCCTCATTTAACAGATTAATCTTTTGGCTGATTTCCTCTAGTGCTTCATTCACACCATTTAGCTTTTGCAATCAACGATATGTTTCACACACATTATTCCAACGCGAAATCTGTGATGGAGCCAGTGTTCCATATGATACAAATTCAAGAGCTTCTCTCTTTAAATCCCTGAGATTTTTTTCTTTTTTTACTTTACCTGCTCCGCTCGTAAATCTTTGATGAATCTTTTCATTAAAAATCATACAGGTATATTTTTGATACATGACAATCATCGTCAATAACAAATCTTCTTCCGCTCGTGCAGGCAACTCTTCTGCTGAAGGTGGCATATCTTTTCCCGGTCCCGGACCATAAGCATATGAAATCTCCTGCGATGTAATCGCACAAGCCCAACCATAATGCTCATCCTCTACATCCTTGGCTCCCGTTGCATATTCCACATCTTTTTCCGACTCATCCGTAAAGTCTCGCGTCACATCAATTAGTCGATGTTCATTGTAAGCAATTTTTTTCGGAATCTCATTATCTTCAAATCGATTCGGAAGAGCGGCAACATTGATCTTCCAACTTGCTGTTCAGATTAAATCTTTTAACAAAGTTTCCATTTCGGCATTTTACAGATAAAAGTTCTATGAAATCTCCGGAGTCAAATATGAGTGGTGGGATTTCTTTATCTTTGTCATCAATGACCATGGATTGAAACGATCCCTGATAGCGGAAGGGGAAGATTATAG
>OIZO01001764.1_pt1 | contig 10359 bp, 13 predicted proteins | sample 1588551 | NCBI WGS metagenome assembly OIZO01 (sample SAMN03283271) | human gut metagenome | biome: human-associated habitat; material: feces | host: Homo sapiens | place: Peru | collected 2012 | reverse complement strand
GGTTGGAAGCAATTGAGTGCTTACCTATTCTGCCTCATTCCTCTCTGCCCAGTATCTCCTTCATCAGATCGATTATCCTGAATTCTTGAAGTATGACAGTTATGTAGATTGTGGTATGCTCTTCTCCATTCCGTTGGAGAAACTAATGAAAGGAGAGTACTTCGGTACGCTTACTGACTCTGACCTTCATGGTATTTTTGATATTCTCAAAACAACCGAGACTCTTACTAGTAAGGAAAAGAAGAGATTCGGTATTATTTAGTAAGGTTTTAATTATATAATCGGCAAAGCCGACAATTCTTGCTCTGGCAAGCGGCAAAGCCGATAACAACATTCTAATCCCTATCCGATTGGCGGCATGTGCAGAGCGATACTGCGGTTGGGAACCAAAACAAATTTTGAATTAGGAATTACGAGTTTTGAATTACTGCGCTTTGCGCATTATGAATTGCTCAATTGTGAGTTGAGAATCCTTAATCACCACTCATAATTCCACATCGGCAAAGCCGACAATTCAACACTCAACATTCAACACTCAACATTCAACATTCAATATGGTTCCTACAGATAAAAACGAAATGCGCAAGCAGATGTTTGCAGAAATGGAAGAGAAACTGTTTAAGGACAGCAAACCCGAAGACAGTTCCTTTTACTATCACTCTTCCGAAGACCGTATAGTGTTATCTCATGCCCTTTTCTGGGTAATGACACAAAACATAAAAGGCAAGATGGCAAAGCAGAAGTTTCTCTTGTTGCTCCGTCAATATCAGGAAGAGATGCTCGAAGCATACCTCACTTTATCCCCCGACTTCAACGACTTGCTTCACTATTGCAATGTCCTTTACGATATGCTGCCCAATATCCTTATGAGTAGCACATTCCGTAACGACAAAGATGCCCGCAGATTGTCTGCAATAGCTCTTGTTGCCTGTGGTTATGGAGGCGACATGCCCGAATCTCTTAGCAACGAACTGCTCGACGACATAGACTTCTATTATAATAAGGTTAAATGTCGCAAGATAGAACGTATGCTGCCAGCACTAAGCAAGATGGTGATAGAAGAGCAAAACGATTTTGCTAAACAACATCCATGCGTATTGTAAGAATGCTCAACATTGTGCAAAGTGCATAACTCAAAAATCCTAATTGAACAATTCTTAATGCGCAAAGTGCACAATTCAACATTCAACATTCAAAACTCAAAATTCATTATGGGTATCGCCCTGGGTAAAAGAATACATACCACAATGCGCCCTGTAAGGTGCAACTCTAAATAAAACCTTTATTCAAAATACTAATGCAATTAACCCACTGAAAAATAGTGGGTACGCTGTATTGGTGGTTTACGTAATAATAAAATATATATTTATGGATCCAATCACATTAATAACAACTACTATGGCAGTACTTACACCGTATTTGGTTAAGTCAGGAGAAAAGATCGCAGAAGAAATGGGAGCAAGTTTGTGGACTTGGTTAAAAGATAAGTTTAGTAATAATAAACAATTGCCAACGGCTCCATCAGAGTCTGACAAATCGATAATTCAATTACAACTAATGTCTGATATTGCACAAAACAAGGAGTTTGCTTTAGCTCTTGAAAAGAAAATACAAGAGATAAAGCAAGTTTTATACAATCAAGGTACTATGAATGTTGTAAATAATGATACTGTTGAGAAACAGGTGAACATTACTAATAATTCAGGTTCCATTTCTTTATGAACGATACTTTTGTTCGAAATGACTCTACAGTAGGCGCTCAGGCAAATGTTAAGGAAAACCTTGGCACTATCAATATTGGTAATAATAAGTCTCGCATGTCAGCAACTTTTGAGCGGTTAGAAAAAGAGATTCTTGATAACACGACAAAAGAAGTCATTGATGAATTGTTGATGTACAATACCAAATTGAATGGGACAAAAGATCTTGAGGAAAAATTACAAGATGGAGGTTTCAAAAAAGCATTCATACAAAAGGCAACATTTCAAAAAGAAATGTATGCCAAAAAGGCTACTAAATATGAATGTTATCATGCAGCGCAGATAATTATTTTAGATTTGTTTGCAAGGATAAAGAATGAGTTTGATATTAAAATATATCCTATGATTTCACTTGGAGTAGATGTTTCTACAATTATGCAAGAAATTCACAAGCAAATAGTTTGTCCTATTCTGCAAATGATAGAGGCAAATGGTGCAAGTGATAAATCTTTATCTTTTAACATGGATCACATTTATGGCATGATATATTATCTTACAGGAATGTGTCATCTTAATTGGAAAGATTATGATAACGTATAGTCCCGCTTTTGACCTTTATCATTGCATCTTTCGCATGATACACATTATAGAAAGGTTAGAAGATAACGATTGTTTGGAAGTTGATAAAATTAGGATATGGGACTTTTATATCCTATTTCCGTCAAAGACTTATACTATTAAGATTCAAAGAAACGAGAAAGAATTCAGATCTTGGAGATATAGATATATTAAGAAGATAAAAAATCCATACGAGTACAGTGGTGATAATAGAAAGTTGTTTGACAGATTATGTCCGTATCAAATGGCTGCGTTAACTTCTTTGGTTTCTTATGGAATAATAGATAAAGCTCATTTTCTTAATAAAGAAATAATGATTTCTAACAGAGCCATATTGGATAAATTTATAGAAAAAACAGGTGCACTTTCAGAAATAGAAAGAAATACGCTCTCTTTTATGAGCCTTTTTTCTAAATCCATGTCTATGTTGGGGATTAATGGGTTAAAAAGTCGTACTAATTTAATGGAATCGAAGTATGATGCAGGATAGTTTATTTCTTCAGCGTTTACGTATAGTGACTCTTGAAAACAAAATAGCTTATGATGAGAAGTTTCACAAAGGGGTCAATATTATACGAGGACAAAATAGTAGTGGCAAATCAACTATTATTCGCTTTATTTTCTTTGCGTTGGGAGGTGCTTATAATGGGTTTGTTCCCGAAGCGTTGAAGTGTGAATATGTCATGGCGGAAGTTTCTATAAATGAGAAATCTGTTATTACATTGAAACGCTATTTGGATATAAATGCCGAACAGCGTGCTAATTCAAAGTCTCCTATGTATATATACTATGGAACTTTAGACGATAGCTTAAGGGATAAGAAGAAGGATGCTTGGCAAATGTTCGGATATAACACCACTTCAGATAAAAGGAGCTTTTCTAATGTTTTGTTTGAAATGCTTGGCTTACCTGAGGTGAAATGCGATAGTAATATTACAATGCATCAACTATTGCGTTTGGTGTATTTGGATCAAGAGTCGCCAACAGAATCTTTGTTTTACTTTGAGCGGTTTGATAAAGAATTGACAAGAGAAACCACAGCGGAAGTGCTACTTGGGGTTTATGATGAAGATCTGTATATGGCAAAGTTAGATTTACAGTCTGTGCAAGGAGAACTGAAAGAATCTAAAGGAATAATAAAAATTGCCAATGCATTTTTTGCTAATCCAATGACAATATCAAGTGCAGCAATCCAAGGTTATTTGTCCAATCTTGCTGATGAGATAGCTGGTATTACAGAACAAATTACAAATATAAGGGATTCAACGACAAAAGCCAAGGTGAAGACAAGGGAATATGAAATTCTTCAAACAAAAGTTTCTGCTCTGCGTATGCAGCAGCTTAATCTTGAGAATGATATTAAGAATTTGGAAATGGAAATTATTGATTCCAAGTTCTTCATATCGACCCTGTCTAGGAAAATAGAAGCTATAGATTCTTCCATAGCAACAAGAGATTATCTTGATAAACTGCCATTGGAATATTGTCCAGAATGTTTGTCGAAACTTGATCCAAATGTACCTAAAGGACATTGTCGGTTATGCAAGTCTCCAATAGATAATACGCAAGGAAAAGCTCAAGCTCTAAGAATTAAACTGGAGATTGGTTTTCAGATAAGAGAGTCTGAACAGTTATTGTCACAGAATATAGAACTCAAATCTAAGAAAGATATAGAACTCAAATCCGTAAAGTCTTCATTGAGGACAACACAATTACAATTGGACTCTGCTCTGAAAAATGTACGAACTACAGCAGATGAACAATTGGATCTGTTAATACAAACTAAGGGCTTCAAAGAAGGAGAAATCCTTCAATATAAGACATTGTTAGAAACAGCGCTTCAATATGAAAATATTTTGAAGCGTAATGATGAATTGATAAAAAAAGAATCTGAGTTAACTCGGTTTATTAAAGCTAAGACTGAACTATTGAAACAAAGACGTTTGGAGGTAGATAAAACAGTTTCTCAAACAGGTATCTATTTGTTAAAGCACGATGAATTACGACAAGCAGAGTTCCAAAGTGTAGATGATTTTACAATCGATTACAAGCAAAACATAGCCTATATTTCCAATAAATATGTGAAATTGTCAGCTAGTTCAGGGTTCTATCTAAAGATGGCAGCACGTTTTGCAATATTTTTGGCGTCTTTGAAAGATTCTGATATGCGTTATCCAAGACTATTATTTTCTGATAATATGGAAGATAAAGGAATGGAAGAAAATCGAGCCAAAAATTTTCAAAGAACGATTATCAAATACTTGCAAGAAACAGGTAAAGATAATTATCAACTGATTTATGCAACATCAATGTGTGCAGAAGAGTATGATAATGATAAATATGTAATTGGAGAGAAATATTCTGAAAAAAACAAAAGTCTAAAGAACTTGTAGAAATGAATATCATTAATTATTGTTGGTAGTGGAAACAGTACTATGTAATGGTTTCGTCTTCTCGTAAGTTCCATAAGACACTTCACTTTATGGTTTAATTCTCTGCTTACCTTTTAATCATCAACTATTTATCCCTTACTCAAATGAAAAAGTTACAAGACATATGCGCCGCCTACCTTGAAGGTTATTTTTATGCCAAGATAACCGAGCAGTTCATTACTAGTAAGATTCTGAGTTCAGATCTTGATAAGCTCAAGAAGACGGCAATTGAATGTATGAAAGATTACATTGAACATTCCGATTTTTCTAATGAAGAGAAAGAGGAGCTGAAGAATAACTATGAGCATTGGGCTGACGTGACTTTGAAAGGTATTAAACAAAGGTTGCGTGATAGTGACAAATTACATGAATAAGCAAGATACCAATAATGAAATGGAAAAAGGCATTGATTTGCTATATCGTTGGAGGCAATTTGTGAAGAGCTAATGAATCAGAACGTATTAATTCGTAATTCATAACTCAACATCGGCAGAGCCGACCATTCAACACTCAACATTCAACACTCAACATTGCGCACAGCGCATAATTCAACATCGGCTTCGCCGACAATTCAAAACTCAAAACTCAAAACTCAAAATTCTAAAATATATGCGTGATTTTAAAGACATTAAAGTCGCAGTAGCCGGTACTGGCTACGTGGGACTGAGCATAGCAACATTGCTATCTCAACATCATCATGTAACAGCAGTAGATGTAATTCCTGAAAAGGTGGAAAAACTAAACAATAAGATTTCACCTATCCAAGATGATTATATCGAAAAGTATTTGGCTGAAAAGCCTTTGAACCTTGTAGCTACACTTGACGGCAAGTCTGCTTATGCTGATGCCGACTTCGTGGTTATAGCTGCCCCTACCAATTATGATCCTGTAAAGAATTACTTCGACACAACTCATGTGGAGGAAGTCATCGACCTCGTATTGGAAGTAAATCCCGATGCAATTATGGTCATCAAGTCAACCATCCCTGTTGGCTATACACGTAACCTCTATTTGAAGTACGCCCAGAAAGAAATAAAGAAGTTCAACCTGCTCTTCTCTCCAGAGTTCCTTCGTGAGAGTAAGGCACTTTACGACAACCTCTACCCAAGCCGCATCATTGTTGGTTATCCCAAGATCATAAACAAGCCCGAGTTCGAAGCCGAGAACAACGCCATCGAGTCAATAACAGATGTAGAGATGCTTAAAGAAGCAGCTCATACTTTTGCAGACTTGCTGTTGGAAGGTGCTATCGGCAACCGTGAGGAAGGAGAAAAATCAACATTGGATAATTCCTCATCGCCAAAGGCGACTAACTCAACACTCAACATTCAAAATTCAAAATTCAACAAGGGTATCCCTTGTTTGTTTATGGGCATGAAAGAAGCGGAAGCCGTTAAACTCTTCGCCAATACTTACCTCGCTCTCCGTGTTAGCTACTTCAATGAGTTGGACACTTATGCTGAAGTTAAAGGTCTTGATTCAAAGGCCATTATTGAAGGAGTAGGTCTTGACCCACGTATCGGTACACATTATAATAATCCATCGTTCGGTTACGGTGGCTACTGCTTGCCAAAGGACACAAAGCAACTTCTCGCAAACTATCAAGATGTACCTCAGAACATGATGTCTGCTATTGTAGAATCAAACCGCACACGTAAGGATTACATCGCTGATGCCGTATTGCGTAAAGCTGGTTGGTATGACTATTCAAGCAATAACCAGTATGGAGCAGAACAAGGCAACTGTGTTATCGGAGTATATCGTTTGACCATGAAGTCAAACTCAGACAACTTCCGCCAGTCAGCCATCCAGGGCATCATGAAGCGCATTAAGGCAAAAGGTGCTGAAGTCATCATCTACGAGCCAACATTGGAAGACGGCACAACTTTCTTCGGCAGTAAAGTAGTAAATAACCTCGAAGCCTTCAAGTCTCAAAGCAAGGCAATCATCGCCAACCGCTTTGATGACTGCTTAAAGGACGTAGAAGCCAAGGTATATACCCGCGACATCTTCCGTCGCGATTAGTATAGTAGGAGGTACGGTCTCCGAACCGTACCACGCAAATGGCTTGTAGTATTTATAATGCACCACGCAAATGGCTATATTATTTATATAATGTGCTACTTGAGTGGCACGGTTCGGAGACCATACCTCCTACATCCATTAATATTTCTGTTATCATCCCAATAATCTTATGACATCTGAAGAACGACAACAACAAATCAATACTCTTGTCGAGCATCTTCGTGAGTTGGATTTAAAGAAGCGTGCAATGAACCTTGTCTTGCAGGATTTCCTTGAGCAGCGTAAAAAGGATGCAGAACGTTTATCCAAACTTGATGAAATGCTTTCTCGTGTAGAGTCTTTAAAAACATCCATACAGGAAGAAACCAAGAAACGCAAAGCTGCAGAACGCAAAGCAGCATATTTGGAAGCAAAGTTGAAGCGTACCGGATTAAATAAGTGATAAAGTTCAGTATATAGGCACTTGCAAAAGTTTCTATACAAAGGGATGTAACCTAAACAGAGTACTAACATCTAATATGGAGAGACAAGAATATATTGATACAATAACAGAGCTTAAGGCTATGACAATTAGCCTTAAGCTGAAGCTAGATACTGAGTATGTCTATTAAAGCTATTTCTATTAATATTGTAGTATATGTAGTAATATCAACAATAAGCACATTATTTGTTTGTATTTATACAAATAATATTGATCTATTAGATATCTTTTCGTTGCTCGGAACCATAGGAACCTTTCATGGTTTGATGATTACATTTTGGCAACTAAAGAGTATGAAGACAGCTAACGAGAAGGCTTCGAGAGATGTTGCTGAGAAATTGGAAGAGATAAACAGTCTTTTCTCGTTATCAGATATTTCTCGCTCACAGGAGATAATTCTCGCCATATATTCTTATCTTAATTCCTGTGAATATTTGGCTGCTGCTTTGAAAATAGCTGAGATTAGAAAAATTCTACAAGAAGCAATGGCTGTCAAACTTTTACAGAAGAGTGATGAAATAATAAGAGTAAATTTAAAGAACTTATCTGTGGACATGCAGTCATTAATTAATGAAAAACGTGAACAAGGTAAGTTAAACGTCAATATTATTATTAAACATATTGATGAAGTGGCGATGATAATGCAAAACACTTCCTCAAACATTAAAGCAAAAAAATATGGAGTCAAAGTATAAAGAAATTGTAAATATTCTTATTGAGAAGACGAAATCAGGTAATATCTCGTGGAATGAGACAAGTTCGTCAGATAGATTTATTGTCAATATTAGTATGAACGCCGTCATTGTAGGGTATATAGACAATCCTTTTGAAGATGATGCTAAATGTTATACGATTGACATTTTAAATATCATGGGTAATACAATAGAAAAGACAATAATAAGACCAACAGATAAAGAAGGCTACACCTTAATGGAACAACTTTATAATATTGTCAGGCGAAATGTTATGAAGATAGATGAGACATTAGATGAGATAATAAGTGATTTAAACAAGTTGTAAATCACCATTATGAAAACATGTTTTAGATTTTGCTAGGCTCTTCAGTATACGATTGGTCCTTTTTGTGTAATGGATTGGCGAAAGTTTATGGCTACATTATATGAACATTTATTGTCATAAATATTCACAAACAAAAAAACAATTATGGCAAAGAAAATATTAATCTTAGGTAATGGCTTTGATATTGATTTTGGTCTGAAAACACGATTTTCTGATTTTGCGAACAGTAAGATTTGGGATAAGTTGATGGAAAATAGCTTACTGTATGATCCTGACTTACTTGGTGAATTACTGAATGCAAAGGAAACAGAGGCATGGTTTGACATTGAGAAAACGATGAATGACTATGTTCGTGAATTAAAGCGGGACTACCTTGTATCTGATATTATCGATAAAGATAAAAGTAACTTTATTAAAGTTTCAGAGTCTCTTTCTCAATATCTCAAAAAGGAACAAAAAGAAAGAACTTTAAATGCCAATAGTTTTGCGGCACAAGTATTACATTTGATATCTGAAGTTGGTAGTTTCGAATACTACACGTTCAACTATACAAGTTTAAGTAGTATAGCCGAGTCTTGTGGTATAAAGATTGACTCTTCAAAAATAACACATGTTCATGGATCATTAGAAAATGATAGTATTATCCTTGGTGTGTTGACGGATCCATCAGACCCCATATATGAACAATATTCATTTATGTATAAGGATAACAGCCGTTTCTATATGTCAAATAATATGTATGAGGATTTTGACAAGGCTGATGATATAATTTTCTTCGGTCACTCTATTAACGGTATGGACTTTCCTTATTTCAAGGACTTTTTCATAAAGCAGAGTGGCATGGATGGAGAATACAAGAGTAAGCATATAACAATCTTTACATACGATGATGCTTCCAACCAACAGATAAGAAATAGCATAAGGAACGCACAGGTTGATTTGACACAATTGTTTAAAAGGAATGATATAAAATTTATTCAAACAAAACAGTTGTATGAAAAAGACAAGAATGAGATGCATAAGTTTGATTTATTTGTTCATAGACTAAATAATTTAAAGGCAAGCAAATCTATTGTTACTATGCCTATTATTAATAGAAATATGTGGTAAAAGCATGTCAAGAAGACAGCAGTTGAATGTATGAAAGATTACATCGAACACTCTCAATTTTCTAATGAAGAGAAAGAGGAACTGAAAAAGAACTATGAGCATTGGGCTGACGTGACTTTGAAAGGTATTAAGCAAAGGTTGCGTGATAGTGACAAATTGTATGAATAAGCAAGCCCCCAAGAATGAGATGGAACAAGGCAAAAAATGCTAAATCGTTGGAGACAATTTGTGAAGAATTAATGAATCAGACCGTATTAATTCGTAATTCAAAACTCAAAATTGCCAACGGCAACCATTCAACACTCAACATTGCGCACAGCGCATAATTCAACATCGGCTTCGCCGGACAATTCAACATTCAACATTCAAAACTCAACATTCCTAATTGGTATTGTCGAGCGAAGAATTTTCGTGCCAACGAGAGCAGAGCCAAACTTGTTTGAGCTATGCCGAGTGCAGCCGAAAATCACTTGTGTGTAAAATGTATGAAATAGTTAATAAACAACTGTTTTTTAACAACTCAACATGTAGGCACTTGTAAAAGTGCCTATACAAAGGGCTATGTCCTAAATTGAGTGCTAACTCAAAGCGATATGCTTTTAGTTGTGTGTTTGCAGAAGGTTACAATAATAAACTAATAATAGGGAATTATGAAGAAATTGTTTCAAACCGGTTTGGCATTAGGTAATATTTCTGGTAATTGTTCAGCCTGTAATATTGATTTGTCTTGGCTTTATCATACACCCTCAAAGTTGCTTTGGTTGGATAAAATCGTTGTAACAGACTATTTGTGGAATTTATTAGTTAGTCCCCCAAAAACTGTTTATAAAGAAGACCACGATATTAATACTTATCAAAGAGACTTGATGCAGAAAACAGGAAAATTGGTTTTTGAACTATTGGATTCGGTAGGTCTTATAGAACATATAAGCGACAATTTTGTTTCTGACGATAATTATGAAGCAATTAATAA
>OIZO01001763.1_pt1 | contig 10360 bp, 7 predicted proteins | sample 1588551 | NCBI WGS metagenome assembly OIZO01 (sample SAMN03283271) | human gut metagenome | biome: human-associated habitat; material: feces | host: Homo sapiens | place: Peru | collected 2012 | reverse complement strand
CTTGCATGTGTTAGGCACGCCGCCAGCGTTCATCCTGAGCCAGGATCAAACTCTCATGTTAAAATGGTGTTTGTGTCCTGCCAGTTTTATCTGGCATTGTTTACTGTTAATTCGGGTAGCTTCTCGATCTTTCGATCGATCTGCTTGTTCTTGAATCTCGCAATTCATTTTTCTGAAAATCTTGGAATTTTCAGGGTTGCATTACTGTTTATTTGTCAAAGATCAGTGATTCTTCGTTGCTGTTGTTCTCAGCGGCAACTCTGATATCTTATCATGACCGCTTTCGTTTGTCAACAACTTTTTTAAAAACTTTTTTGTCTTGAAAAACTTTCGTTTTTCGCGACAATCGATATCTTATCATACCTTGTCGGTATCTGTCAACAGCTTTTTCAAAAACTTTTTAAGTCTTATCGGAAGCTGTTTCGTTGTCTTGGCACTGCCGCAACAACGAAACTGAGTATATCACCCTATCTTCCACTTGTCAACACTGTTTTTTATTTTTTTCAAAAAATATCTACAATAGTTGAATTGTATATTCATTTGATGCATTTTTAAGACGAAGTGCTATCGTCTGTACAGCACCTGCCACATCTTCGTTTACTTCTAGTAATAATACCAGTTCCTGTGTCTGTCCGGGTTCCAGTGTCTCCTCATAGGTAGACATGTCATTCGGCAGCATGGTAGTCAGTGCATTTGCCCTGATGCTGTCATTCACTGTAATAATATATCTGGAGTTCGTATTCAGCAGATCGATCTTCTCTTCCTGCTCTGTTCCATTTGTCAGATGAAATCTGAGTACAAGCAATTTCTTCCCCATGGATGCGTCCAGCGCAAAATAGTCATCCTCAACCCCGTCCTCGGGATAAGAATCTGCTACCATATAATCCTCATAGATAATGCTGACACCCTCCGGCAGACCAAAAAAATCTTCCATACTGGCAGTAATCTCTTCCTGCGCCGTGGGCATCGTCACTTCCGTGGTACCGGTACTACCCGTCTCTTCCGCTTTTGCCTCTTCCTGCGCTGCTTCCTTTGCCGCTTCCTTTTCCAATTTGGCGATCACCACTTCGGGATCTACCAGGCGGCTGCGATTATTGGCATCGTATTTTAACAGTGTCACTGCCGCATATTCTCCAATCCGCTGGGATTCCTCTTCCGTCAGATCCGGGATCTCGTTGCCGCAGGCTGTCATGGATAACATCATTGCACATAATAAGGCTCCGCATACCATATTTTTATTACGTCCTGTCATAGTTCGTTCCTTTTCTTCCTTCCTGTCCGTTGCATCACTCATTGCATTTCTTTTCCAGTATAATATAGATTCCGGCAATTACAAGAGCAATTACGCCTACCACGAAGAAAAGTATGGTCTTCTGCAGGATCGGTGCGCCCCAGTAATCATATAAAGCTATTTTACCACAAGTACATAGAGAAAGCACTAAGCCATAGATTCTGACGGGCTTATCCTTTTTCACGAAACCGGCAGTCACGCTTACCAGTGCGATCAGCATGATCAGAATGCTGTTGATCACAGGGATATTCGTCTTGACGATCAGTGCCATATAGGTCAGGAATATCACGATGATCAATTCTCTGTGTTTAAAATTCTTATAATATTTTTCCTGCAGGGTCAGCACCAGATAAGCCAGCACAAACACAAACATACATAAATAAGTAATGTAGGAATTCCGATATACCGGGTCTGCCAGACCGATCAGTGCTCCGACCTGTCCGATCAGTACGGATACGTTAAATACGAGGATTCCCTTACCCCGCATACAATTCACATTATTGAACAGCAGAATGCTCACGAAGAGAATTCCGGAAAATGCCGGCAGTTTTATCATAGGCATCAAATGCGACAGAGCAAAAAATGCCAGTGAAAAAGTCAGCACGATCTCCTGGTAGGTACTCCATTCATGCACAAGGAACATACTGAGGATCGTTCCCGCCAAAAGTACATAAGCATAGGGGATCTCCTTCCCGTTCATCAGAAGCAGGATACAATATACCGTAGTAAGTATGGCATCCAGTGCAGCAAGGCCCCCTTTTGCCAGGCGTGACAATATTTTTACTGCTATCAGCAATACCGTAGCACAGATCACGATCCCCCAATCATTCTCTATCACTGAAAATCCACAGAAAGTCACGAAACTAAAGAAATAGCACGGAAGCCATTTCTGCCACCCCTTTTCCGCCTTCCGCAAAGCGATCACAGTCAGTATTGTGATAACAAATGCGATTCCGGTCAGGGCAAAAATGCCAATATATCCATCCGTCTCTGCTGCTCTCCAATAATCATCCATACCGGCCCCCGTCATAATTCCGGATACCAGAATAAATGCAATGTAAATAGCAAGCAATCCTCCACTTTTCACCACACGTCCGGTCTGCTTTTCTATTTGCGCATAACGGCTCTGTACGACAAGTACCAGATGTGCTATCAGGAAAAACACACTATAAGCTACAACCGCAACACCAACCGACATGCCCTGTGTCCACACAATACAGCCTACAGCCGTCGGAAACAGCACTGTGGTACTGGCAAGCAGGATCAGCTGTGATGCCGTATGGAATCTGTGCACCGGTACGCAGGCACACAATATACTCAGGATCAGGATCAATCCTATTACCATCAGGACCTCCGCCATCGATAACCCGGAGGACATGGATAGTGGGTAAGCACAGAGCCAGCAGGAAGCAATTCCCAGCAGTCTGTGGATCAGCGAATCCCGTTTCCGGCTCAACAATACCGTGCCTACGGTGATCACACCAATGATCAATGCTGCGGGAAGCATCCCGAAATTATGTAAGGACAGCGTATTGATCATGGTGGACAGATACAAAGCCGCCATACCGATCGCCGAAAATATCTGTGCTAGCTTCGGTAATTTTCTCCGGATCAACAGCTCTGCCAGCAGCACTACGCCCAGGGATACCACATACAGAGAGATTCCCTTGATCCATCCGTTCATAAAATACATTCCCATCAGCACCAGGGCTGTCAGGATAAATACTCCTCCCACCACCGACAGAGCTATGGTTCCAATGAGATATTCCGCATTCTGCTTTTTCTTCGTCCCCTGTACTACAGTCTCTGCTGCCGGCTGTGCGGAGAACTGCCCTGACGATTGTGCAGTAACCTGTCCTGCCGGCTGCCCAACAGCCTGCGCTATCGGCTGTTTCTGCATGGGTTCCTGTGTAGAAGGCTGTACGGTCTCCTGCACCCGCCTTGCGGCAGCACTTTCTGCTCTTTCCGCATTCAGCTGCTGTCTCTGGTGCCAGTATTCCACGCTTTTATCCAGCTCCGCCTGTAACTGCTCCACATACTGTGGCTGTTTCTGTATTCTCGGGATCAGCTGCTGTACATACTGTGTAAAGATCGGGTCCTTGGACTGCATCAGGTATTCCCTTGCCTGCTGCTCCAAAAGCTTTGCTCTGTCCTGCTGTGTATTCTGTTCCATATAATATCCTCCCGCATTGTATGATCTATTGCGTCATGTATGTTTTGTATCTCTCCATGTCCTGTCTGTGACAGTCCGCATGGATCAAAATACCGTCTTCCCTGTACTCCGTAGAAAAAACCTGCGCCTCTTCCATAAGATAGGAAGCTACATTCCCCACGCTGTACGGGATCAGGAAAGTACAATCCACATTGTCCGCATAGACCTGCTGCTCAATGGCTTCTGCCAGTTCACGGATACCGGTATTCTGCCCTGCGGCGAGATACCAGTGCTCCTGTCTCTTCTGCGGCAGCGGTTCCATGCCGCATTTGTCTGCCTTATTATACACCACAATCTGCGGAATGTCACCTGCTCCCAGTTCCTTCAGTGTATCGGCAGTGACCTGCATCTGCTGTCTGTAATTTTCATCGGAAAAATCCACCACCTGGACCAGCAGATCTGCGTATTTTACTTCTTCCAGGGTCGAACGGAATGCCTTTACCAGACCGTGAGGCAGCTTATGAATGAATCCAACCGTATCCGTCAGGAAAAACGGCTTATTATGCCCTGTGTCTATGCTACGGACGCTGGTCTCCAATGTGGCGAACAGCATATCTTTTTCCATGACCGTCTTCTCCGGAAGCTCTCCGAACTGCTCTACCATGCGGTTCAGGATCGTAGACTTTCCCGCATTGGTATAGCCCACCAGCGCCACCTGCGGAGTCCGGGACTGCCGTCTTTTCCTACGCTGCACATCCCGGGTCCTGCTGACATCCTCCAGTTCCTTTTTCAGTTCCGTGATCCGGTGTTCGATCTTACGTCTGTCCAGCTCCAGCTTCTTCTCACCGGTACCCTTGTTACTCATGCTGCCGCTGGCGCCGCCCTGACGGCTCAGTGCATCGTACATGCCCACCAGTCTCGGAAGCATGTATTGCAGTCTCGCTGTCTCCACCTGCAGTTTGGCTTCTCTGGTCTGTGCACGTATGGCAAATATGTCAAGGATCAGATTCGTCCGGTCAATGACGGTAAGCTCCAGCTCTTTCCCTAGATTTCTCACCTGCGAAGGCGTCAGGGAATTGTCGAATACAACCTCCTGCGCACCTCTCTTCTCCGCCAGTCTGCGTACCTCAGCCACCTTGCCCGTTCCGATATACAATGCTTTGTTCACATGATCCAGCCGTTGTACGATCTGGCCCACGACTTCCTTCTCCGCGGCTTCTGCCAGACTTGCCAGTTCTTCCATGGAATGTTCAAAATCCGCTTCTTCCCCGATGTCCACACCGACTAACAGCACCTTTACCGGTGCCTCCTGCATCTGTTCTTCCCTCATATAAAAATATATCCTTTTAAAATCATTATTTTGTTTCTAATTCAAACCAGAATTCCACACCGTTGGTATAATTGATCACACCGTAAGGCTGGTTCATGGAATCCATGATTGCCTTCACGATGGACAGTCCCACACCGCTGCCGCCGTATTCTCTGGTTCTGGCTTTATCTACTTTATAGAATTTCTCCCAGATGTGGCCGATAGAATCCTCCGGGATTGGCTTGCCGGTATTGAATACCGATACGCGCACCCTGCCATCCTTCTGTTCCATTTTGACATCGATGATCTTCTCACCCTCGCAGTGATTCACCGCGTTGGAGAAAAAGTTCATAAATACTTCTTCTATTTTAAATTCATCCGCCCAGGCATAGATGGGAGGATACTCTTCCATCCGCACCGTGATATCGTTCTGTTTGGTCAGAATTGCCGCCGACTGGATATAATTCTTCACCAATGCCGTAATGTCGAAACGCTCCATAGTCACCACATCATTGCCGAATTCCAACTGGTTCAGCGTCAGAAGCTTTTTCACCATGTTGTTCATCTTCGCCGCTTCATCCACGATGACATCACAGTAGAACTGTCTGCTCTCGGGATCATCATTGACGCCCTCCTGCAGTCCTTCCGCATAGCCCTGGATCAGAGCGATGGGAGTCTTCAGTTCATGGGAGACATTCGCCAGGAACTCCTTACGCATTTCATCGACAGCTTCCTTTTTCTCCACGTCCCGCTGCAGCTCATTATTCGCAGTCTTCAGTTCTGAAATCGTCTGTTCCAGGGAATCGGACAGTTTATTAATGTTCTCACCCAGAAGATCGATCTCATTATGAGCCCTGCCCTGATATTTTGCTTCAAAATCCAACTGTACCATCCGCTGTGAGATATCGTTCAGCTCCAGGATCGGCTTCGTCACACGTCTGGAGACAAACCAGATAATAATACCACCCGCCAGTGCTCCCAGACAGCCGATCATCATATAAAACCGATTGGCGATCCTGGCACTCTCCTGAATACTGGAGAGCGGTGTCTGCATGATAAAAGAAATTCCGGTATTCAGCCTTCCGTAGATCTCTAAATATTCCTTATTCTCCTGCCCGGTTCTCTGGATCACATAGTCATCACCGTTCTCGATGATCCGCTCATTATCCGGAAACGTTCCGAAGCCGAACACATAGCCGATCAGACGGTTCTCCAGTCTCTCGCCGCCGTTGATGGATACATATTTCATGTTGGAATTCACGTCCATGACACATACTGTCATGTTATAGCTTCTGCACACATCATCTAGCTCATGTGCGAATTCTTCCGAGCCATAGCTGTCACTCTCCGCCGCCTGCTTGATCGTCTCATAAGCATCGTGAATGACATCCAGCTTACTCTGCATATAGACTCTGCCTAAAAACATGTAATTCAGTAGCAGGCACAAAAGGATCGTCCCGATCATCAGCCCGATAAATATCCAGGCGAACTGTCCTCTGATGGAATGCACTTTTTTCTTCTGCTGTTTATTCCGCTGTTTCATCCATTTTGTACCCCATTCCCCATATGGTCTTGATAAGATTGCCTTCCTCTCCCAGCTTGCTGCGCAGCTTCTTCACATGGGTATCAATGGTACGGGCATCCCCGAAGTAATCATAGTTCCATACGTTGTTCAGTATCTTCTCTCTGGACAGAGCAATTCCCTTATTTTCCATAAAATAGGTCAGAAGCTCGAATTCTTTATAGCTTAAGTCCACATCTTTGCCGTCTATGATCACGCGGTGTGCTGTCTTATCCACAGTGATCCCACCGCAGGTCAGTGCTTCGTCCTGCCCTAACTGGTTCGTCCTGCGTAGGATCGCTTCCACCCGCGCCACCAGGATCTTGGGGCTGAAGGGTTTGGAAATATACTCGTCCACTCCCAGCTGAAAACCCTGCAGCTCGTCTCTCTCATCTCCGCGGGCTGTCAGCATAATAATAGGAACTTTGGAGTTCACACGGATCTCCCGGCATACCTGCCAACCATCCATTTTCGGCATCATGACATCCAGAATGATCAGGGCAATATCCTTATCCTTATAAAAAATATCCAGTGCCTCCTCGCCGTCTCCGGCCTCCAGCACCTCAAAATTACTCTTCACCAGGAAATCCCGGACCAGCTTACGCATCCTGCTCTCATCATCTACTACCAGTATTTTCAGTCTGTCCATACATACCCTCACCTTTCTGTTGTAGACATAGTATAGCGCGGAAATATGTCAATTCTGTGAAACTTCGGTCTCCGTATTTCCTGTATTCCCTGTATTTTCTATATGTAGTTCTCTCTCTTTTTCCCTAACCGTCTGCTCTCTCTGGGTCAGCTCCTGTTCCCAGGAAGCGTATTTATTCTGAAGATTCCGCTCGTAATTCAGGATATTGGGTTGGTCGGAATTCAATGTGATCACAAACATGGCAATGATTGCCACGAGCATCACGATATTCATGATCACTGACAGGTGGAGGCCCGCCTTTTTGCCCCCGTCTTCCGGCATCGGCTGGATCCGTCTTCTGGCAGGGGATGTCTTCGTCCTGACATCAGCAAAGCTCGTCCACAGAGGGATCGGAGGTACTTCCTCCCCCAGTTCTTCTTCCCGGGCGCGCAGCTCTCCCTGCAGTTCCCTGAGATACTCCAGTCCTACCGGGGTGCGAAACACCCGGTCTTCCAGCGCTTTTTTATAAATAGCAAGAACCGACTGAATATCCGCATGATCAATGCGCTTATCCAGATAGGCAATCTTCTGCCGTTCCTGCTCCGCAAGTCCGGCATCCTTCTCGGAATAGAAGGCGAAGCCGGACACTACACGTTCTCTCTGTTCTACATCCATTTACAGCTTCTCCTCCGTTGTATCTGCCGCATTCTGCAGTAAGATATGCTCTCCCTGAACCAGGGGATAATGCACGGGGATCTCCCCATCCAGGTTCTCCCGGTACATATCTACGGCTGTGATCTGGTGGTTCTCATAGGTAGTGTAATAATAAATCCCCCTGTCTGCATTGCAGCAGGAAGTATAAATGGTGATCTCATACTTACCGTTTTCCAGACGGCAGCACCCTCTCGTCTGAGCCACACTTCCTAAGATATGGAAAAACTGACTGACGCTTTCAGACTCCGAGGTCCCCGATACAGAATTCATTTTCGTAAAAGCCACCCGGACAAAACGGGAGGCAGAGGACAGATCGCCGGGTAGCCCCATGGCTCCCATGCCACGGCTGTACGGTTGCAGCTGAAGCTGCTCTGAGAAACGGTTCACCGGCTGATCCGGAGACAGATAACTGTAGTCATTCAACCGGAACAGCTGCTTGTCAAAGGGAGGATTGTTCGTCAATACTCCTACGGGATTGTCATAGATGTTCAGTCCCTCCTCGACTGCCTCTATCGTGATCGCCTCGTCCCTGTCCGCCAGTATCCAATGCAGCTGTGATGTCGGAAACTGCTCGCTGAACCGTGTATCCACCAGATTGATGTGGGCTAACAGCGTCCGTGCTTCCTGCACCGTAGCACACTGTCCCAGGATCCAGGGAATGAACTCGAACTGTGCGATATTGTCTCTGCCCTCCTTGGGCTTACGATATACGGCGTTACCCGCGAAATTAAGACCTGCCATACCCAGCCCCTTCTCATTGACCGCATCATAATACAGCGGATAATCCCCTACCATATGAGCGATACCGATCATGGCATAATGCTCAGTCAGTGCATTCTGATGCCGTAACTGAAAAGAGTAATTACGCGGTGTCACCACCACTTCTTCTCCATAATTAAATTCATAATCAAAAGTTCTGCCAAAATAAAAATCCTGCGATCTATAAGTTGCTGCTGTGCACATAGTGGTCTCCTTTACTGTTTTCAGATCAATGTAGATTACTCTTAGTCTATAGCATTTGCAGAATGATTGCAAGTATGCGAAAAACGTTGACGCATCGTAAAAAAAGTGTTAATATTAAGGGACAAAAAGAGTGCTGCCGTACAGCAACGGTTCACCTTAGTTTATAGTTCTAAAAAAGCAACTTGTACCTTTGGTGGAGGCGGTTGCTTTTTTAATGCTTTCGTTTCTGACTGGTCTGCACGATACTGATCACGGTCACGATGATGCTGATCATCGTAACTACAATACCGACAGCGCCAACCACTGTTTCTATCATTTATGTACCTTTCGTTAAATTTCCCATTCGTATCACCTCCGATAATACTGGAAGTTCTCAAAATGTTCCCATTTCGGCGAAAGGCGAACCGCTTACCGTTTTGGCAGCACCCACGTTTATTATAAGGTATATAGGGCTGTTTTCCTATGAATTTCTGCAAAATAAGTATACAAAATTGAGTATGTTGAAATTGGCTATTTTCACGGATTTGGATTTTGTGCATCTTTACTAAGTGTCCTATCACTTGTATTTTCAGGCTGTTCACAGCAAAAAGGTTCCACCGGAATCCTCCGGCGGAACCTTTTTATGTTAGTTTTTACACAACTAATTGTAATAATGTTTTGGATCCATCTGTGGTTAAAATTACTGTAACAGAGACAGTACGCCCTGGTTAGCCTGATTAGACTGAGCCAACATAGCCTGACCTGCCTGAGCCAGAATGTTGTTATTGGAATACTTAACCATTTCAGTAGCCATATCGGTATCACGGATCTGGCTCTCTGCGCTGGTGGTATTCTCAACTACGTTATCCAGGTTATTGATGGTATGCTCAAGTCTGTTCTGAACTGCACCAAGTGCGGAACGCTGGGTGGATACCTTCTGGATAGCATCTGAAATTGTATTGATTGCTGCCGTTGCATTGGATGCGTCAGTACCATTTACCTTTAATCCAGTAACATGGAGACCGGATGCACTCATAGAATCAATGCTAAGATTAATTCTATTGTTTGCAGTAGAATCAGCGCCTACATGCAGACTTACATCAATTGCCGCTGCATAAGTATAACTCTGTTTCATAGTTGCAGCTGATGTCATACCGAATGCAGCACCATCAGCAGTTGCTGTACCGGTGACCTGCTTTGAGTTAGTTATTGCAGCATTTAACGCATCTAACTCAGCTTTTTTAGCATCAGCCAATTTGATTTCTTCTTTTGTAGTATTTGTAGCAGCATCATCAACAATTCTTTTTCCATTCCATGTGCCACCTACAGCAAGTCCCGAAGTGAACTTAAGCGTGAACTTACCAGTCATTGAATCAAAATCATTACTTTCGCTGATCTTAGATGTATCACTGATCACGCTATTAAGTGTAGATACATCAAACTTTTTAAACACATTTTCTGTAACTGCAGGCTTTGTATCATCGCCCTTAAGCAAATAGGTTTCATTGAATTTTGTGGTTTCTGCGACACGATCAATCTCAGTCACTAACTGATCAACTTCGTTCTGAACATATTCTCTATCATCCTTAGACATAGTTCCGTTAGAAGCCTTAACTGCCAGCTCGTTCATTCTCTGCAGCATGTCATGTACTTCGGTCAGAGCGCCTTCAGCGGTCTGTACTGCGGAGATACCATCCTGTGCATTCAGGGAAGCCTGTGTCAGACCTCTGATCTGCTTTCTCATCTTCTCACTGATGGACAGG
>OIZO01001757.1_pt1 | contig 10386 bp, 8 predicted proteins | sample 1588551 | NCBI WGS metagenome assembly OIZO01 (sample SAMN03283271) | human gut metagenome | biome: human-associated habitat; material: feces | host: Homo sapiens | place: Peru | collected 2012 | reverse complement strand
AACCACCGCCACGTCCGGGTGCACCCCCTGGGCTTCCAACGCCAGCGCCGCCTGCCCCGCATCGCCGCAGAAGAATTCCGCGTTTTCGATGCCGTTGCGCCGGGCGTTGTCCTTGGCGTCCTCCACCGCCTGGGGGATGACCTCCACGCCGATGACCTTCCCCGCCGCCCCGGCCATGGCCAGGGTAATGGTTCCCACCCCGCAGTACAGATCGAGAACCGTGTCGGATTTCGTGATTCCGGCCTGAGAAATGGCGGTTTCGTAGAGCCGCTGAGCCTGGTCGTGGTTCACCTGGTAAAACGACCGGGGGGACAGCCGGAAGCGCAGGCCGCACAGGGTATCCTCAATATAGCCCGGGCCGAACAGGGTAACGAATTTGTCTCCCAGGACAGCGTTGCCCTTTTTCGTGTTCACGCTGAGAACCAGCGTGGCAAAGCCGGGAATCATTTTCAGCCGTTCCAGCAGAGCCTCCACCCTGGGAAGCTTCTCCCCGTTGCACACCAGGCACACCAGAATCTGGCTGCTGACCGCCCCCCGGCGGACGTAAATATGCCGCAGAAGGCCGGTATGGCTGGTCTCGTCGTAGACGGACACTCGGAATTGGTTTACATAATCAATCACCGCGTCCTTCACCGCATCGGTTTCCGGAGGCAGAATCCGGCAGCTTTTGTTTTCCACCACCTGGTGGGTGCCGGAGCGGTAGAATCCGGCGAAGGCTCTGCCCTTCTTCGCCGCCACAGGATACTGAGCCTTGTTCCGGTAGCCCCGGCAGTCGGGGGCGGCCAGAATGGGCACTTCTGTCAAATTTTCCCCGGCCAGCCGATTCAGGCAGGTCTTCACCCGCTCCGCTTTCAGCCGGGTCTCCTCTTCATAGTCCATGTGCCAGAAATCGCAGCCGCCGCACAGCTTGGCGACGGGACACTCCCGATTCACCCGGTGGGGGGATTTTTCCAGAATTTCCAGGATTTTTCCCGATGCCCAGGTTTTCCGGGGATACTCGATGCGCAGCCGCACCCGCTCCCCGGCGATGGCGTTGGGCAGGAACACGGCGCAGCCCTCCACATGGGCAATGCCCTGACCCTCGGCGGTATAGTCCGTGACCACCGCCTCATAAATTCCGTTCTTTTCCAGCATCAGAGTCTGGCCTCCATGTGAATGTTCCGCTGCTTCAGCCCCCGGCTTTCATAAAACTTCATGGCGCTGTCGTTGCCGCACCAGACGTTCAGGGTCAGGCTGTCGCAGCCGATTTTTCTGGCGTAATCCATGGCGAAATCGTAGAGCCTCGCTCCCACATGCTTGCCCCGGGCATTCTCGTCCACGCACAGGTCGTCGATATACAGGCTCTTCTGATCCATGAGCACCGGGTTGTCCCGGGTGATTTCCAGGATGCAGAAGCAGTAGCCCAGGAGCGTTCCGTCCTCCACCGCGGCGAAAATCGGCCGGTTGGGGTCTTTCAGTATTTCCGTCAGCGCCTTCTCGTCATATTTCCGGGCACCGGCACGGAACAAGTCCGGGCGGATTTTGTGATGAACCTCCCCCACCTGCAAAAGCAGGTCGATGAGCCCCGGAATGTCCTCCGGCTTTGCCATGCGAATTTCCATGGTACGTCTCTCCCTTAGTGATATTAGTGATAGTTAAGGCTAGTGTACCATAAATCCGCCGAAAGGTAAAGCAGGGCTTGAGAAAAACCCCAAACCCTGCTATGATAACCCTGCCCCAAAGCCTTCCCCTCCGGGGAAGGTGTCACGGCGAAGCCGTGACGGATGAGGGCCTTGCCTCTCCCTATGGGAGAGGTGCCCCGAAGGGGCGGAGAGGGCTTGTTTTACCCTCTCAGTCGGCTTTGCCGCCAGCTCCCCCAAAGGGGGAGCCAAGGGGGAACGCTGCTGCAATGCGACATTGCTCCCAGAAAATCAGATTTCATCACAAGGATGTGTTTTCATGGACTACACCAACTGCCGCCTGTGCCCCAGAGAATGCGGCGTAAACCGAGCCGCCGGCGAAACCGGCTTCTGCGGCTGCCCGGATACCGCCCTGGTGGCCAAAACCATGCGCCATATGTGGGAAGAGCCGGTTCTGGCCGGCTCCGGGGGCAGCGGTGCCCTGTTCTTCGGCGGCTGCACCCTGGGCTGCAAATACTGCCAGAACGCCGCCATCAGCGGCGGCCCCGTGGGCACTCCCGTGGATTCCGCCGGGCTGCGCCGAATTTTCGAAGACCTGATCGCCCAGGGGGCGGAGAACATCGATCTCGTCACCCCCACCCACTTTCTTCCCACCATCCTGCCTGCCCTGGAGCCCAAACTCCCGGTGCCGGTGGTGTGCAACTGCGGCGGCTATGAGCGGGTGGAAACGCTCCTGGAGCTGGAGGGGAAAATCGACATCTACCTGCCCGATTTCAAGTACGCGGACGGTGCTCTGGCCGCCGATCTTTCCAGTGCGCCGGACTACTTTCTCCGGGCGCAGGACGCCATCCGGGAAATGGTACGCCAGACCGGCGCGCCTCAGTGGCAGGGGGACAAGCTCCTCCGGGGCACGGTAATCCGGCATCTGATTCTCCCCGGACATGTGGACAACTCTCTGCGGGTGCTGGACTGGATTGGGGAGACCTTCGCCCCCGGACAAGTGCTGGTCAGCCTTATGCGCCAGTATACCCCCATGGGGAACCTTCCGGCACCCTTTGACCGCCGGGTGACGGAGGAGGAATATCAGGCGGTGCTCAGCTGGATGTACCTGAACGACCTGGAGGGCTTCACCCAGGAGGCAGAGTCGGCAGATAAGGGGTTCATTCCGGATTTTTGAGGGGATGCCTGCGCCGGAAGGGGAAAATGATGATTTCAATCCACGCTCCCCACGGGGGGAGCGACCCGGGAATCAGGGTTGGACACGCCGAACAGAGAATTTCAATCCACGCTCCCCGTGGGGGGAGCGACACATTATCCTGATGATGGCGGATTTGATCGGAGGTATTTCAATCCACGCTCCCCGTGGGGGAGCGACGTTTTCCTTCGGCATTTCGGGTTAGAACAGTAGTATTTCAATCCACGCTCCCCGTGGGGGGAGCGACCCGCGGTGGGCGTGATTTCCATCAGCTGCACCAGGATTTCAATCCACGCTCCCCGTGGGGGGAGCGACGCCCAGACCGTAACCCCCGAAAAGGCCCAGGCAGATTTCAATCCACGCTCCCCGTGGGGGGAGCGACTGTCATTCAAACCGAGACGCTTCCGGACTTTGATATTTCAATCCACGCTCCCCGTGGGGGGAGCGACGCGTATTATGTTCGGAAACACTCTGGCGCAGGAATTTCAATCCACGCTCCCCGTGGGGGGAGCGACTTTGGTTCCGTGGTCATTTGGTTTTTGCCGATTAATTTCAATCCACGCTCCCCGTGGGGGGAGCGACCTCGGAAGCGTTTAAGGATAGTTCCAGGCAGAGATTTCAATCCACGCTCCCCGTGGGGGGAGCGACCAGAAAGTATATCGAGGAGGTATTCGCTTTTGACATTTCAATCCACGCTCCCCGTGGGGGGAGCGACTCAGCGTGGAGGGGCTGGCATACATCTGATGTTTATTTCAATCCACGCTCCCCGTGGGGGGAGCGACCATGTTCCTCCTTTTCCGGCTCCAGGACATCAGAGATTTCAATCCACGCTCCCCGTGGGGGGAGCGACCCGAGAAGAATGCCGTGCTCCGTAAAACTCTTGATATTTCAATCCACGCTCCCCGTGGGGGGAGCGACTCCCGGTCGTTGGCCTCCTCGATCATCAGGTCGTATTTCAATCCACGCTCCCCGTGGGGGGAGCGACGAGGATGTTTTCCACCCAGCCATCCGTACAGCGGATTTCAATCCACGCTCCCCGTGGGGGGAGCGACGCGGCAGACCTGCCACCCGGCGGGAGTATCCCCTATTTCAATCCACGCTCCCCGTGGGGGGAGCGACAAAAATTCCGTCTGCCCGATGCCGGAACTTTCCAATTTCAATCCACGCTCCCCGTGGGGGGAGCGACCGCAGGCTACCATGGACGCCAACGGCGTGGACAAATTTCAATCCACGCTCCCCGTGGGGGGAGCGACCGCATTTTGTTTTGCCTCCCATTTTTTATTTTTCATTTCAATCCACGCTCCCCGTGGGGGGAGCGACCGGCGGTGGGCGTGATTTCCATCAGCTGCATCAGATTTCAATCCACGCTCCCCGTGGGGGGAGCGACTATTTACATTCCGTCTTTTTTGTGCTACTGTAAAATTTCAATCCACGCTCCCCGTGGGGGGAGCGACGGCTCTCCTTCATCCCGCTGACGGCCTCGTCGGCATTTCAATCCACGCTCCCCGTGGGGGGAGCGACTACACCATCCGGCAGCATGGCCGGAAAATTACGAAATTTCAATCCACGCTCCCCGTGGGGGGAGCGACTTGACATCTATTATACCGGTTACATCCCGTTTGAATTTCAATCCACGCTCCCCGTGGGGGGAGCGACTATTTTCCAGCCGCACATTGTGGGCAATACCGTTATTTCAATCCACGCTCCCCGTGGGGGGAGCGACTTATAGTAAGTCATGGTCTGATCGTATGACTATTATTTCAATCCACGCTCCCCGTGGGGGGAGCGACTTGGGTTTAACGGCCATTTGGTTATTGCTGAATATATTTCAATCCACGCTCCCCGTGGGGGGAGCGACCTGCTTACGGAATGAATAATGTTACGGCCTACAATATTTCAATCCACGCTCCCCGTGGGGGGAGCGACTCCCATTGATGCTATCAATTTGTACCATGGTGCTATTTCAATCCACGCTCCCCGTGGGGGGAGCGACTCGAACAGCTTTGATTGGGGCAAAATTATATTTTATTTCAATCCACGCTCCCCGTGGGGGGAGCGACTGCTTGGGCATGGCATTGACGGAAATAACGTGGACATTTCAATCCACGCTCCCCGTGGGGGGAGCGACAACCGCTGCATCTTGGCCGCACGACAACCCCGGAATTTCAATCCACGCTCCCCGTGGGGGGAGCGACATACCATAGTCCGGGCACATATCCCGGATGGCCTATTTCAATCCACGCTCCCCGTGGGGGGAGCGACACTGCATCTGTTCAGTGTATTTGCGCAGCTCGGCATTTCAATCCACGCTCCCCGTGGGGGGAGCGACGTGCCGTCGTTGATCTGGGAGCTTCCGCCGGTGGATTTCAATCCACGCTCCCCGTGGGGGGAGCGACTTCTGGTGTCAACATTGACACCGGGGCCAAGGGTGATTTCAATCCACGCTCCCCGTGGGGGGAGCGACGGCTTGTTCTATGTCGGTGTCAGTCAGCACAATTATTTCAATCCACGCTCCCCGTGGGGGGAGCGACGCCGAGGCTCAAACTCTCTTCGAAGCCTCTTCATATTTCAATCCACGCTCCCCGTGGGGGGAGCGACGTATGAGGATCTTCATAAGCACCACCAGAACCGAATTTCAATCCACGCTCCCCGTGGGGGGAGCGACCGCCGAGGCCGTCCCGTCCTGGGACTACATCGAAATTTCAATCCACGCTCCCCGTGGGGGGAGCGACGGTAAAGGTTTCCGTTGGAACTGCCTATCTGATCATTTCAATCCACGCTCCCCGTGGGGGGAGCGACAATCCGGGAAAAGTGGTATAATAGCATCAGATAAATTTCAATCCACGCTCCCCGTGGGGGGAGCGACCAGGACAACCTGGAGCCGAAACCGGACAACACCGGGATTTCAATCCACGCTCCCCGTGGGGGGAGCGACGTGACAATTTCCCCGGAAGACATTAAGGGCGACATTTCAATCCACGCTCCCCGTGGGGGGAGCGACCGATGAAGTCCAAGAGCTTCACCAACAGCGGCCTATTTCAATCCACGCTCCCCGTGGGGGGAGCGACTCCGTAACCGGTTGAGATGCCAGCGCGTTAAAGTTATTTCAATCCACGCTCCCCGTGGGGGGAGCGACGGCGGCACTACTCGAAGCTTCTGGTTTTCAAGCAGGAATTTCAATCCACGCTCCCCGTGGGGGGAGCGACGATCAGGTGGATGCCGCTTCCAGAATTGCCGAAATTTCAATCCACGCTCCCCGTGGGGGGAGCGACACCTCCGGCAAGCCCGGAGACGATCATGGAGTAATTTCAATCCACGCTCCCCGTGGGGGGAGCGACTGGAGGTGTTCCCAACTCCGAGCACCTATATGGTAATTTCAATCCACGCTCCCCGTGGGGGGAGCGACGTAGGGCCATATCGTTTGTTGCAAGCAATTGCTTATTTCAATCCACGCTCCCCGTGGGGGGAGCGACTGCTAACCAAAAAGAATATGCCAAGAAGTTAAAGATTTCAATCCACGCTCCCCGTGGGGGGAGCGACCGTCATCTTCCTTGGGCTTTGCCTTGCCTTTGCTATTTCAATCCACGCTCCCCGTGGGGGGAGCGACCGTGATTGAGATGTTCTGCGCATTTATTATTGTCATTTCAATCCACGCTCCCCGTGGGGGGAGCGACTGCTGGTGCGTAGTGGGCAATTACATTTAGAATGATTTCAATCCACGCTCCCCGTGGGGGGAGCGACGCAATATACCTAGGGAAACGGGGGTTATTGATCTATTTCAATCCACGCTCCCCGTGGGGGGAGCGACCTGTACATCACGTTTATCCAAGGTAGGCATACCGATTTCAATCCACGCTCCCCGTGGGGGGAGCGACATAGTACCGGGGTCTTCGGTGGAAGCCAAAACAGATTTCAATCCACGCTCCCCGTGGGGGGAGCGACGGCAAAGATGCACAGTTTTACCTGCGTATCTTTGGCGAAAAGGTAAATTTTGAATGCGATTTCTTAGTAAACAGCCGATGTCTGCCGGTGTCCTGAGCGCACAACAGCCGTTTTCTGCCGAAAATATCGTGCGAACCTCCCGGGGATTCCCTGGGAGCTCAGGCTTCGCAGGGGCGGGCCGATGAGGGCATCGGCCCCTACGTATTTTGCCGGAGGACGGATTGTGACCGGAGGGAACCCTCGGAAAGGGTCAAACCAGTGTACCCACTGGTTCGCAATGGCATCTGCTATGCCACCGCACCGCAAGAACGATACCGAGCGATTCCCAATGGTGTAGCGATACCAGACCAGCTTGCGTACGCATTGGCTGTCGGCCCTGCCGACCACGCACCGTCTGCGGCGACCCGCCGCTAGAGAATCAGCGTGTCCTCCGGCAGATAGGTGTTCTTGGCACCGAAATGCTCCACTTTCTTCTCGTACTGGTTTCCCAGATAGTAAAAGCGCAGGCTGTCCTTCTCCGGATCCATAATGGACACCAGCCTGGCCTGAAGCTTCCGGCACTGGCCAGCGTCCAGCAGACACTCGAACACCGAATTCTGCACCCGCTGGCCGTAATCCACGCATTTTTTGGCGATCTGCCGCAGACGCTTCCGGCCGGCGGCGTCCTCCGTGTTCACATCGTAAGTAATCAGTACCAGCATAGTCTCACTTCCACAAAAACGGCGGATAGGCATCCAGATCGCCCCGGATGAACCGAGCCAGCAGCAGAGCCTGGACATAGGGCACCATGCCCCAGCTCAGCTTCTCTCCCAGGTAGGGGTGGGTCAGGCCGTCCCGCTTCCGCTCCTGCCAGGTTTTCAGGAATTTCCGACGGCCGTCCTCGGTCAGCAGCACCGCGCCGCTGTCCTGAACCTGGAAATCCTCGGGCTTTATCATCCGGTTGTTCACCAGGGTGAGCACGAACCGGTCGGCCATGCAGGGGCGAAGCTCCTCCATCAGATCCAGAGCCAGGGACTGCCGTCCGGGACGATCCCGGTGGAGAAAGCCCACATAGGCATCCAGCCCCACGCTTTCCAGTGCGCTGGCACAGTCGTGAGCCAGCAGACTGTAAGCAAAGGACAGCATGGCATTCACCCGATCCAGGGGCGGACGGCGGTTTCGTCCGTGGAAGAAGAAATCCTCCTTCCGGCCGAGAAGCAGATGGTCGAAGACCCCAAAATAGGCGCTGGCGGCGATGCCTTCCAGCCCCCGGAGGGTATCCGGGTCGGAAACCTCCAGCACCTGGGGAAGCAGCGTCCGGATGTCCGCCGCCGCTTGCTCCAGACCCAGGCCTTCCACCCGGGGCGCATGATCCCGAAGGGTGCGCTGGATGCTGGAAGCACCGTTGCTCAGCTTGCCGAAAATCATGGTTCTGGCAATCTCACAGCACCGGAGGGAATCATCGGCAATCCGGTACTGCTCCCGGCGCAGAAGCACATTGCCGCTGCTTTCCCCGCAGACCCGGGCCAGGAACCGGCCCCGGGGCGTGCAGAAGGCAAGGCCGATGCCATCTTCCGCACATTTCCCCATGAGGGCCGGAGAGGCTCCGGAATAGGAAAAGCTGACAATGGTTTGGAGGGTGTGCAGAGGATACCGGGCAATGACCTCCCCCTCCCGATTGGCCAGCACATTCTCCCCCTCCAGGGACAGATAGATGTCCTCGGAGGTGACAAAGAGGGTGTTGAGCAGCTGTTTCATGGCGTTTCCTCCAGAGCCGCCTTCAGATAGGCGCAGACGGACTTGGCCTTCATCAGCCTCGGCAGGCACAGCTCCTTCAGGGAGCAGGCGTTGCAGGACTTGGTGGGTTTGACCTTGGGGGTGTAGCCCCGGCGGTAGAGCGCGTGCATTTCCGCAAGCAGGGTTTTGACCTGGGCGCGCAGCTCCGGGGTAAAAAGAACCTTCTCCCGGCGGCGGATTTCCCCATAGTAGAGGGCACCCTCCGGAATATCGCAGCAGAGCATGGTCTCCAGGCACATGGCCTGGCCGCACAGCTGAAGGGCGTCTCCGGTGTCCTCCCGGGGCTTTCCCCGCTTGTATTCCACCGGGTAGGGCTGCCAGAGTCCCTCTTTTCCCGCAAGGGGAATGCCCGTGTCACCCCGGTGATATTCCAGCACGTCGCACTGGCCGGACACCCCCAGCTCCGCCGAATATACGCTGACCCCACGGGTGATGAACCGGTCTCCCCGGCTTTCCTGAAAGCCGGTGTCGTGGGCATTTTCGTGGAGAAGGGAGCCGTCAATGGTGCGGAAATTCTCCGCCCATTGGTGCTCGATATGGATGAGAGCCCATTGACGGCGGCAAAAGGCAAAGTGCTGCAAGCCGGACAATTGGAGGAAGTCCTCATCCGGATAGATTACCCCATCCGTGTGCAGGTAACGCCGGCGGGAAGATTTTCTTCGTCCACGCTGAGGGTATAGTCGCTGTAGGCTCTGGGAGCCACTACGCCGGGGTTCTTCTCTGCCTTTACCAGCTCGAAGAGCTTCCAGGCCGGGGCGTTGCCCAGCTCGGAGTCGTGACGGAAGACGATCAGCTGCCGGACGGCCATCTTGCCACGGGCGGCGGAGCGATCCAGCTCGAACATGTTCAGAATTGCCTGCCACAGAAGCTCCAGGTCGTCCTCGGAAAAACCGGTGGTTTTCCTGGCCAGATTGGCGGAAATATAGCCCTCAACCCGGTACAGACCGTAGGGGACGATGTACTTTCTGCCCATCTGCGTGTTGCCGCTTTTCGTTTCTGCCTCTTTGTCCGTTGTAAAGGTGACACGGGTGATGGTCACTTCCTGGGGGACGATGGGGTCAACGCTTCGGGCAAAGCCCAGCTGGACGGGGCCTCGAATCTGGCCGCAATTCAAAGAGCCGGCAACGAAAGTGGTCATCACCGCGCCAAAGGTGCGGATATCGAAGAAGTTTTCGCACATGAAGTTCCGGATTTTTTCGTCCAGATTTTCGTCTTTCTTCTTGGCTTCCTTCAGCTTATCCGCTTTAACACCCACATAATCACAGGCCTCGTTGTCGTTGCTGTTCAGCGTAACGCCCTGCTTGACATAAATCCGATAGCCCGACTCGCCCTCCTTCACGGTCTCCACATAGTTGCGGATTTTCCGCTTCAGGCATACGTCGGTAACCAGGCCGTAGCCGGTTTCCGGGTCAATCCGGGGCATATTGCCGGCATCGGGATCGCCGTTGGGGTTTCCGTTTTCCACATCAAAGAAAACCACAAATTCATACCGATTGGAAATGGTGCTCATATTATTTATCCTCCTTCTTTGTATAGCGGAATTGGTTCTGGTGATAGTAGCCCAGGTCGAAAGAACCCTGCTCCGGCAGGGAAAGCCGGGTGGGGTAGCTTTCTCCCAGAACGCCCTTCAATGCGGAAATCTGCTTTTCATAGTAGATTCGCTGACCGGCCTCCAGCTTGCGCAGGTGCTTCTGGCTCAGATTTCCCAGAATGGAGAAGATTACGGCAGGAGTCGCGGAGGCGGAGTTAAAGTACTTGTCCTTAATGGTTGCGTTAAGACCGGGATTTGCCGCTTCCTGAACCGCCTCGTATACGGCGAACAGGCGGCCCAGGGTATAGGGAATGTTGGTGCTG
>OIZO01001749.1_pt1 | contig 10426 bp, 7 predicted proteins | sample 1588551 | NCBI WGS metagenome assembly OIZO01 (sample SAMN03283271) | human gut metagenome | biome: human-associated habitat; material: feces | host: Homo sapiens | place: Peru | collected 2012 | reverse complement strand
GAGACAGGAAAGAAGCTGAAACCATTTGCACCGGTACTTTCGGTAGCAGTTGTGGCATCCTGTGTAGCAGGCACCCTGAGTGGATATCAGCCACCGGTTTATGCAGCGCAGGAGCAGTCAGAAACCGTGAAGGATGAAACGGAAAAAGCAGAGGAAGAGCAGGTAAAGGTGACAAAAGGTTCTTTTGATCTGACGGATGGGGTTTACAAGGGAACCGGAACAGGTTACGCAGGAGATATTATAGTTGCTGTTCAGATCAAAGACAAACAGATCGTTGCAATCGATATTCTGAGTTCTTCGGATGATGCGGCATTTTTTAAACGCGCGCAGGCGGTGATCGATAAAATCATCGAAGGACAGACATTGGAAGTCGATACTGTTTCAGGGGCAACCTATAGTTCACGGGGAATCATCAGTGCGGTGAAGAATGCACTGACAGGAGAAAAAGACAGCGGAACAACAGGACAGTCACAGTCTGGTGGCGGCGCGGCAGCAGGAAGTTCTACTTCTGTCGCAACAGTGGAAGACCCGGCAGCATATAAGGACGGAACTTATTACGGAACAGGGACTGGATTTGGTGGAACACTGAAAGTAAAGGTTGAGATCAGTGGCGGAAAGATCACAGACATCCAGATTATGGAGAATCAAGATGGAAGCGAATACATTTCCAAAGCCTCTGCACTGATCAATACGATCATCAGCAGTCAGAGCACCAATGTAGATACCGTGTCTGGAGCAACGTACAGTTCGGTTGGAATCATCCAGGCAGTAAGAGATGCCTTAAGTCAGGCGGCAGTGAGTGGAAATGGAGCGACTTCGGATTCATCTGAAACGAATAGCTCGAACAGTTCTTCCAGTCAGAATCAGAGTACATCCACAACCGGAACAGTTCCATACAAAGAAGGAATCTATTATGGAACAGCGGAAGGATACAGTGGAGATGTATCGGTAGCTGTGGTGATCCAGGAGCATACGATCAAAGCAATTTTAGTCATAGAGACATCAGATGATGAAGCATTTTTCAACCGCGCAATGGATGTAGTGAAAAATGTGCTTAAAAATCAGAATACAGATGTAGATACTGTATCTGGTGCAACTTACAGTTCCAAGGGACTTCTCGGAGCAATAAAGAATGCTTTGAAACAGGCGGAGAAAGTAACGAATGGAGAATCCATTGAAGAGAAAGCAGATACAACGGAACTGGAAAATGCAGTCAAGTCAGCAGAAGCACTTGTGATGGAGGAGTATACGCAGAGTAGCTGGGCGGTTCTGAGTCTCCGACTGAATGATGCAAAAGAGCTGTTGGAAACAGCTGCGAATGAAACAGTGGAACAGCAGGCTGTTGACAAAGCGGTAGAGAATCTGAACCTTGCAGTTGCACAGCTTGAGAAAAAGAAGTCAGATCAAGAGGAAGAAGTGAAGACAAAATACATCGATGGAACTTATGAGGTGAGTGTACCGTGTAAACCGGATGAGGATGAAGATTTTACAGAGTATCAGCTTTCTATGAAGGTGACAATACGAAATGACAAAATTGTATCCATTACTGACGTGTCAGGAGATGGGGATGCAGCGAATGACAGCTATATCAAGAAGGCGGCAAATGGAACTTCAAGCAAAAAAGGTGTCGTTTCCCAGATTATTACCAAAGGAATGCCGGAAGAAATTGATACGGTATCCAGAGCAACCTGTTCTTCGAATGCGATTATTGACGGATGCAAAAAAGCACTGGAAATGGCTTTAAGACCAGAAGAGACGGAGGCGCAGTAGGATGAAAGAGTTTATCGTAAGACTGTTTAGTCTGCTGGCAATCGTCGGTGTCCTTTTCGGATATAACGAAGTGTTGGATGTCCGTGCGAAGGATGAGGAAATCGCAAAACTGAATGCACAGTTGGAGGTACAGTCATCTGGTGCCGGCAGTGATTCTGAGTCAGGGAGTGATTCAGGAGATGGAGCAGGATACAAGGATGGAACCTATACCGGAGAAGCGGATGGATTTGGCGGAACGGTTGCGGTAGAAGTTACTGTAAAAGATGGAAAGATCGAAGCGGTAGAAGTGACCTCCGCTGAGAAGGAAGACGGTGCATATCTTGCGATGGCGGAAGATATCATTCCGAAGATCATAGAGGCGCAGAGTGCAGAAGTTGATACGATCAGCGGCGCAACGTTCAGTTCGACAGGAATTAAAAATGCAGCAGAACAGGCATTAGAACAGGCGGTAAAGTAGTTTGAAGAAGTTGAATATACATAATTTAAAAGCAAAAGAAATTAAAAAATTGCATACTTGGCTTCGTGCCTTGATTCAGATCCTCTATTTTCTGTTTCTGCCATCTGTGTATACAGCGGCATTTGCCGGCGTGAAATACATTTTTACACAGATAGGAGCAGGCGAGGCAATCGGGCTGACCTCTTTTGTAACGGTGCTTATAGTTCTTTGTGCGTATACGATTCTTTTCGGAAGATTCTTCTGTGGATTCGCATGTGCATTCGGAAGTCTTGGAGATGGAATTCATGCATTTTATCTTTGGTGTTTTAAGAAGAGAAAGAAAAAGCCGGTGCTGCTTTCAGAAAAGATCACAGAGAAGTTAAGCTATTTGAAATATCTGGTGTTGACCGTAATCGCAGTACTTTGTTTTGCGGGAGTATACGGAAAGGCAAAAGGGACAAGCCCGTGGGATGTTTTTTCTATGCTGCATGCAGGAAATCTTCACTTGCAGGGATATTTGCCGGGAGTGATATTACTACTTCTTATTATTGTGGGGATGTGTCTGGAAGAAAGATTTTTCTGTCGGAATCTGTGTCCGATGGGAGCTGTATTCTCATTGCTTCCGGTGCTTCCGTTCTTTGCATTGCACCGCGACAGAGAAAATTGCATCAAAGGCTGCAGCGGATGTACGAAGAAATGTCCATCCGGGATCGGACTTCCGGAAGACGGCTCGATCAAAGTCGAGGGAGATTGTTTCCAATGCCAGAAATGTATTGATACCTGTCCAAAGAAGCATATCCATACAGGAATCAAAGGTCTGAAGGGAAATGAATTCTGGTTTACGATTCTTCGGGCAATTCTGTTACTTGTAATTATGATCTGGGCAGGAGTGTAATAGATGAAGAGAAAAGATCTGTTTTTAGGAAGCGGAGTCCTCTTTGTGGCATGTGTACTGTTTCTTGTAATGAACCTGATGCAGTATGTACAGGCAAGGGATAGCGGGCAAAAAGAAAATCAGGAAAAACAGGTTGTGATCAAGGTGGACGGAGAAGTTTACGGAAGATATTCGTTGGATGAAGACCAGGTAGTCGAAATACAAGAAGGAGACTTTTACAACCGTGTCCGGATCGAGGATGGAAAAGCGTATATGGAAGAGGCTGACTGTCCGGATGGATATTGCGAAGAGCAAGGGAAGATCAACAACCGGACACAGACAATTGTCTGCCTGCCTCATAAACTGGTTGTGGAAATAGAAGAGATTGAGAATTCTGATGATTCTCAAAGTAAAAAGGAAAATCTACCGGATACAATTTCTAAATAAATCAATTGTTCGACTGTAAAGGAGAATGTATGAATAGAAATAAAAAACTTGCAAATATGGCAATGCTTGTTGCATTGGCAATGATTTTTAGTTATGTAGAAAGCCTGATCCCAATTAATTTTGGAGTGCCGGGAATGAAGCTTGGAGTGGCCAATCTGGTCACTGTAACAGGTCTTTATTTTCTGGAAATTCCGGAAGTACTGGCGGTATCTGTACTGCGTGTGCTTCTGACAGGATTTCTTTTTGGAAATGGAATGTCGATCATTTACAGTCTGGCAGGGGCGGTTGTCAGCCTTCTTGCGATGGTACTTGTAAAGAAGATGGATGGAATTTCCATTGTAGGAGTAAGTATCACTGGCGGCGTCTTTCATAATATAGGACAGATTCTTGTTGCGATGGCAGTGGTGGAGAATCTGAAACTGATTTATTATCTTCCGGTTCTTCTTGTGGCAGGAACCGTGACAGGATTCGTGATTGGAATTGTGGCAGGAAAGATTTTACCGGTTGTGAAGAAAGAAGCTGTAAGGACAGTATAGATATATACTTTTTGATTATAGGTTAGCGAAAGCTAACTTGATAATATATTCCATGCGGAAGCAGGAAAGCAGAACTGCGACAGGCAGGATCTGTATGTAACTATTTTAGTTAAAAAGGAGGTTTCTATGAAAAACAAAGAAATGAAAGTAAAGGCAATGTCCATGGCAGTGGCAATGTCTATGGTAGTAGGACTTTGCCCGTCAACCATCTTTGCGGCAACAGGAAGTCAGACTGCAAAGGATGGAACTTATACAAAGACGGCTCATGTAACCAGAACAGAAGATGACAGTGACGATGAGTGGGAAGAATATGATGTAGAAGTAAGTCTGAAAGTAGAGGATGGAAAATTCTCTGAGATCACAGTTACACCGAAAGAAGGATATGACGAAGGAAATGCATCTTATTTCAAGAAAGCATATTCCAAAGAACCAAAAGGATTTAAAGCAAAGCTTGAAGGACAGGCTGCTACAGAAGATACAATTAACAGCTGGGATACAGTATCCGGTGCAACACGTACTTCTGATGCAATTAAAAAAGCTGCACTGGAAGCAATCCAGTCAGCTCCGGTAGCTGGTGAGACAGTTACTATTGACACAGCAAAGCTTGAGTCAGCAATCGCAGCGGCTGAGAAACTGACAGAATCTGATTACACAGCAGACAGTTGGAGTGCGATGCAGACAAAATTAACTGCAGCGAAGGCCGCTCTGAAAGCAAAGGAATCCCAGAGTGCAGTGGATACAGCGGCAGATGAGTTGAATGCAGCAGTGAAGGCATTGAAAAAGGCAGAAGTTGCGAAAGAAACTTATGTGTTGATGAATATTCCGTATTCTGAATTTTATGCAGCAGATCAGGTAGCAGGAGCAGATAGTGTATCCTCTGCTACAAAAGCGAAAACAAGATCAACACTTGTAGCTGGATCTTATCATGTAAACAGCGATGGAACAGATATTACAGGTATTACATATCCGGTTAAAATCAGCGACGCATCTGTGCTGAAAAACTATACACAGATCACAGATGACAGCAAGCTTTCCATTACAGTGAACATGAAAGGAAAGGAGACAACAACAGAATATAATGGAAAAGATGCGTTATTCGAGAGCGCAAGCTATTCTTACTATATTTTAAGTGAGACTCCTTCCTATTATAAAGAAGCAACAGTAAATGCAGATGGTTCACTCAGTTTCAGTGAAGTGAAGGGTGCAACTGCACAGAAGTTGAGTGATGCATCAATTGATTTTACAACAGACACAAAGTATGGAGATTATGAATTAGATGTAAATGGACTTCCGAAATCAGTTAATACAGTATACGGAGTTGTAATCAGCACAAAAGAAGGAGATAACTACGGCCTTCGTCATCTTGAAAATATCTGGAAAAAGACAGAACTGGCATGGAGTACCGGATTTGTAACTACATCTCATGGCAACACACTGGACTCAAAAGACTATAAAAAGATGATGGGTCAGACAATCAATAAAATCACATATTACACAGATAATGGAATCTATGAGATTGATGCAGATCAGTATGTGCCGGTTAAATTCAATGGAACTATCGCAGCAGAGAATGCAGATGTTGAAAGTGGAAAAGTAAATGTAACTGTAGAAGGACTTCCTGACGATTATCAGGCAGAATATACAGTTGAAGGTCTTGAGGATGTTCAGGTAAAAGACGGAGTACTTACCTATAAGAAAAAAGGTGCTGAGATAGGAAAATATACTCTGAAAGTATCTGATAAATCTGGAAAATATGCGGATCTTACGACAGATTTTGAATTGACAACAGAAGCTGTACCGGTTGTATTTAACAGTGAAAGTGCAGCACTTGTAGCGGCAGAAGGATATGCAGCAGAGGATGTAACTTCTTATGTAAAGAATATCGAATCCGTAACAGTTGACGGAACAGAGTATGCGGCAACAGGAAAACGTGCAGTGAAGATCATTAAAGAAGATGGAACAATTGACACAACTGCGGTTCCGTTTAAGGATGCAGAAAATGGACAGAAATTTAAGATCACAGTAAAGGCAACAGGCTATGCAAAGGATTATGAATTCACTTATACTTTATCAAAGGAGAGTGAATATACTTACGCATATGTAGGACTTAGCTGGGCAGAGTACTGGGCTGCTGAGAATGTGCAGGCAGCAGGAGATAAATCTTCTTCAGATGCTAAGGATGCAAAAGGAGAGTCTGACAAAGGCGCGTTCGATACTGTAACAAGAGCTACAGTAACTCATGGACTTCACAGAGGTTCCTTCCAGTGCAATGCAGTGATTAAGGCAGAAAATGGAAAAGAGTATGCAGTAGAGTACTGGACAGATGGAACTACTGCAGTTCTGACAGACGGAAGCAAGATTACATTTAACAGAGGAGAGATCACAGAAGAATCCGGTGCAACAACAAAGATGACAGAGTATGATGTACTCGGACTGAAATATGTACCGGTGAAAGTAAAAACATCTGATCTGGATGCACTGAAAGCAAGCTATCGTGTGATCGAAAACGGAAGTGAACTTGCAGGAGGATATTCAGAAAAGAATCTGGTAAGCTATACAGGACTGGTTGCCAATGTAACAGAGAATACAAACGGTCTGAAAACAGCAACAAAGAATGAGGATGGATCTTTCAGTTTCTCTGCAAGAGTGAATAATGGATCAGAGTCCGGAATCAAAGATCAGGCACTCAAGACAGCACCATCAGCAGAGGAAGCAGGGCTGACAGTAAAAGAAGCAAGTGGATCTTATGGAGAATTCTTAAGAGTTGATCTGACAGGAAATTATGGTGATCTTGGATCAAATCTCCAGACAGTTACATGGACTTACTATGGAGATGACAGCACATATACAAATGCAAAAGCTACTTACGGAACAAAGTTTGCAGCAGATAACTGGATGCACAAAGCAATGGGAATCCAGCTTGGACTGACAGATTCTCTTCGTTGCACACTTCCGGAAGGAACAGATGGAACAGGATACTGGACTATTACATTGACAGCACTTGGATACAATGACGTGACATACAAATTCCAGGCAACAGATGAGAACATTGTAAAAGCATCTGAGAATGAAACAATCACAACAACAGAACTTGAGTCAGCTATTGCAAAAGCAGAAGCTCTGAAAGAAGCTGATTACACAGCGGAAAGCTGGGCATCTATGCAGATGGAACTTCAGGAAGCAAAAGATGAATTGAAAAATCCAAAAACTCAGGCAACAGTAGACGAGGCAGTAAGCCATCTCAATGCAGCTGTAGAAGCACTTGTTAAGGCAGAGGGAGATAAGACAGAAGAGGATAAGAAAGATGACGATAAGACAGAAGAGCCGGCAGCAGTTGATACTTCTTCCCTTGAGAAAGTAATCAGTGATGCGGCAGCCCTGAAAGAAGCTGATTACACAGCTGACAGCTGGAAGGCATTACAGAGTGCACTGACAGATGCTAAGAGCGCATTAAATGCAAAAGAAAGCCAGGAAAAAGTTGACAAAGCAACAGATGAGTTAAATACAGCAATCAAAGCACTTGTAAAGAATGGAAGCCAGGCGGGAAGTACAACTCCGACTGTTACAAAGAAGACCGGAACAACTACGGATGGATCAGCTTCCAAAGGAACAACATCCAACGGAACAAGTGGATCAAAAGCTGCAAAGACAGGTGATCCGGCAAATGTTCTTGGCTTATTAGGACTTGCATTCTCCTCACTCGGAGCAGGAGTTGGCGGATTTGCATGGAAGAGAAAAAGAAAATAAAGACAAGAAAATTGAGAAAATTTTTCAACAATTTCGCGAAAAAGATTAAAATAGTGCATTGACACTATTGCTTTAAAGTGATAAACTCCTAGCAAATGGAATAACGCTTTAAACCGATGAAGCGGAGATCAAAGTAATTATGCGCGCACAGAGAGTCCGGGAAGCTGAGAGCCGGATCGAGATGCAGGTTGCCAAATGGACCGCTGAGGGCACAGTCAAAGGATTTGAGAATCCGAGTACTCTGTGACGTGTGGGCATACGTCAGTTGCCGGAGATATGTTAGTATCTTACAGAGCGCATGGGAGTGTACCCGTGAATCAAGGTGGCACCGCGGAAAAGATTTAGATTTACCGTCCTTGACAGAATAGGAATATTCTGTCAGGGACTTTTTTCTTTTTGCAAAACATATATTTCCTATCGATATAAAAGAGAAATTCCATAAGAATTCATTCAGCAGCATAACTTCAAGGAGGAATACACATGGACAAGACATTAGAACAAATCAGATCCTACGCTGAACAGGACAGATACAAGCGAGTTCCGATCAGCAAAGAGCTGTATGCAGATGCATTTACGCCAATCAGTGTCATGCGGACTCTGCGGGCGGCAAGCAAGCATTGCTATCTGCTGGAAAGTGCGGAGGACAGACAGCAGTGGGGAAGATATTCCTTTCTTGGATATGCACCGACGATGGAGATCACCTGTACCGATGGGCGTGTGATTATCAGTGAAGGGTGTGAAGATGAGGATAAGACTAAGCGGGAAGTTTCAACAGACCATCCGGGAAAGGTTCTAAGAGAAATCCTCGAAGCATATAAGAGTCCGGTTGTTCCGGGACTTCCGCCATTTACCGGAGGACTTGTCGGATATTTTTCTTATGACTACATCAAATATGCGGAACCGACATTGAAGCCAGTCCTGGAAGAGAAGAATGAGACTTCAGGAAAGACAGCAGCAAAAACGGCAGTAAGAGATTTCCGGGATGCGGACCTGATGTTATTTGACCGTGTCATCGTATTTGACAATTACAGACAGAAGCTGATTCTGATCACAGGTGTGAAACTGGAAGGTGATCTGGAAGAAAATTATACGAACGCGAAGCAGGAATTAGAAGAGATGGAACGGTTGATCCGAAGCGGAGCACAGGCAGACTTCCGGCCACTGGTTTTAGAAGAAGAGTTTCATCCGGGAGTCGATAAAGAAGATTATTGCAAGATGGTTGAGAAAGCCAAAGAATACATTTATGAAGGTGATATTTTCCAGGTTGTGTTATCCAATCCGCTGACAGCGAAGGCAAAAGGCAGTCTTTTTGATACCTATCGGGTGCTTCGAACCTCAAATCCATCCCCGTATATGTTCTACTTTTCAAGTGACGATATTGAGGTGGCAGGGGCTTCACCGGAGACGCTGGCAAAGTTGGAAAACGGACAGGTGTGCACCTTCCCTCTTGCCGGGACAAGAAAGCGTGGAGCAACCGAAGAGGAAGATCAGGCATTGGAGAAAGAACTCCTTGCAGATGAGAAAGAACTTGCAGAGCACAACATGCTCGTAGATCTTGGGCGAAATGATGTCGGCAAGATCAGTCAGCCGGGAACGGTTAAAGTTGATAAATATATGGAAATCCAGAGATATTCGCATGTAATGCACATCGGTTCCACCGTGACAGGTAAGATTCGAAAAGACAAAGATGCGCTCGACGTAGTAGATGCGATTCTCCCGGCAGGAACGCTTTCCGGAGCACCGAAGATCCGCGCATGTGAGATCATCGCGGAGCTTGAGCAGGAAAAAAGAGGCATCTACGGAGGAGCAGTCGGTTATCTTGACTTTGCAGGAAATGTAGATACATGTATTTCCATCCGTCTTGCTTATAAGAAAAATGGATACATTCGTGTACAGTCAGGAGCCGGAATCGTAGCAGACAGTATTCCGGAAAATGAATTCCAGGAGTGTTTAAATAAGGCTGGGGCAGTGCTTCAGGCAGTGGAAACTGCGAAAGGAGGATTGGAATGATACTATTACTCGACAATTACGACAGCTTTACCTATAACTTATATCAGTTTATCGCAGGAGTAAAATCAGAAATAAGTGGCATACAAAAAGATCAGATTGATTCAGAAGTAAAGGTCATTCGAAATGACCAGATTACACCGGAAGAGATTCTTGAACTTGCACCGGAGGCGCTGGTGATCTCACCGGGACCGGGAAAACCTTCTGATGCCGGAATCTGTATCGAAGCAATCCAGAAGCTGAAAGGAAAGATTCCGATGCTTGGTGTTTGTCTCGGACATCAGGCAATGGCAGAAGCATTCGGAGCAACGGTAGGACACGCCGGACAGCTGATGCATGGGAAGACTTCAAAGCTGAAAGACGTAAAGAAAGACAGTGTCCTCTTTCAGAATCTGACACTTCCAATCCAGGTGGCGAGATATCATTCGCTTGCAGTAAAGGAAGAGACACTGCCGGAAGAACTGATTGTGACAGCGCGAAGCGAGGATAATGAGATCATGGCAATGGAACACAAAGAATATCCGATCTTTGGGTTACAGTTTCATCCGGAATCAGTGATGACACCGCAGGGACTTCAGATGATAGAGAACTTTATTAACTATGCAAAAG
>OIZO01001747.1_pt1 | contig 10436 bp, 9 predicted proteins | sample 1588551 | NCBI WGS metagenome assembly OIZO01 (sample SAMN03283271) | human gut metagenome | biome: human-associated habitat; material: feces | host: Homo sapiens | place: Peru | collected 2012 | reverse complement strand
GAGGTGCAAGACGTCCAGTGGACGTCTGCTCTGCACGGATCGGAGTGGAACGGAGACCTTCCCCAACAAGCAAAAATGCGCCGGGCGTATACTGGGGCACTGCTTGCCAATTTGCAAAAAATGAAAGGAAGGACTTTATTTATGAGAAATTTAGAAAAAAAACAGAGGCTTGGAAGAAATGGAATAGAAAATCTGTGCATTAAGCCGACATTTAATTACTGCACAGAACGCATTGAATTGGATGGAAAAAGATTGACGGCAGAATCCGTCGGCATTAGTTGATAATGATGATAGAAAGTGATGGCGGATTTAATTTTTGCCGTTATAATACGATGGCATAGAATGCAGTTTAGGAAAATGTCGCATGTTTATTGGTAAAATATGCCGCAAAAAAGCGGCGGCAACACCATAAAATGCCGCAATAAGGTGATGTCAGCAATCATAATTGCCATTAAAAAGAGACGGCAGCAGTTAAAAATATTTGTGTTGTAAAAAGCAATACATGGTGGTACACTATAAGAAACAGGAGGTGCATACTATGGCAACAAAAACTGCAAACGTAACAGCACGTATTCAACCGAATATAAAAGAGCAGGCAGAGGCGATTCTTGACAGACTTGGGATTCCTGTATCTGTATTTATAGATATGGCATACAGACAGGTTATTATGCGTGATGGAGTGCCATTTTCATTGGATATTCCCGACAAGCTTGCTACAAGAGATGCTATAACAAAAGCAGAATTTGATACTATGATGCAGACCGGACTTACACAGGCAAAAAGGAATGATTCTGTATCTGTTGATGAGGCTTTTAATCAATTAAAGTCGGAGATATAGTGCATGAATGAATATGAGGTAAGGGTAACAAGACAGGCATTAGAGCAGATGAAAGAAATAGTGCACTTATTTCATATGATCTGATGGCACCTGATGCAGCGGATTAATTGTCGGAGACTTCCATAAGGATATAGAGCTACAAGCATATAAAACTGAATATATGAAAAGAAGCAGATATGTGGAAAAATTTCATGTATCTGCTTTTTTGGTGTTGTGATCGGACTTATCGGCATTATCGCACTGTTAATGTTAATTCCATTGACCAAAGGATTAAAATAAAAAATATAGAAAACATAATTTATGCAAAAGATACAGCTTATAGGATGAAAATCTTATAGGCTGTATTTTTTGCATAGGAAATTTCTTTCTTATGCCACTTACGTCATAAAAAGAACCGACTAAGTTCACTTTGTTGATTTTTTAACAAAATTTTAATAAAATAAGAACACATCATAAATAAATTCCGTCAAAATGACGAAGTTTGAAAAAAGAAATGGAGAAAAATTATGGGAGAGAACAAAAAAGAAGTGAAAGCCCGCAAGAAGGCTTTCCGTAAAGCAAAACACAGAGCGATCCGTCCATGGAAAGGATTATCAATTGTATGTGCAATTCTGGCAGTGATCTTTGTGCCACTGTACAGCTTATTAAACGTTTTTGATAATTCACTGGCCATTTTCGTCGGAGGAACATTCTGGAAATTAAAGAATGAGGATCAAAGCGCACAGTACTTTACCTCTGACTTTGAGTCTACAGAAGATATGGTTGACTATGGATTACAGCTTGTTCAGCAGGTGGAGGCAGAAGGTGCAGCGCTTCTTATGAATGAGAACAATGCACTTCCTTTGGCAGAGGGTGCCAATGTCAGTCTGTTTTCCAATTCATCTGTAAATCTTGTTTATGGTGGTACAGGATCCGGTAACATTGACGCTTCCACAGCAGATACCTTAAAAACTGCGATGGAAAAAACAGGTTTCAATGTAAACGAAACACTCTGGAACTTCTATGAATCTGAAGAGATGGGAATTTACAAACGTGGAAACGGTGGTACGATCGCAACTGCAAGTGCTGTTGTTACTGAAGTTCCATGGAATGAGTACACAGACGAAGTGAAAGATTCTGTAAGCTCTTATGGTGATGCGGCAATCGTCACATTATCCCGTGTAGGCGGTGAGGGTGCCGACCTTGCATACGGCGATGTCAATTACCTTGCATTAGATGACAATGAAAAAGAAATGCTTTCCAATGTGGCAGCAATGAAAGCAGACGGAACAGTGAGCAAGATCATTGTGCTGATCAACTCTGCAAATGCATTACAGGTAGATTTCTTAAAAGACAATACTTATAATGTAGATGCCTGTCTGTGGATCGGCGATGTCGGAATTACAGGTATCAATGCAGTGGCTGATATCCTTGCAGGTAACGTCAATCCATCCGGAAGCCTTGTGGATACTTACTGCTATGACAATTATTCTTCACCGGCCATGGCAAACTTCACACCGATGATTTATGAAGGTTATTCAGAAGAACTGATTCCTGAAAAAGCAAAAAGCTACATGGTATATCAGGAAGGTATCTACGTTGGATACAAATATTATGAGACACGTTATGAAGACACGGTTATGGGAACCGGAAATGCAGGAAGCTATGTATACAGCGATGATGTAGCATTCCCGTTCGGTTATGGATTAAGCTATACAGATTTCGAGTACAGTGACATGACGGGCGTTTATGATGCTGCGACAGATTCTTATAACTTTAATGTGACAGTTACCAATACAGGTGATACTTATTCAGGAAAAGAGACCGTTCAGATTTACGCACAGTCTCCATATACAGAGTATGACAAAGAGAATTCTGTAGAGAAATCTGCAGTACAGTTATGCGGATTCGGCAAAACAGATATTTTAGCTCCGGGTGAGTCCCAGACATTAACGATCAATGTGGACAGGGCAGATATCGCATCTTATGACGCATACGGTGCAAAAACATATATCTTAGATGCAGGTGATTACTATTTTACAGCAGCAACAGATGCACACAATGCGGTAAACAACATTCTCGCAGCAAAAGGATTTACAACTGAGAATGGAATGGATGCAGAAGGTAATGCAGAACTTACATTCCAGTGGACAAATGATACATTAGATACCACTACTTATGCAGTATCTAAGAGTGGTGCAGAGGTGACAAACCAGTTATCTGATTCCGATATGAACCTTTACGAAGGCGCCGGAGATAACTCCGTAACTTACCTTTCACGTAATGACTGGGAGGGAACATTCCCAACAGAATCTCCGGTATTTGCATTGACAGATACTATGATCGATGACCTGCAGGTAGTCCAGTATGATGCAGCAGATTATGATACGGTAGAGATGCCGACATTAGGAGCAAAAAATGGTCTTACTTTATACGATATGATCGGTAAAGATTATGACGATGCTGACTGGGATGCTTTATTAGACCAGCTTACCTATGATGAGATGGTAACTTTAATCGGCGATTCCTTCCACTGGACAATGCCGATCAAATCAATCCAGGCTCCGGGTTCACGTGATGAGAACGGACCACAGGGACTGACCGCTTCCTTATTCGGCAATACGGATAAAGAAAAGCTGACAGCAACTGCATTTACATCTGAGGATGTGATGGCAGCAACTTTCAATACGGATATTATGACAGAAATTGGTAAAGTGATCGGTAACAACTGTCTGTCAGCAGGCGTTGCGATCCTTTACGGACCGGGTAACAATATCCACAGAACTCCTTATGGCGGACGTAACTTCGAGTACTACAGTGAAGACGGATTCCTTTCCGGAAAAATGAGCGCTTACGAAGTGGCAGCTATCCAGGAAAAAGGTGTTCATGTCGTAATGAAACACTTTGCATTAAATGACTGCGAGCAGGATCGTATCGGTCTTGGCGTATGGCTCTCTGAGCAGGCAGCACGTGAAGTATATTTAAAAGCATTCCAGGATGTATTTGAAGAAGGAAATGCAAACGGAACCATGGTTGCTTACACACGCTGGGGATGTATCTGGTCCGGCGGTAACAAAGGATTGATGACCGGAATCATGAGAAATGAGTGGGGCAGCAATGGACTTACCATCACAGACAACGTTCTTAATCCATATGTCAATGGTCCGGACGGAGTAATGGCAGGTGGTGTTACAACCTATGATGCCATGATGCCGTATGTGACCAAAGAATTACCGGCATATAAAAATGATCCGGTTATGGTAACAGCAATGCGTGAGGCATGCCACCATGACCTGTATGTATTAGCAAACTCTGTTGCTATGAACGGTGTTGGTGAAAATACAACCATTAAATTTGTACAGCCAAAATTACTTGTGATCTTAAAGACAATTGCGACCATCGGTGTAGTAGGATTCATCCTCTCACTTGTGATGTTCATTCTGAAAAAACGTAAGTTCAAAAAGAGTGAAGAGTACACAAGTTATATGGCATGGAAAAAAGAGTTAAAACAGAATAAGCAGAATAAACAGTAAGAAATGATGCGAAAGAAGGCATTGCACAGCAAAATGTGTGATGTCTTCTTTATATGCCCGCATGTCTGAGGAGGTTTACATCTCACCGAAAATAGTGACTTAAAATAATAAAAAATTGTGCAGCTCTACAAAAGAAAATATTTTAGAAAAATATATAAAAAAGTTATTGACAACTAACTATCGTTAGATTATACTAACCAACGTAGAAACGAAAAAGATTATCAATAGTCTTTGGGAAGATAAGGAAGAGGAAGATATGATGCCTTTAACAATGGTGAAAACAGGTGAAGAGAATACAATCAAAAAAGTTGGCGGAAAAGAAGAAACCAGAAGATTTTTAGAGAATCTCGGATTTGTAACCGGAGGCGTGGTTACGGTCGTATCTGAGATCGGTGGCAACATGATCGTGAATGTCAAGGATTCGAGGGTTGCGATCGGAAAAGACATGGCAAACAAGATCATGGTCTAGGTGTGCCAGGCTGTAAGCTGTAAGCAATGACAGGGCGTTGCCTGTCTGCTGATAAATGATTAAAATATAAAAAAGGAGCCGTTAGGAAATGACATTAAAAGAAACAGCTGTCGGACAGACAGTAAAAGTCAAAAAGTTAACTGGCGAGGGCCCGGTTAAGAGAAGGATCATGGATATGGGTATCACAAAAGGTGTGGATGTTTTTGTCAGAAAAGTAGCACCGCTTGGCGACCCTATAGAGGTTACTGTGCGCGGATACGAGTTATCCCTCCGCAAAGCAGATGCAGAGATGATTGAAGTGGAATAATTTTTTTGTCCATGGGTTACATAAGACTAACTCAAAAGATAAAAATGTTATGAAAATGAGTAGCGCTGGCATACTTTTGCAGGATGCGGCATGCGGATTCCAGACATGGAAACGGACTTACATAGAAGCAGAAAAGGAGAGTTGATCATGGCAGTTAAAATTGCACTCGCAGGAAATCCAAACTGCGGTAAAACAACATTATTTAATGCTCTGACAGGTTCCAACCAGTTTGTTGGTAACTGGCCGGGTGTTACGGTAGAGAAGAAAGAAGGAAAATTAAAAGGACATAAAGATGTCGTTATCATGGACTTACCGGGTATCTATTCTTTATCTCCATACACACTTGAGGAAGTAGTTGCAAGAAACTACCTCATCGCTGAGAGACCGGATGCGATCTTAAATATCGTTGACGGTACAAACATCGAGCGTAACCTTTACCTTTCCACACAGCTTATGGAATTAGGTATTCCGGTCATCATGGCAGTCAACATGATGGACGTTGTGGAGAAGAGCGGTGAGAAAATCCACACAGATAAATTAAGTAAAAAATTAGGCTGTGAAGTCGTTGAGATTTCCGCTTTAAAAGGAACCGGCATCAAAGAGGCTGCTGAGAAGGCAGTAAAGCTTGCAGAGAGCAGAAAAGCAGCAGTAGTAGCCCACGAGTTCTCCAAAGAGGCTGAGGATATTATTGCAGAAGTTGAAGGCAAGATCAAAGGAATGCCGGAGGAACAGAAGAGATTCTTTGCGATCAAATTACTGGAAAAAGATGATAAAATCAATGAAATGATGACAAACGTTCCGGATGTATCCGCAGAGATCAAAGAGATGGAAGATAAATTTGATGATGATACAGAGAGTGTTATCACGAATGAGAGATACGTATACATTTCTTCTATCATTGGCGACTGTGTGACAAAGAACACCAAAGAAAAACTGACAACTTCTGACAGGATTGACCGCATCGTGACAAACAGATGGGCAGCATTACCTATTTTCGCACTTGTTATGTTCATTGTATATTATGTATCTGTTACAACCGTTGGAGCATTATTGACAGACTGGACAAACGACACATTATTTGCAGAATGGATCATTCCAGGAGCACAGAGCTTCTTTGAAGGCATCGGATGTGCAGACTGGCTGACCGGACTTATCGTAGATGGTGTGATCTCCGGTGTCGGTGCAGTTCTTGGTTTCGTACCACAGATGTTAGTATTATTTATTTTCCTTGCTTTCTTAGAGAGCTGCGGATATATGGCACGTGTCGCATTCATCATGGACCGTATCTTCCGTAAATTTGGTCTTTCCGGAAAATCATTCATTCCAATGCTGATCGGCAGCGGATGTGGTGTTCCTGGTGTTATGGCATCACGTACCATCGAGAATGACCGTGACCGTAAAATGACCATTATGACAACAACTTTTGTTCCTTGTGGAGCAAAACTTCCAATCATTGCCATGATCGCAGGTGCGTTCTTCGATAACTCTGGATGGGTTTCAACAAGCTGTTATTTCGTTGGTATCGCAGCGATCATCTGCTCCGGTATCATCTTAAAGAAAACAAAAATGTTTGCCGGTGATCCTGCACCATTCGTTATGGAGCTTCCGGCATACCACTGGCCAACAGTTTCCAACGTACTCCGCAGTATGTGGGAGAGAGGCTGGTCCTTCATCAAAAAAGCAGGTACAATTATTCTTTTATCTACCATCGTATTATGGTTCTTAATGAGCTTTGGATGGGAGAGCGGAAGCTTTGGAATGGTTGAGGAGTTAAATAACTCTATCCTTGCTTCTATCGGAAGCGCAATCGCATGGATCTTTGCACCACTTGGCTGGACAAAAGCAGGTGAAGGATGGAAAATGGCAGTTGCAGCGATCACTGGTTTGATTGCAAAAGAGAACGTTGTAGCAACATTTGGTATGTTATATGGATTCGGAGAAGTAGCAGAAGATGGTGCTGAGATTTGGGGTAACCTTGCAGCAGCTATGACTCCGATCGCAGCTTACGGATTCTTAGTATTCAACTTACTGTGTGCACCTTGCTTCGCTGCAATGGGAGCGATCAAACGTGAGATGAACAATGCAAAATGGTTCTGGTTCGCAATCGGATATCAGTGTGGACTCGCTTATGTGGTATCGCTCTGCATCTACCAGATCGGTACATTAATTACAACAGGCGCGTTCGGAATCGGAACAGTTGTAGCATTCCTGCTTGTGATCGGATTCCTGTACTTACTGTTCCGCCCATACAAAGAGAGCAGCTCTTTGAAGGTTGACGCAAAGAAAGTTGTAAGTGCAAAATAATAGTCATTTCAGGAAGAAGCCTCATACATAGAGGCTTCTCCTTAAAAAAACAGAAAGGCGGTAGTATAATATGGGAACATTCGTTGTATTAGTTGTTTTGATATCCGTAGTTGCTCTGATCGTCAGAGGCATTGTCCGGGACAAAAAGAGTGGAAAATCTTCCTGCGGTGGGGACTGTTCACATTGCAGAGGCTGCCATTAGATATAGTGATAAACACAAATTTCAGGTGATTAAGAAGGGCATGGTTTAAGATGATTCAGCATACATCCGAACAGCAGAAGCAGGACGAAAATCAGCAGAAGTATGAGAAAACCCAGATGCAGCGTGAAATTGTGATTCAGCGGCTGAAAGAGCAGGGATGCAGGATCACAAAGCAGAGGATGGTGCTGCTCGACATCATACTGAATGAGAATTGCTCAAGCTGTAAAGAAATTTATTACAAAGCATCCAGGATCGATTCAAAAATCGGGACTGCGACCGTGTATCGCATGATCAATACCTTGGAGGAGATCGGTGCGATCAACAGAAGGAATATGTATAAGATAGACTGGTAAAATTCTTATAATTAAATAAAAATCATTATCGAAAGAGGCGGCATCGGAGTTTCCGGTGCCGCCTCTTTTTGGGGCGAACCCATTTGTAAGAGGTTCGTCTTTTTTAGTGTAAAAAATAAAATTCATGCTTTCACACGATGAGATTTTCGAAACTGCTGTGGCGATTCATGAAAATTCTTCTGGAAGGACTGCGAAAAATAGCTGGTAGAGGAAAAACCGATACATCCGGCAATCTCTTCGATGCTGTGATTGGTTGTGAGCAGCAGGTCACGCGCAGACGCCAGCCGAACTTCGTTCAGGTAAGCGATGGGAGATTTCCCGTACAGCTCTGCAAAACGGTGTGAAAGGTAATATTTTGAGAGACTGCAGTTTTCGGCCAGTGAATCCAGAGAGATCATGCTCTGGTAATTGTGTTCGATAAAGCGTTTTACCTTGTGGCATTCGTGGCTGCTGTTCTGCGCATCCACCACTTCATAGGATACATGGTCTTTCCGGCAGAAATATAAAATTAAAATATCCAGATAATGCTGGCAGATCTCTGCGTAGCGGTCCTGTTTATTATGCATTTCGCGCAGAATATTTTCAAAACACTGGCGGATAAAAGGCGAGTTTGCAGAAGCAGGGACGTGAATGTATTCCGGTTCTTTGTCGGTATTCAGTTTTAATCCCTCCACCCCGAGCACATAATAATCCAGCGGATTTTTCGGATCGGAAAACTCTGTGTGTGTTACCTGCGCACCGATCACGACAAGGCTGTTTGAGGAGACCGGGACAGATTCATTTTCTATCTGCATATGACCGGTTCCTTCTTTAATAAAGAAGATTTCCGTAAAATGATGGCTGTGGGGAAAAGAAGTCCAGTCATTTTCAAATTTGGATGCTGAGATGGAAAGCAGGCGGAAATGGATTTCCGGCTGTACCTCATTATCCAGATTAAACTTTCGGTTACTCATGGAAAATACAGTCCTTTCATGTTATAATTGCAATGATTTCCTATTTATATAGGAACGGTGTTGTACTTAGTATACAATGAAAAAAGCAAAATAACAAGATTTTTAAAAATAAAGCAAGAATTATAAAATATAGAGCAATATATGGATAGGAAAAAGAGATGACGTACTCTATAATAACAAATGTAAAGAACAAAGCACTTTTGATTTTATACATAATGAACAAAAGTGATTCATAAAATTTAAGGAGGAAAATTTTTATGAAAAAGAAATTGATCGGGGCATTACTTGTAGCAGCTATGACAGTTACAACACTGGCTGGATGCGGTGGAACAAAAGACAATACACCGGCAGCCGGTTCTGATGCAGGGGAAAAGACAGACAGCTCAACAGAGGCAGCTTCCAATGAGGAAACAGCAGACGGAGACGAGACACTGACCGTATGGTGCTGGGATCCTACATTTAATGTTTACGCTATGCAGCAGGCAGAGGCAATGTACCAGAAAGATCATCCAAACTTCAAACTTGATATTCAGGAGAAGGTTTACACGGATATCGAGCAGAGCCTTATCACAGCAGCAGAAGCAGGAAACTATGACACATTACCGGATATCTTCTTAATGCAGGATAACTCCTTCAGCAAGAACGCAACAAACTATCCGGAACTTTTCACAGATCTGACAGATTCAGGAATCGATTTCGACCAGTTCTCTGGTGGTAAATTAGCAGATTCCACTGTAGATGGTGCACACTACGGTATCCCATTCGATAATGGTGCTACTATCATGGCAATCCGTTCTGATATGGTAGAAAAAGCTGGTCTTACAGTAGAGGACTTCAAAGATACAACATGGTCAGAGTTTATGGATCTCGCTAAAAAAGTTGTAGATGCGAACGGAGTACCAATGTTAACAAGCTCAGGCGGATCTGAGATCGTGATCGAAATGCTTCAGTCTGCAGGTGCATCTCCAATGGTAGATGGCAAAGTAAACTTAGTTGACAACGCAGCATTAAAAGAAGCGATCAGCGTTTACAAAGAACTGATCGAAACAGGAATCATGATCGATTACACAGACTGGGATCAGTACATCGCTTCCATGAATGATGGAAAAGCAGCTGGTGTGATTCAGGGATGCTGGATCATGTCTTCTATCCAGGCAGCAGAAGATCAGTCAGGAAAATGGGCAATTGTTAATATGCCAAAATTAGATGATATTGACGGAGCAACAAACTATGCAAACTGTGGTGGTGCAAGCTGGGCAGTATCTTCTAACTGCAAGAACACAGACCTTGCATTCGACTTCTTAAATTCTACATTCGGAACAAGCGTTGAATTATACGATGAACTTCTTCCAAATGCAGGCGTGATCGCAAGCTACTTACCAGCTGGTGAGTCTGAAGCTTACAATGCTACATCTGATTTCTACGGCGGTCAGGCAGTATACAAAGACATTGTTGAATTTGCAGGAAAAGTTCCTGGAATCAACTATGGTGCATACTA
>OIZO01001743.1_pt1 | contig 10451 bp, 7 predicted proteins | sample 1588551 | NCBI WGS metagenome assembly OIZO01 (sample SAMN03283271) | human gut metagenome | biome: human-associated habitat; material: feces | host: Homo sapiens | place: Peru | collected 2012 | reverse complement strand
TTCTCTTCGGTTCGGTATCCGAAAACTACTTTGCTTCGGTCATCGACAGTGTTTAAATCAGACAACAGCAAAACGCAATATGGCTATGCACCGACAAAAAACGCATAGACAAATCTTCAAAATGATTTTGAGGGAGGAAATAATAGTATGACAAAAACGAACACACGAAGGCGCGTCGTCAGCGTCCTGTTGGCGCTTGTGATGCTGACCTCACTGATGTCGGGACCGGTGGTTCCCGCCCATGCCTTTTGGGACGACTACGACGACGGCTTTGATTGTCCTAACTGCGACCACTACCATTTTGGCAGCGATTATATGTGTGACTGCCTGTTCTGCACCATTGACTGTAACTACGAGTGCTGGGTTGAAACCCATTGTAACGACTGCGGTGTGTGCTTTGGAGACACGCCCTACTGGTGCGAGGAGTGCTACAAGTGCGCGGAGTGCATGGAGGAAAAGCACTGCTCCACCTGCGCCAAGTGCTACATCGGTGAGGATGACCAGCTGTGCGGCGAATGCTATAAGGGCCCCTGCTGCTCCATAACCATCTGCGACTCCTGCGGCTTCTGCGATGACTGCGCAAACGATGACAGCGACCCGATGCACTGCTCGCTGTGCAACAGCTGCTTCGGTGCGGTGGACGAGTGCGTGGACGACGATGATACCGGCGTCATCCACTGCGTCGATTGCCACACGGCCTGCGAGCAGTGCGAGGAATGCCTGCTGGCCAAGGAGAGCTGCGAGGAGTGCGGCCTGTGCAAGGAGTGCTGCGAGATCAACTCTGAGGACGGCGGCTGCCCGGACGGCGAGACCTGCGTGGAAAGCGCCGAGTGGGACGAGCACATCTGCCAGGGCTGCGACGGCTGGGTTTCGGATAAGGAGGACGAGGACGAGTTCTGCGAAACCTGCGAACTGTGCAAGGAGTGCTGCGAGGGCAACTCCGACTGCTCCGAGGGGATGTGCGCAATGGACACGGACTATGCGGATCACTTCTGCGAGGACTGCGGCCTGTGCTTCCACGACAGCGATCCCTGCGAGGATGGCTGCGATCAGCGCTGCAAGGACTGCTGCCGGGATGCCGTGAGCGCTATGGGCTGCGATCATGACGACTGGTGCTTCAGCGACTCTGATTTTGAGGATCATCTGAAGACGGAGCATTCCGGCGCCGGGCATACCCACATAGCCTCCGCCACCTGGGAGGCTGACGGAACGCGGCACTGGCACCCCTGCCGCTATTGTAACGATAAAAAGCTGAATGCCGCCAGCCATGAATTTGACGCCAAGGGCGTGTGCAAGGTCTGCGGCTACATCAGCGGCAGCTCCATCGTCATCACCCGCCAGCCGAGGGACATCAAGTGCAAGACCTCTATCTACGATGATTATAACGAAGAGCCGGAAAACGGCCTGCTGTACTATGAAAATAACCCGGTCACCTTCTCTGTCATGGCAAGAAGCCTGAAGGGCGACGAGTTGACCTATCAGTGGTATCGGAAGAATAATGAGATTCCCACGGCGGCGCCCTACAAGCTGCCGGAGGGTAGGTTTTACACGGGTGTGACGACCTCCACACTGAAGATGCCGGTTTCCACCCAGGCCTGCCAGGAGGACTACTCCTACTACTGCGTCATCGGCAGAAAGGGCGACGCTTCGGACACCCTGAAAACGGCGGAGGCAAAGCTGACTGCCACCCATGCCTTCAGCCACAAGCAGGCGGGTGTGCGTGTGCCCACGGACGACAGCGAGAGAACGCCGCGATACTATGTTTGGCATGTAAACCCGGATGGGAGCAGAACAGAAGCTGCCGTAGGCAATGACCCGAAATGCGACGGCCACAAGCTCCCGTGCCTGTTTGAAGCAGGCGAATACGAAGCGCATTATATGACCACCGGCTCCAAGGAGCGCATCTTCCCGCATACCTTTGTGCTTGACAGAAGCCTTGAAGCGGTAGGCGGCGGCCGAGTCGATGTGCTCAGATGTTCCGTCTGCGACTATACCGTTCCTGTGAAGAGCCATGTCCATGATTACGGCTGGAACTGGGATTACACCGGCTTCGAAAATATCTATAAGTATACCTTCAACATCGGCGGCTCGACCAAGACGGTGGAGGATCTCATCCTTGAATCCGACTATGCCCACCCCGAAAAGTGCAAAATACCCGGCTGCGAGGAGTTCATCATGGTTCCCCATAGCTGGGGCCGCTGGAATGTGGTCAAAAACCCCGATACCACAGGCGACGAAGGCGGCATGGAGGCTGAATGCAGCGTCTGCGAATACAAAGAGACGGAAAAAATTGACGGCGATTGGACAAAGGACACCGCCATTGTGACGGTGAAAAACGGCCGGGCAACCCGTATGATCGTCAAGCCCGGCGACAAGATCAGGCTTTATCCCGAGGAGAGAGCCGGTCAGAAAGCCATCGGCTGGAAGGTGGAGTATCTCCGCGAATACAACGTGTCTGACAGCACGGCACCGGTTCATAAAAATTGGAATGCCAACGAGGCGAAGACCCTGTTCAAGCTGGTGACCAACGGCTCCGCCCTTGAGTGGGGCTGCACGATTCCGGCGTTCAGCGCCATGGGCGCACCCGGCGGCGGCCAATTCTTCTTTGAGCCGGTCTATGCAGGCTGTGACCACAGCGGCGGCACCACGGTGCTCAATGCGAAGGCGCAGGTCTGCGACCGTAAGGGCTACACCGGCGACACCGCCTGCGCAGACTGCGGCCATATCATCAGTGCCGGTTCGGATATCTACCCCCCTGCAAATGCCGGCCATACCGGCACGCTGCAGCCCCTGTACTACTACGGCACGAACAACTCGGCCACCACAGACGCGAGCCATGGCGGCAAACGCTATAACGTCAATTCGGGCGATTGCCGGCACCGCGCCTATGAGGGCGACTACCGCTGCACGGCTTGCGGCGGCACCGTAAAGGGCGAGACCGGCGACTTCAGGCATAGCGGTCCCCTTGAACTGCGGGATGTAAAAACGGCGACCTGTACCGAGAGGGGCTATTCCGGCAACCGGTACTGCACAGCGTGCGACAGGATCGCGCAGAGGGGCAGCTCCACCCCGTCCCTCCACGAAATTGACGGCAACTCCAAGCTGATCAATGAGGTTAAGCCCGGATGCACCACCACAGGCTATAGCGGCGACCGGCAGTGCACAGTCGGCTGCGGACAGATTCTCCGCTACGGTCATGTCACTAATAAGCTCAGCCACGACTGGGACGGCGGAAAACCCGCAAAACAGGGCAAGAGCGAAGGGGTTCTCTACACCTGCCGGCGCGCCGACTGCGGCGAGACAAGGTTCGTCAGAAGCCCCGCCGCAACCGCGTACACCGTCACGGTTATCAAGGGCACGGCCTCCGTTGCCGCTGGCACTCCCATCACGGACAAGATCGCGCAGAACACCGTTGTGACCGTTACGGCGGACGCACCGGAGACCGGCAAGGTCTTTGACAAGTGGGTCGTGCTGGAGGGCAATGTCACTCTGGCAGACGCCGCCAAGGCGACTACCACCTTCACCATGCCCGGCAATGATGTGAAGCTTGAGGCCACCTATAAGGATGCGCCTCCCAGCCATAATACCCACAGCTACGGCACCGTGTGGAAGTATGACGGCACCAATCACTGGCACGAGTGCGAGTGCAGCGACAAGGCCGACACGGCAGCACACAGCTTCCAGTGGGTGATTGACAAGGCCGCTACCAAGGAGGCCACCGGCATCAAGCACGAGGAATGCACCGTTTGCGGCGCCAAGCGCAGCGAGAACACGGTCATCGACAAGCTCCCCGACGGCGGCAGCACCGGCAATACAGGCAGCGATGATAATAACACCAACAAGCCCGGAAAGGACGACTCCACCAAGTCTCCTCAGACCGGTGACAGCAGCAACCTTATCGGTTGGCTGGCTGCTCTATTCGTCGGCGGCGGCGTTCTGACCCTGCTGGGCGTAAGCGGCAAAAAGAGAAAGGAATCCGGGGCCGAATAAGCCAACGCTTCCGAAATCGAAATAACCTAAACACAATAGGCGGTGACGGATTATTCCGCCACCGCCTGTTTTCCTGAAAGCGGGCTTGGCAGCAAGTCCTTTTCCGAAAGGCGGCAACCACAGCGTTGCCGCTTTTCGGAAGGACTACAGGACACTACGATAAGAAAAAGGAGTTAAGCTGCCATGACTGTTTCAGAGAGAATTCCCTTCAGCGGCCTGCTGCCACTGCAAAAGGGCTATAGCTACAGCTGTGACCGCCGCACTCAACCTCGCCTTCCCGATGCCCGTCTTAAAGGAGCGAGATGTAGATGGATATGCCGCGAACGATGTTGTCCTAATTATTTTAAAAAGAAAAATCATTATAAATGAGCATCGCAGCCCCGCACCTTTTGAATGAAGTGCGGGGCTGCGGTTTTGTACTGTAAAAACTATTTTAATCGGAAATAGCTGGTGCTTTTCCCTTTGCCCTCTTTTTTCAGTTCACCGTTCGCCACAAGTTTGCGCAAAGCGCCCTCTATGGAGCTGTCGCTGAGGGTCAGGCAGAGTTCACGGATATCCTGCTTGTTGAACCGCCCAATTTTGTTTTCGCTTGCTCGGCGCACCATTTCAAGTGCGGGCAGTTTGGTTTCCACAAGCGCTGCCCGCTCATCCAGGTCCTTATACGCTGCCAAAATCGTTCCGAGCAGATACTTGATAAAGGGCAGAGCATTTTTCGTCCCTTCGTACCGGCCGCTTTGGGACTGCGCCGGCGCACCGTAATACAAATCTTTGTTTTTGGCAATCTTGGCTTTAAGCGAAATATACTTACCTACGAAAAACCGTTTTGGTATAAAAGCAGCATGACAAGCAAGTCGGCTTATTCTGCCATTTCGCTTTTACTCAACCGTTACCAGGCCGTCCTCGGAAACGGTGATCTTCATACCGTCCTTAACATAGGCAAGGAATTCCTCGCCCAATTTGTCAATAACCGGCATATTTTTGCCTTCCAGCCACACATCGGAGAGAATTGCTCCGGCGGCGGCAAGCGAATCAATGGGTTCGGAAAAAAGCATACACGCCGGGTTGCGTCCCATAGAGCAGGCGCAATACAGCACAAATCCGCCCGTTGTTGAGCCAATGGTGCGCGGCAGGCACAGGGCCTTGCCCAGCATCTGTTTTCCGTAAAGGTCGGGGTTGTTTTGGTCGCCGCAGGTGGCTTTCTTGTCGCCAAATTGCAGCGCCTTTTGGAAGGACGCAAGCGTGTTCAAGCCACCGTGGGAAACCAGCGCCTGAGCAGTTACATTTCCTGCCGCAACAACTCTGCCTTGAAAAGTCTTTTTCATGCCTTGCTTCCTCCTTTTGTAATCTGCTCAAGAATTTCGTCGTCGGTGTAGTAGCGTGCGCTCGTGTAGGTGCGCAGTTTATTGCTGGAGGTAATTACCGGCATGCTGGTGCTAAGCGGGTTATTCATGTACATCAGCGGGCAGATGTAGCTGGTAATAACGCCGGTTTTTTCCAAGCGGGCGGCATAGGGCGTGCTTTGAAATTTTTTCAGCACAGCAGGGGCCGCGGTAAAAACGGTTGGAATAACCACACGGCTGTTCCCGGCGGCTTTTAGAGCTTTCTCTACACGCTGCGTCCAGGAAATCAGCTGCTCCAGGCTCATGTGCGGGCAACCCATAAAGCAAAGCTTTGGCTTGGCATTTTTCTTTTTCCAAATTACGGGGTAGCTGTCGTAAACGCGCTGAAGTTCGGCATCATCAATTACATAAACCTGCGCGTCCTCCCGCACAAGTTCCTGCCCGTATTTAACCGCCTCCGGCGTAAGATTTTCCACATGGTACAGGCCAACCGCGCCATTAGAGGCGGTTGCCGCACCAAAATCCTTTAAATAGGTCTTGGCGGCATCGTCCAGCGTTCCGCCCAGCCACCGGTCAAGACCGCGGATAAAGGGCACATCCTCCATAACCTTCATTCCAATGGCAGAGCCCAGCAGCTGCGCCTCCGGCTTTTTCGTTGTGCGAACTTCAACAATCCAGCTGGCACGCCGTCCATCGTCCTTTAAAAGGCCAAAAGACGGAACATAGCCGACAATTGAGCCCATGAGGTCAATAATGCCGGAATTGCGGTTGCAGCGCGCGCCAAGCACGGAGTTTGCATAAACTACCGCTGACGATTCCGACCACGAAAGAACCTCCCCAAAGTTGGGCGTATTGCCAACCTCATCCATATAGCAGGTGCAGGTAAAGGCGTCCGGATCCATTAAACCGAGTTTGCCCAACTGCTTTTCATAGTAATCCTGCCGCGTATACATAAAATGATTGAACACAAAATTTTGCAAAAAACTGCTGGGGACCTTTGGGTCCAGCGGCCGCGGGTCGGCAGAAAACTTCTGCGCGGAGATCGCACCGGCCTCAAGCAGCTGCTCCATTAGATGATAAACCGGGCCAAGGGCCTTAAGGCCAAAAGAGGTTACCAGATGGTTATACTTGCTGGTTACAGGAACCATTTCATCTGCACCAAACAGCTCGCCGTAACGAATGAGCGTTTGCATAACCTTCGCCATGGTTTCACCCCGGGATCCGTTTAAAATTTTCTGCTGCTCCGGTGTAAGCTTCATTTGATATTCCATTGCTGCCCATTCCTTTCTTAAATTTTCATTGCCGCTTCATAGGCGTCCCAAACAACGCTGCGCAAATTTCCAACCTGGCGGCAGTCGCCAACAAGCCGGGCCTTTTTTGCCCCCGGCACCGGGGCCGAAAGGTAGCCCGCACAGGAAATTACGCTGTTGCAGGGAATTTCCAGCTCTTTTCCGCCCTTTTCGGTGCAAAGAATGCTGCCGTTGCGCACCTCTTTTAAGGTTGTTTGAAGATAAACTGGCACCTTATGCAGCGCAAACCACTCGCGCAGATAGGAGGAATTTGCAAGACAGACGCCCTTTTGACTGATCAGATCGTCCTTCATTTCAACAATCACGGGCCTTTTACCCTGTAGGGCAAGCTCGTAGGCAATTTCCGAGCCGGTCAAGCCGCCGCCAATAACGGCAACGGTTTCCCCGGTTGGCGCGCCGCGAAGGTATTCGCACGCCTCAATCATTTTTTCAAAACCGGGAACACGGCGCAGAATACGCGGCACTGCACCGGTGGCAACAATAACGGGGCAGCCTTTAAATACCGAAATGTCCTGCACTTCCTCGTTCAGATGCACTTCAATTCCCAGTTTTTCCATTTGGCGGCGGTACCAGGCAAGCAGATCGCGCAGCTTGCCCTTGTAGGATTCGGCACTGGCCGCAATGAAAGCGCCGCCGAGCTCGCCGTTTTTTTCATGAATAATCGGATGATGCCCGCGCAGTTTGAGCACCCGGGCGGTTTCCATACCGCCAATGCCGCCGCCAATAATATGCACCGTTTTGGGAGAGGCCGTTTGGCGAATGTAATGCTTGTTCCACTGCATGGTTTCCGCATTAACGGCACAGCGGGCAAGGTGCAGGCTGTCCGAAAGGTCCTGATCGTTCGGAACGCCTTTGTAGTGACACATATTGAAACAGCCGTTGTGGCAGAGTATACAGGGGCGGATGTCCTCTTCCCCGCCCTCCTCCAATTTAACGATCCACTGCTGATCGGCAAGAAAGGGGCGGGCAAAACCGGCACCGTCAAGCTGCCCTGCCGCAATGGATTCCGCCGCCGCACGGGGGTCCAACCGTCCGGCACAAATTACGGGAATATCTACAAATTTTTTAATATGTTCAACATCGGAAAGGTTGCAGTTTTCCGGCATATAGACCGGCGGATGCGCCCAGTACCAGGCGTCATAGGTGCCGTTGTCACAGTTCAGGCAGTCATAGCCCGCATCCTGCAAATATTTTGCGGCGCGTTCAGACTCTGCCATATCGCGGCCCGCCTCAATATAATCCTCCCCGGGCAGGGCGCCTTGGCGGAAGCCTTTGGTTTTGGAAAGCACACTGTAGCGCAAAGAAACGGGAAAATCCTTACCGCAGGCCTTTTTAATTGCCTGCACAATTTCTACCGCAAAACGATAACGGTTTTCAAACGAACCGCCATATTCGTCGGTGCGTTTATTAACATACGGCAGCGTAAACTGATCAAGAAGGTACCCTTCGTGCACGGCATGCACCTCAACGCCGTCCACGCCCGCCCCCTGCAATAGCTTCGCACTCTGTGCAAAGGCGTCAACAAAGCGGTGAATTTCCTCCACCGTCATTTCTCGGGAGGGCACCTTGTCTGACCAGCGGTTTGGCGAGGGGCTGGCCGTTGCGGTAATTTTATCAAGATCCATAAAAGGCTTGCTGACAACACGCAGGAATTTGTTGGTGTAAAGGTCCTCCATCATTTTGCTAATGGTAAAGGAACGGCCAAAGCCCGCCGTCAGCTGCACAAAAAGCTTTGCGCCGGTTTTGTGAAATTCCGGCATCCACTTTTTTAAATCGGCAAACATTTTTTTGTTTTTGTGCAGCCACTGGCCGAACATGGGGTTGTAAACCGGCTGGCAACCGGGCATAACCAGGCCGGCGTTGTTCTTGGCAACTTCTAAAATAAAACGCGCGCCTTCCTTGTCAAAATGGTTCTTTTCCATCCAACCGAACAGATCGGTTCCGCCCATACTGGTTAAAACAAAACGATTTTTAATTTCACAGTTCCCAATTTTCCAGGGAGTAAACAGCGGGGAAAGACTTTGATCCATTGCGATCGACCTCCTTTATTCTACTAAAAATATTTTACCATGAGCAGCCCGAAAAGACAAGACCCAAAAGGCAAGTTTCGCAAAACCGGTTCCGGCGTTTTGGGGCGCCGCCGGCTTTTCATTCGGTGCAGAACAAAAATCGAAAGCGGCTAAAAAATTGGGGCGACAAAGCCGCCGAATACGAAAAAAGCTGCTAAGCTGCATTGAAGCTGTTGACGGCACCGCGCTGTTTTACGAAAACGCTCCTGTTTTAGCGGCCTATCACGCTATTTCGGGCGGAAATACAGAGTCGGCCGAAGTTGTTTGGGGCAAGGCTTACCCCTATTTAGTACCCTGCGTTAGCACCGGGGATCTGCTAAGCCCCGACTACCTAAGCGAAGTAAAGCTGAGCACCGACGATTTTAAAGCAAAGCTGCAGACACTTGGCTGTAAGCCGGAGGAGGACGCCGCCTACATTGGCGCCGCCAAAAAAAGCAATTCCGGTACCGTGATCCAGTGGACCCTTTGCGGAAAAGCCCTAACCGGCGCCCAGCTTAGAGCCGCCTTTAACCTGCGCAGCGCTAATTTTGATTTAACCTTTAAAAACGGCCAATTTTACTTTGCCGTTAAAGGCTACGGGCACGGCGTTGGCATGAGCCAGTACGGCGCAAACTACTTAGCCCAACAAGGCAGCGGATTTGCCGAAATTTTAAAACACTACTACCCCGGCTGCAGCCTGCAGCAAACAAAATAATACCGTAATTTAAAAAGCCAAAAAGGCGTGACCACCGTTGAACAAAGCGGGCCGTGCCTTTTTCTTTTTACCTTTTGTTTTAATTTCCCCGTTTTTACCCAAAACCGCCAGTAAAGACAGTCCTAAAAATTTAACCCGGATGCGCACCCGCGCCGCCGCTTTTGGCGGCCAGCAAAATGTTTGGCAAAGAATGTTTTAAAATAAACGAAAGATACTGAATCGCCTGCTCGGGGTCATGGCCTTTTTTGTTGGTAAATTCATCAATCAACATTCCGGCAATGGCCTCGGTTTAAAACTTTGCCAAAAAAATTTTTAACTGCTCCTCTACACAAACGCCAAGCTGTTGTTCGGCGTTTAAAATAACGCCCCCGCGTAATGCCAATAAAATCCGAATAAAAAAGCGTTTCATTTCGTCGTGGCCTATGCTGTCGTAAGCGCAGCACAGCAATTGTTTGTTTTTACATAGTCCAGCACAAACAAAACGGCCTCGCGGTAATCTACCAGTAAATCAAACTTTTTTACAACCTCAATGGCCTCTGCCTCCAGCATCCACTTTAGCAGTGCGTAAATATCCTCAAAATGGTAATAAAAGGTTTTGTGGTTTACCCCACAGTTGGTAATAAGCTTTGAACGCGAATGTGCTTAGCACCGTCAAAAATGGACTTGACCGGAACCTTGTAGGCTGAATAACGGTCTGAAACAATCGCTGACGGTTTACCAAGCTTAACGACTTCGCTGAACAGAGAAACAGCCTGAGGAGAATCCCGGTGCGGGGACAGGTGAAACCCGATAACAAATCTTGTTTCACGGTCTATGATAAACCAGATATAGTGCTTTACACCTGCTATTTTAACTACTGTTTCATCGGCGTGCCATTCATCGGAATTAAGGCCTAATAAGAAAACAAGCTGAATACGCATATCGTCAAACATCGGTGCAAACTTAACGCACCAGTTGCTGACAGTGGTATGAGAGGCCTTAATATTAAATACAGTTTTAAGTATGAGACTGATATTCCGAAATGAATTCTTGCCGAGATAGAACATTG
>OIZO01001741.1_pt1 | contig 10454 bp, 9 predicted proteins | sample 1588551 | NCBI WGS metagenome assembly OIZO01 (sample SAMN03283271) | human gut metagenome | biome: human-associated habitat; material: feces | host: Homo sapiens | place: Peru | collected 2012 | reverse complement strand
AAATGTTAAGATTTGAAGATCCTATATTTCTCTGGCTGTTGTGGATTATACCAGTACTGATTCTGATCAGACTGATAGGATGGAGAAGAAGAAAGGCTAAACTGAAGAAGCTCGGCGATCCTGAACTTCTGAAGCAGCTCATGCCCAACATCTCCAAATATCGCCCTACAGTGAAGTTCGTGCTGATGCTCGCAGCCTTGGCGCTTCTCATCGTGATGGTGGCTCGTCCACAGATGGGCAGCAAGATTTCTCACGATAAGCGACATGGCATTGAAACCATCATCTGCCTCGATATTTCAAATTCCATGCTCTGTCAGGACGTGGTTCCATCCCGTTTGGACAAGAGTAAGATGCTTATCGAAAATCTGGTCGACAACTTTAACAACGACAAGATCGGACTCATCGTCTTTGCAGGCGATGCTTTCGTGCAGTTGCCAATCACTACCGATTATGTTTCGGCAAAGATGTTTCTTCAGAACATTACCCCAGGTCTTATCCAGACCCAGGGAACCAATATCGGCGAAGCCATCGATTTGGCTTCCAAGAGTTTCACTCAGCAGGAGAATGTAGGCAGAGCCATTATCGTAATTACTGATGGCGAAAACCATGAGCCTGGCGCACAGGAGGCAGCGGCTGCTGCCAACAAGAAAGGAATCAATGTCTTTATCCTGGGCATAGGAAACACCAAGGGAGCGCCAATCCCTATGGGCGACGGCTCTTATCTGAAGGACAATGCGGGCAACACCGTAATGACCGCCCTGAATGAGCAGATGTGCAAGGAACTTGCCCAGGCAGGCAAGGGTCAGTACATTCATGTAGATAACACCAGCGATGCGGAAAGAGCATTGAATGATGATATTGCCAAATTGCAGAAAGGCGATGTAACGAGTGTGGTTTACAGCGCTTATGATGAACAGTTCCAGGCTGTAGGTATTCTTGTCATCCTGTTGCTTATCATCGAAATCTGTCTGCTTGAGGTAAAGAATCCCCTGCTCCGAAACATCAAGTTTTTTAAGAAAGACATCAGGAAGCCTTTCTGATAAACGTTTATACATTATTATATAATAAGAATGAGATATTTAAGATATATATTGGTTTTTGCCCTGATTGTGCTGGGCTTGGCGAAGGTGGGAGCACAGAACGACCGCAACTTCATCCGCCAGGGAAACCGCGCCTATCATAAACAGAAGTGGGCTGCAGCCGAAACGCAATATCGCAAGGCTATCTCCAAGAACCAGAAGAATGCGCAGGCTGTCTATAATCTGGGTTGCGCCCTGATGATGCAGCAGAAGGATTCAATGGCGATGATACAGTTTGAGAATGCTTCGAAACTGGAAACGAACAAGATGCGACGCGCCAGAAGTTACCACAACATGGGTGTGGTCATGCAGCAGCATCAGCAATATGCGCAGGCCATAGGATGTTATGAGAACGCCCTGCGCTGCAATCCGCAGGACAATGCAACCCGATATAATCTTGCCCTCTGCAAGAAACTGCTTAAAAACCAGAAGCAGAACAAGCAGAACGATAAGAACAAGAACAATAAAAACAAGGACAAGAACAAAGACAAGCAGAACAAGGATCAGAACAAAGATCAGAATAAAGACAAGAACAAGAACGACAAAAACAAGAACAACCAGAATAAGAACAATCAGCAGAATCAGAACAATCAGGACAAGATGAGCAAAGATAATGCTGAACAACTCTTGAACGCTGCCATCCAGCAGGAGAAGGATACGAAGCGCAAGATGCAGAAAGCGATGAGTCAGCCTCGCAGAAAGCAATATGAGAAAAACTGGTAAAAAGTAAAATAATACAACGAGCATAATAGATTTAGAACATGAAACATATAGGTTGGTTTATTATTATATGGGCAATGCTTCTGGGCTTCAGTTTGCAGCTGAAAGCCCAGCATATCAGTGTGTCGGCACCAACACACGTGGCGGCGGGAGAAAACTTCCGTGTGGCCTATACCATCAATACACGTGATGTAGAGGAATTCCGCCTGGGCGGAGTAGGAGAAGGACTTGAGGTAATCGCAGGTCCTTACACCTCATCGCAGTCCAGTTATCAGATGATCAATGGCCATACTTCCTCTTCATCGTCTGTAACCATTACCTATACGCTCTACGCAGCTAAGAACGGAACCTTTGGCATTGGTGCCTCTCATGCCATCGTAAATGGTAAGAAACTCTCTTCCCATCCGGTTAAGATTACGGTTTCTGGCCATGCTGCACGCAACAACGGTGCACCTTCCATGCACGGACAGAATGATTATAATGAACCACGCATGCGAACTGCCGGATCAAGAATATCAGGCAGCGACCTCTTCATCAAGGTTACAGCCAACAAGCGACGTGTTCACGAACAGGAACCGGTGCTCCTTACTTATAAGGTTTACACGCAGGTAGACCTTACCCAGCTGGAAGGCAAGATGCCTGACCTGAAGGGATTCCACAACCAGGAAGTTCCGCTGCCTCAGCAGAAGACCTTCCATACAGAAACCGTAAACGGCCGACCTTACCGATGCGTTACATGGAGCCAGTATGTCATGTATCCGCAGATGACGGGAAGCCTCACCATTCCAGCCATTACCTTCAAGGGAATCGTAGTTCAGCAGAACAGAAACGTTGACCCGATGGAAGCTTTCTTCAATGGCGGCTCCGGCTATGTTGAAGTAAAGAAAGATATTATAGCACCTAGTGTGAAAATTCAGGTTGATCCATTGCCTCAGCGCCCTGCCAACTTCTCGGGCGGTGTAGGTAAATTCAACATTAGTGCTTCCATCGACAAGAAGGAAGTGAAGGCTGGCGAACCAATCACCATTCGTGTAGTGGTAGGAGGAATCGGAAACCTGAAGTTGCTCAAGCAGCCTGTCATTACCTTCCCTAAGGATTTTGACAAGTACGATGCGAAGGTGACAGACAAGACCCGCCTTACTGCCAATGGCGTAGAAGGCAATATGATTTATGACTTCCTGGCTGTGCCTCGTAATCAGGGAAATTATACCATTCCTGCGGTAGAATTCACCTATTATGATACTTCGGCTAACAAGTACAAGACAATCAAGACCCAGCCGTTTACGCTGAATGTAGATAAGGGCGATGGAACATCAGACAATGAAACCTCAGATTTCAGCAACAAGGATAAGGACATTCATGCGCTGAAACTGGGCAAGTCTAAGCTCCATGATATTGACGATATGTTCTACGGAAGCTTCGGCTACTGGACCAGTCTGCTGGTTCCATTGGCAGCTTTCTTTGCCCTGCTCATTGTCTTCCGCCGCCGTGCTCTCGAGAATGCCGACCTTGTAAAGGTCCGTTCCAACAAGGCAAACAAGATAGCAACCAAGCGCCTGAAGAAAGCTCATCTGCTGATGCTCGGTGGCAAGCAGGAAGAATTCTATGATGAAGTGCTCCGTGCTTTGTGGGGCTATGTAAGCTACAAACTCAACATGCCTGCCGAAAAGCTCTCACGTGAAAACATTCAGGCAATGCTCGAAAAACATTGTGTTGAGGAGAGAACTATCGAGAAGTTTACAACTGCGCTCGATGAATGTGAGTTTGAACGCTATGCGCCGGGCGACCCTGCCGGCAATATGAACCGTACATTCGAATCAGCAATGACTGCTATTATGGATATAGAAAATGCTATCAATGCAACGCGTAAGCAGCGCAAGAAGAGTGCAACCGGATATTCGTTCGTCATGATGATCATGGTGATGTTGGGCTGCTCGGTTTCTGCAGGCGCTGTAACCAAGAACAATGCTGATACGGAATATCAGAAAGGTAACTATCAGCAGGCCATACGCGACTATGAGGAAATATTGAACAACTATGGTGTTTCTGCCGAAGTTTACTATAACTTGGGCAATGCTTATTACCGTACAGACAATATTACCAAGGCTGTGCTCAATTATGAGCGTGCCCATCTGCTCTCGCCAGGCGATGAAGACATCAGCTTCAACCTGCAGTTTGCACGTAGCAAGACCATCGATAAGATTACTCCGGAAAGCGAGATGTTCTTCGTAACCTGGTGGAAGGCGCTGGTTAACTTTACGAGTGTTGACTGTTGGGCTAAGACAGGCATCATAGCCATCATCATGGCACTGGTTCTGGTATTGGTTTATCTCTTCGGTCCGCACATCGTGTTGCGCAAGATAGGTTTCTTCGGTGGAATCTTCTTCGTGGCAGTCTTCCTGCTGAGCAATCTCTTTGCTTACCAGCAGCGGCAGATGCTCATTAACCGTACGGGAGCCATCATCATCGCTCCTTCTGTCAATGTGAAGAAAACTCCAGCCAAGACGAGTGCTGACCTCTTCCTGCTGCATGAAGGAACCCGAGTTGACATTACCGATAAGGCGATGAAAGGCTGGCGTGAAATCAAGGTAGGAGACGGCAGAGAAGGCTGGATTGAAACCAAGGCAATTGAGGAAATCTGATTTTAAAAAATCTGATTAAAATAAAGAGAATGGATTTTAGTAGGATACAAGATTTTGACATGCAGCTGTTGCATGTTTTTAACGGCAGCGAGAATGTCTGGCTCGATCAGATGGCGATGGCGCTTACGTCGGGCTGGACATGGATTCCGCTTTATATCGTCCTCTTCGTTGTTGTGATAAGAAACAACGAGATGATGGGGCAGATTGCGCTCGTGGTTGGAGGAGCGGTGCTCTGCATCTTTCTGGCTGATGGATTGGTGGATGGAATCATCAAACCGCTGGCTGAAAGATGGCGACCTTCCAGCGACCCGATGTTCAAATATTCGGTTCAGGTGGTTGACAATATGCGCCTCAAGAGTTTCAGTTTCTGTTCGGCTCATGCTGCTAATACGCTGTCGATAGCCATCTTCTTCTCGTTGCTCATCCGCAGCAAGGTGGTTACGTGGACGCTGGTATTATGGTCGCTCGTAAACTGCTGGACCCGTCTTTACCTGGGTGTTCATTATCCGGTCGACATTTTTTGCGGTCTGGCTATTGGAGCTGTGGTGGGAGTTGTCGTTTATCTTATCTACATCAGAATGTATTACCGCATCTCCCCGAAGATTAAGTATATTTCCAACCAGTATACGAGTACGGGTTACGACTATGATGATGTAGATAAAATCATGACCGTAGTGATATTTACCCTTATCATGGTTGTGTTTTATGCCACCTGCCAGATGGCAAATCTTTAGTACAGGAATAAAAGTACAGGAAAAAGTTTCAAAATAGAAAGTTCAAAGTAAAAATAAATAATGGATACAAAACACATTAAGATTAGTGATTATAACTATGATTTACCGGATGAGCGCATCGCAAAATTTCCTATCGCCCAGCGCGACCACAGCAAACTGCTGGTCTATAAGCACGGCGAAGTAAGCGATGATGTTTTCCATCATCTTCCCACATATCTCCCTCAAGGAGCCTTGATGATATTCAACAATACCAAGGTGATACAAGCGCGTCTGCACTTCCGCAAGGAAACAGGTGCGCTTATTGAGGTTTTCTTGATGGAGCCTGCAGAACCTACTGATTATGAACTCATGTTCCAGACCACCGGACATTGTTCATGGCTCTGCATGATCGGTAATCTGAAGAAATGGAAAGAGGGCAGCCTGAAGCGTGATTTCGAAATCAAGGGTCATAAGCTTACCCTCAGCGCAACCATGCGACGTGGAGATGCTCTTGGCGCAGAGGCACAGGAAATGGTTGCCAAAGGCGGAGGAACCAACTATTGGGTTGACTTCGATTGGGACAACGACAAGGTGTCTTTCGCTGAGATTCTCGAAGCAGTAGGCGAGTTGCCTATTCCTCCTTATCTCAACCGCAAGACAGAGGAAAGCGACAAGACAACTTATCAGACGGTTTATTCTAAAATCAAGGGAAGTGTGGCTGCTCCAACTGCCGGACTTCACTTTACCGATGCGGTTCTCAAGGATCTTGATGCGCATGGAATCGACCGCGAAGAAGTAACCCTGCATGTAGGAGCCGGCACATTCAAACCGGTGAAGAGTCTTGAAATCGAAGGCCATCAGATGCATACGGAGTATATTGTTGTTCATCGCCGTAGTCTGGAAAAACTCATCAAGCACGAGTGCCGGGTCATTGCCGTAGGAACCACCAGCGTCCGTACCATCGAGAGTCTTTATTATATGGGCGTTCATCTGCTGAAGCATCCTGAGGCAAATGAAGAAGATTTGCACGTAAACCAGTGGGATCCTTACGAGCTTTCAGAAGATGGCAATCTGGTAGATGGAATTACTCCGATGCAGTCTATCCAGGCAATCATCGATTATCTGGACCGCAACGGCTTGGAGGCGCTCCATTCCAGTACGCAGATTATCATTGCTCCTGGCTATCAGTATAAGATTGTGAAGATGCTGGTCACCAATTTCCATCAGCCTCAGAGTACACTCCTGCTCCTGGTGAGTGCTTTCCTCAAGGGCGATTGGAAGAAGGTTTATGATTATGCCCTTTCGCATGATTTCCGCTTCCTGAGCTATGGAGATTCTTCCCTGCTCATTCCGTAAAAGGAGTTAGGAAAACTATAAACTATTAATTGTAAATTATTAACTATTAATTAAGAATTATAAATTAAATAAGATGAATCCAGAAACAGAATTTCGCGAGGGATTGGACGAACTCGCAGGACACTATAAAGAAGTATTGAAACTCTTGGGTGAAGATCCTGAGCGTGAAGGTCTTGCGAAAACTCCCATGCGTGTGGCTAAGGCTATGCAGATATTGACCCGCGGCTACACCCAGGATGCTCATAAGGTATTGACAGATGCCTTGTTTGAGGAAAAGTACAACCAGATGGTAATTGTAAAGGACATCGACTTCTTCTCGATGTGCGAGCACCACATCCTGCCTTTCTACGGAAAGGTTCATGTAGCCTATATCCCAAACGGAAAGATTACCGGTCTCAGCAAGATAGCACGTGTGGTAGATATCTACAGCCATCGTCTGCAGGTGCAGGAACGTCTTACCCAACAGATTAAGGACTGCATCCAAGAGACTTTGAATCCACAGGGAGTGATGGTTGTGATTGAAGCCAAGCACATGTGCATGCAGATGAGAGGTGTGGAGAAGCAGAATTCCATCACAACAACAAGCGACTACAGTGGCGTATTCAATTCCCTGAACACCCGCCAGGAGTTCATGAGTCTGTTGAGAGGAGAAACAAAGAGAATCTAATTATTATAATGATTAGTTATTAGTGATTATTGATTGGCATGAGAGTCTATTAGTAATCACTAATCACTATAAAATAATCAATAAACACGATGTTAAGGTTTATATCCTGGAATGTAAATGGCCTGCGCGCTTGCGTTGGCAAGGACTTCGAGAACCAGTTTAAGGCGCTCGATGCTGATTTCTTCTGCCTGCAGGAAACAAAAATGCAGGAAGGACAGCTCGATCTGACCTTTGAAGGCTACGAGAGTTATTGGAACTATGCAGAAAAGAAAGGATACTCAGGTACGGCCATCTATACCAAGCACAAGCCTTTGAGCGTAAGCTACGGTATGGGTGTGGAAGAACACGACCACGAAGGCCGCATCATCACTCTGGAATATGAGCAGTTCTATCTCGTTACATGCTATACCCCAAACTCTCAGACAGAATTAAAGCGTCTGGATTATCGAATGACTTGGGAAGACGATTTCCGCAAGTTCCTGAAGGCTCTTGACGCCAAGAAGCCTGTTGTAATCTGTGGTGACCTGAATGTAGCTCACGAAGAAATCGATATCAAGAATCCGAAGACCAACCGTCGCAATGCAGGTTTCACCGACGAGGAACGAGAAAAGATGACCATCCTCCTCAACGACGGCTTTACCGACAGTTTCCGTTATCTTCATCCGGAAGAAGTAACCTATTCGTGGTGGTCTTACCGCTTCAAGGCCCGTGAGAAGAACGCAGGTTGGCGTATCGACTACTTCCTGGTATCCGACAGCATCAAAGACAGGATAACAGAAGCCAGGATTCATACAGAAATCATGGGCAGCGACCACTGTCCTGTAGAAGTTGATTTAGACATCTAATCAGATATCCCTAGACAGACAAAAGATTCAGATATCAAATACAAAGGCAAAAGAAGGGCTGGCGAGATTTCGCCAGCCCTTTTCAGTTACGCATATATCAGAAAAAAGATGGGGATGTACCTTCCTCACGGAAGCCATCCCCATATTGGTCATATCAACATAAAATTTTAATTTATATAAGAGAGATTTTCTTTAATTCCAATGAAGAAACCTTTTCCAAGGTTTTAAATCTTACATGAGCTGCTGGATTTCAGAGAGATTTCTCTTCTCTGTAGTACCATCCTTGTAAGTTACCATGAAGTAATCGTGAACAGACTTACCATTCTTGAACTGAACGACAGCCGCACCGCCTTCACGGAGCTGGAGAGTGAAGTAACCCTCACGCTTGCCATTGACATACTTGCCATGCCACTTCTCCTTACCATTCTTATAGTAGGTAGTAACCTCACCATTGAAGATAGTATTGCGGTCGTTACCGAGGTCGATGAAGCTATAGCCTCCCTCAGCACGGAGATTACCATTCATATAGAAGTCTTGGAACACATCCTTCTTATTGACGCCTGTGCCAGTAGTCATCAGCAGTCTGTAATAACTAGCCTGCTCTGCACTTGCTACGTTACTCATATTTTCGGCATAGAAAATAGTGTCAGCTACTACTGTTGCATTCTCTACGTGCTTACGACCGAAAGCTGCTACAGTCATCAAAGCCATCAATGAGAATAATATAACTCGTTTCATATTCTTAATTTTTTAGATTGAATTTGTTGTTGTTTATTTCTTTTTTCTGGTGCAAAGATACAATGAATTTCTCAATGTTGTATATTCTCTTAACGCAATTTTATTTTATTTTTTACCCCAGTTTTACTTTTTCCGTGAAAACGTACACAGAATTACAATTTGTTATTTTTGCACCTTCAATTACGCACTTTGAAAGTAGTTACAAGAAATAATACCCTATTTTACCCATCATCTCTTTACATATTGTAAACTCATTTATCATTTCATATCGTATAAAAGAAACTTTTTTTTCATCAGAAACATAAACTTTTTCGCCCGTTTGCTAGCTTATGTTCATTTTATTTTGTACTTTTGCAGAAAATATATCATAAATTATATCATATAATAAGGTACACGCATGAAACATTTTGCAATTTTCATCATCATATTGGCCACACTTGGGCTTTGGTCTTGCAAAGACTCAGAGGGAACCATCGGAGATTCACCCATCACTGCCAACGGACAGGATAGGGATAGTGACATCATTACGGGAGATGACTACATCTACCATCTCCCCGTCATATTCCATGTTTTCTACAAAGACAGCAAAAACCCGAAACAGTATATATCCAATGCCCGACTCAAGGAGCTGCTAGACAATGTCAACGAGCTATATCAAGGCAATGTATATAATATCAGTCTCGACACCATCGAGAGTGAGAACCTCCATATACAGTTCGAACTTGCCGAATACGACCTCAATGGAAAGAAACTGAAGACGCCAGGCGTAGAATACATCAAGATAGCAGAAGACTCCCTAGACTGTGAAGAGTTCATGCGCAGCAAGTCGAACGCCAAATACTCCTGGAACCAAAACGACTACATCAATGTGATGGTCTATACCTTCAAGAATACCGATGCAACGTCGACAACTCTTGGCATCAGCAATGTACCCTACAAGGTAGCCGGTTATCCTGATCTGGAAGGCTTGACCAACGGCAAGAATTATCCGCTCAGCAAGCCAAGCAGTTTCCCATACTGCGTATCCCTCAATGCCATCTATGTGGATAAGAAATACGAGGGTACCCGATATACGACCGACAAGAAGCAGAAGAATTATCAGTATAATACAGCAGATCCGAATGCCACGCTGGCCCACGAACTGGGGCATTATCTGGGACTTTTCCACACATTCTCCGAAAAGCCAGACAAGAAAGACAAATCAGAGCCGGCTGATGACGATGATGATTCAGACTATTGCCAAGATACACCTAGCTACAACAGAATAGCGTATAACAAATGGCTCGTCAGCTACATGGCAGAAGCCAAAAAGATCAAGCCAGATACGACATTCACGGTGAAACAACTTGCCAAACGCTCCAACAATCAGGGAAAAGAATGGCAGGCAGACAATCTGATGGATTACAGCATCTGCTACAGCATGCGGTTCACTCCAGATCAAGCCTATCGAATAAGACAGGTATTGTACTATTCGCCGCTCATTCCGGGTCCGAAGAAGGCAAGAACCACCACAAGAGCATGGAATGAGATGCCAGAAGAAGAATTCGACCTTCCGAATGTCTTGGCCAAGGGAAGAACCATCAGGCTGAAAGACATTCAGACCCGCACCTTCCATGGCAAATAAACAGATTCAATATCATCAAACAGCAGAATATAGAATATGAACTATAATAATAAAAATGAATACGGTTAAC
>OIZO01001735.1_pt1 | contig 10472 bp, 6 predicted proteins | sample 1588551 | NCBI WGS metagenome assembly OIZO01 (sample SAMN03283271) | human gut metagenome | biome: human-associated habitat; material: feces | host: Homo sapiens | place: Peru | collected 2012 | reverse complement strand
TGGAGTGGTACACTTTTTAATTAGAAAGTGGTACACTTTTAAATTAGTATATACAATCATGAAGGAACAACAAACGGCATTTACAATAAAAAACTATAAATAATTCCTCAATCTTTATTCAAGTAGATATTTTTTTGTTACCTTTGCACATTATATATAATACGCGTGCGCACGAGGACGATGCTTATATCTTGCGCACGAGAGTGAAACCAAATAAAATATATTCTACAGTAGAACATAAATGAAAGAATTTGTAATTTCAGAAGTCAAGGCTGAGACCGCAGTACTCGTAGGTCTGGTAACCAAGACACAGGACGAAGCCAAGACAAAAGAATACCTCGACGAGTTGGAATTCCTCGCCGATACTGCAGGTGCAGTCACTGTGAAAAGATTCACACAGAAGGTGATTTCACCTAACCAGACCACATACGTGGGAAAAGGTAAGTTGGAGGAAATCAAACAATATATCAAGGAAGAGGAAGAAGAAGACAGAGAAATCGGTATGGTCATCTTTGATGATGAACTTTCTGCCAAACAGATACGCAACATCGAACAGGAGTTGCAAGTGAAGATTCTCGACCGAACCTCACTCATCCTCGACATCTTTGCCATGCGTGCACAGACCGCAGCGGCTAAAACTCAGGTAGAGTTGGCACAATATCGCTACATGCTTCCACGACTGCAACGTCTCTGGACTCACCTTGAGCGCCAGGGAGGTGGTTCCGGTTCTGGTGGCGGTAAAGGTTCTGTAGGTTTGCGTGGTCCGGGTGAAACCCAGCTTGAGATGGACCGCCGTATCATCCTCGGCAGAATGAGTCTGCTGAAAGAACGACTGGCAGAAATCGACAAGCAGAAGACAACCCAAAGGAAAAACCGCGGACGTCTCATCCGTGTAGCACTCGTAGGTTACACCAACGTGGGAAAGAGTACCATCATGAACCTCCTCTCCAAGAGTGAGGTCTTCGCAGAGAACAAACTCTTCGCCACACTCGACACCACCGTGCGCAAGGTTGTGGTAGAAAATCTTCCGTTCCTCCTTGCCGACACCGTTGGATTCATCCGCAAGTTGCCTACCGACCTGGTAGATTCCTTCAAGAGTACACTGGATGAGACTCGCGAGGCCGACCTGCTATTGCACGTAGTAGATATCTCTCACCCGGATTTCGAGGAACAGATACAGGTGGTAGAGAAGACGCTGGAGGAATTGGGATGTTCAGACAAGCCATCAATGATTATCTTCAACAAGATAGACAACTATACCTGGGTAGAGAAAGAGGAAGATGACCTTACACCTATGGAGAAGGAAAACATTCCACTGGAAGACCTGAAGAAGACATGGATGGCTAAACTCCACGATGACTGCCTTTTCATCTCGGCAAAGAACAAAGACAACATCGATGAGTTCCGCGAGGTACTCTATAAGAAAGTAAGAGAACTCCACGTACAGAAGTATCCATACAATGACTTCCTGTACCAGGATTACGAATAAATAATACCTGGAGTTATCCCGAAAAGATAACTCCACAAAAACGTATCAACAATGAATGACTACAGACCTCTAACCTCAGAAGAAATCGAGGTGCTCAAGAATAATGACTGTTGGGCAGAAGACTGGACCTCCGTGAATGTATCGGAGAACTTCAAACCCAACTTTATGCATCGCGTGATGCTCTATGGTGAAGTAAACATCGGCGGATTCGACAAGAATGTAGAAGTAAGCCAAGGCTTTGTGAAGCATTCTGGCATCAACAATGCCACCCTGAGAAATGTAACAGTCGGAGATGATTGCCTCATCGAAAACGTGGGCAACTTCATCAACAACTATACCATCGGTGATGATTGCTACATTTCCAATATTTCAACCATGGAGACCACAGAGGGAGCTACCTATGGCGAAGGAAACCTGGTAAGCGTACTCAATGAGGTGGGCGAAGGAAATGTCATTCTTTTCAGCGACCTGAACAGTCAGTTGGCTGCATTCATGGTGAAACACTTCTCCGACAAGGAACTGAAGGAGAAGATACGCCAGCTCATCAAGAGCGACATAGACACCAAGATGCCGGATCGCGGACAGATAGGAAACAACGTGAAGATTATCAACACCAAGGAGATAACCAACTGCGTGATCAATGACTTCTGCGAGGTAAACGGTGCTTCCCGACTCAGCGACTGCACCCTGTTGGGCTCCATCCATGGGAATGTGTACATCGGTACTGGCGTAATTGCAGAAAACAGCATCATCGCTGAAGGTTCGAGCGTTATCAACAGTGTGAAGATACAAGACTGCTTCATCGGTGAGACTTGCCAGTTGAGCAATGGTTTCACAGCCTCAGCTTCCGTATTCTTCGCCAACAGCTATATGAGTAATGGTGAGGCATGTGCAGCCTTCTGTGGTCCATTCACAGCCTCTCACCACAAGAGCAGTCTCCTCATCGGAGGTATGTTCTCGTTCTATAATGCAGGTTCAGCCACCAACTTCTCCAACCATGCCTACAAGATGGGACCTATGCACTGGGGAATCCTGGAACGCGGTTCGAAGACAGCCAGCGGCGCTTACCTGCTGATGCCTGCCACATTAGGAACCTACTCAGTATGTTTCGGCAAACTGATGCACCATCCCGACACCCGCAATCTGCCATTCGCCTATCTGATAGCCGATGGCGACAAGATGTTCCTCATACCAGGCAGAAACATCACGACTGTAGGTCTGTATCGAGACATCAAGAAATGGCCAAAACGAGATCTCCGTGCTCCAGAAAACCGCAAGAGCATCGTCAATCTCGACTGGCTTTCCCCATTCTCTGTGGGAGAAGTTCTCAAAGGCAAGAAAATCCTCGAGAATCTGCGTGAGGTAACGGGCGATAATGTTTCGCAATACCTCTATCATGAGTACATCATACCTGCTTCTTCCCTCCACAAGGGCATCAAGTATTACGACATAGCTCTCCGCATCTACATGGGTGCCGTACTGAAGAGAGTTCTCAAGCGCGACCCGAGCATCACCCCACCAAGTACACAGATCGGTTTGGGCGACTGGGACGATTTGTCGGGCCTTCTCCTTCCAGTATCAGAGGAAGAGAGAATCATCAACGACCTGAAAGATGGAAACATCGAGACCATCCAGGAACTCATCGAGCGATTCGAGAGTATCGATGCCAACTACCGCGAATACCAGTGGACATGGACTTACAAGATGATCTGCGATTACTACGGCATTAGCGAGATTACGCTCGAAGATGCCAACCGCATTCACGAGGACTACATCAAGGCCCGCCGTTCATGGATTGCCGAAATCAAGAAGGATGCCGAAAAAGAATTTGCCATGGGAGATGTGGAAGAAGAAGTCTTCCGCAATTTCGTGGACAGTCTTGACCAGGAAATAGATTACGAGAATTAAAGAGACTGATGATGGATTACTCTATGTGTCTGTCAGATAGTTTCAGTTATTAAATTCGAAAGTTTCAACAGTAAACAAGAATGTTTCAACAATAAACAAGAATATTTCAACAGTTTTAAATTATAACAAAAAACATTATGGCAAAAGCTCCAGATTTTAAGTACGCTCCAATGTTTCAGCTTGGAGAGGACAAGACAGAGTATCGCCTTATCTCTAAAGAAGGCGTAAGCACAGCAGAGTTTGAGGGTAAGACAATCCTCAAGGTTTCTAAAGAAGCTTTGACTTTGCTGGCGCAGCAGGGTTTCCACGACGTAGAGTTCATGCTCCGTCGTGAGCACAATGCTCAGGTAGCTAAGATTTTGACCGACCCAGAGGCTTCTGAGAACGACAAGTACGTAGCACTCCAGTTCCTCCGCAACGCAGAGACTGCCGTAAAGGGCATTCTCCCATTCTGTCAGGATACAGGTACTGCCATCATCCACGGTGAGAAAGGTCAGCGCGTATGGACTGACTTTGAGGACGAAGAGGCTTTGAGCCTTGGTGTCTATAACACATACACACAGGACAACCTCCGCTATTCACAGAATGCTCCTCTCAATATGTATGATGAGGTGAACACCCGTTGCAACCTCCCTGCCCAGATTGACATTGAGGCTACAGAAGGTGACGAATACCGTTTCGTGATGGTAGCTAAGGGTGGTGGCTCTGCCAACAAGACTTACTTCTACCCTATGACCAAGGCTACTATCCAGAATGAGGGTACATTGCTTCCATTCCTCGTAGAGAAGATGAAGAGTCTGGGTACTGCTGCATGTCCTCCTTACCACATCGCATTCGTAATCGGTGGTACTTCTGCTGAGAAGAACCTCCTTACCGTGAAGTTGGCTTCTATCAAGTATTACGATGAGTTACCTACTACAGGCGATGAGACAGGTCGTGCCTTCCGTGATATTGACTTGGAGAACAAACTCCTCGAAGAGGCTCACAAGATTGGCTTGGGTGCACAGTTTGGTGGCAAGTACCTGGCTCACGACATCCGCGTAGTTCGCCTCCCACGTCATGGTGCCAGCTGCCCTATCGGTATGGGTGTAAGCTGCTCTGCCGACCGCAACATCAAGGCTAAGATTAACAAGGACGGTATCTGGTTGGAGAAGATGGATGAGAACCCAACAGAGTTGATTCCTGAGGAGCTCCGCAACCCAGGTGAGGGTACCAAGGGTATCGAGATTGACCTCGACAAGGGTATCGACGCCGTTCGTGCTGAGTTGAGCAAGTATCCTGTAAGCACCCGTGTTAACTTGAAGGGTACCATCATCGTGGCTCGTGACATCGCTCACGCTAAGCTCAAGGCTCGCTTGGATGCAGGCGAGGAGATGCCAGAGTACTTCAAGAACCACCCTATCCTCTATGCTGGTCCAGCCAAGACTCCAGAGGGTTATCCATGTGGCTCTATGGGACCTACCACAGCCAACCGTATGGACCCATACGTAGATGAGTTCCAGGATCACGGCGCTAGCCTGGTGATGATTGCCAAGGGTAACCGTGGCGATGTTGTTACAGAGGCCTGCAAGAAGCACGGTGGTTTCTACCTCGGTACTATCGGTGGTGTAGCTGCCGTTCTCTCTAAGAGTTCTATCAAGAGCATCGAGTGCGTAGAGTACCCAGAACTTGGTATGGAGGCAATCTGGAAGATTACCGTAGAGGACTTCCCTGCATTCATCCTCGTAGATGACAAGGGCAACGACTTCTTCAAGCAGTTGAAGCCTTGGACTCCTTGCAAGGAATGCCAGAAATAAAAACATATAAATCCAATAAATCCCTCTTGACTTTCTCATGATTTAGAGAAATCCAAGAGGGATTTTTTATTTTCAGCGATTCAAGACTTTTTCATTTTTAGAGAAACTGTACAGACAACCAGAAAAGTCATACTGATAAATCAGAAGAACATACTCATGATTCAGGCAGCGAGCATCCAATAAATTTATTGACCTTTCTGAAAGAACTGGGAATAAATATGGTAATAGATTTCTATCCATCCATTCTCCACCAGGTGATGCAGTTTCTTTGCCAACTTAGGATATGCATCTATCAAAGCAACAAGATCAGGATTATACTTTGTTCCTGCTCCTTCCCGCAACTCCGGCATGACAACCTCGAATGTCTTTCCAATACGATAATTACGTCCCACGCACTCAGTAGCAGCCTGCAGACAATCGCTGAGCGTCACAATATCTATCAGGAAGCGAAGCGGCGACTTCGTATTATCGAAATCAGCCGGATATCCGCCCTTACCATTATACCACTTATGATGCCCCACCGTCGTATCATGGAAATTCTCCCAACCAGGAACGGCATTCAGAAATATATCTCCCAAACGAGGATGTAATCGGATAATGGCAAATTCATCATCCGTCAATGGCAAATACTCATTGTTGACTACCGACACGATGGCATTCTTTCCGACATCATGAAGCATTCCTGCTTCGTATATAAACGAACGCAAAGTTCGTTTATGTTTCAGCACTTCCTCTGTAGTTTTATATCCGAATACCCCTTTAAGAAGTTCCGGCTTATGTTTCAACACCCCATTCAGCAGCACCTTCGCTATTTTAGCCACGTGCATAGAATGAGCAAAGGTGGTTACCTGAGTAGATACATTCAGACCACTCACAAACCGGAACATCTCTTTATAACTGAGATATTTCACCAACAGCCTATGTGTCGATAAAAGAAAGAGTTCACGTACGAAATCCGTATTTCCCTGAAAATCCTTACGTTTACTTAAAGCCGTCACCATATCTTCAGACAGTTTCCGTATCGTCTTTTTCTTTTGCGAAACAGGCACATCGGCTTCATCATTGATAATCAGGAAAACATATAGAGACATCAGATAATCACGGATCAATCTGTCATTCATCGGCAGTTCCCTATATTTGCGCCACAGTTCATGATAATGATTCTTACATCTCAACCACGCTTCCTGGGAAGATATCTGCTTCGCCTTCATCTGCAAAAATACTGTACGGACAAAAGACAGATTACTCAACTCTGCTTTTTGCAGATTTCTGGAAATCACCACCTGAGTCAAAGAATCACGAACATGGCTGTCTATAATAGTAGGAGTATAATAGTAAACATTGCATAGAAAAGCCTCATCTTTTGTTTTCTGTAATTCCTGCAAGTCTGTCTTCTGTTCTGGAAAGACAATTTCATTCAAGTCCTCCCTTTTCAGGAAATCATCCAGTCTCCTATGATGTTCCTCAAAATCCTGAATCGTTTCCAACCCAAAGACAAGCCAAAGTGTGGAAGGCATAAACTCCAAAGCACCAGCCAAGGCAAAGTCATAATGAGGATAACGCTTGGCATCTTCTGACAGAATCGCCTTGCCTGCCTGATAAGCCTTTTTCAGATATCTGATATCTCCTCCCAAGTTCCACATCTGCTCATAACTGTAGAGACGCCACAGATTGAATACGTTCGTGTATTTTACGCTATCAGGCAGATAACCACCACCCTTTTCAAGAATGTCACTCATTCTGGCCAACAGAAAAGGATCATATAAGTTCTTGCGAACATACTCTTGCTCTATGGAATGACAAAAATCAAGATAGTTTTCTTCCGGAATAGAATCCCCATGTCTGCTAAGAAATTCCTTCATTCCTCGCATGATTTCCTGATTGGTAGCATAGATCTGATGATTTTTGATGGCACGACGACGGAAATAATTAACCCATTTATCGTGCTCTTTGATCAGGAAAATACTGTCATTATAACGGTTATAAGCCTTCCGGTTTTTGGCAAGAATATCAAAACAAAGTTTAAAGTCTATCGTGTCTAAAGGGGCATCATCCAGTTCTTCGGCTGTTTTATCAACCGAGGCTTTAACAGAATCAGTGGATGGATGACCAGCCAAGGCATTAGCCTCCTGTATTTCATCTGGAATACTTTGCTTATGAGAAATCAGTTTACCTGGAGTGATTCCTTGCACACTGGTAAAGAATGAAGAAACGAGCAGAATAAAGAAAAGGAAAAGCAGTTGAAATGACAGGTGACCAGATACTCTCTTGCCACCATCGTTCAGTATATTATAAAAAAATGCTCTCAAAACCTATACAATATATTTTTAATGTGGCAAAGATACAATCTTTTTTCAATTAAAACAAATATTGCAAAGAATATTTCAAAAAAAAGCCACAATTCATATAAAACGAATTGCAGCTTTTCACATTAACTAAATATCAACTATAATTGATGAAACAAAACTTATTACTTTCTGCTTACTTATTACTTGGTAAATTCTTCTGGTATCGCTGGCATCGCTCCATTCTGAGTACAAACGTAAGCACTTACCTTTACGGCAAGTTCGTGAGCCTCAGCAATACTCTTTCCCTTCAGTATGCTGGCACAGAAAGTACCTGTAAAGCTATCACCGGCACCTACTGTATCTGCCACCTCTACCTTAGGAGTCTCCTGGAAAGACTTCACACCCGGAGCAAAGACATAACTGCCGTTGACACCACAGGTCAACACGAGCATATCGAGATTGTACTTACCGAGAATCAGCCAGCACTTGTTTTCTATATCCAAGCCCGGATAACCGAAGAGGCGACCGATGGTAATCAACTCCTCATCATTTATCTTCAATACATTGCAACGCTTCAAACTCTCGGTAATCACTTCTGGCGTATAGAAGTTCTGACGAAGGTTGATGTCGAAAATCTTCAGACAGTCAGCTGGAGTATGATCAAGGAACTGATAGATGCTCTTGCGGCTTATCTCATTGCGCTGAGCCAAAGAACCCCAGCAAACCGCACCTGCATTGACTGCAATCTCCTTGATATCATCGGTAAATGGAATATTATCCCAAGCCACACCCTGTTTGATATCGTAAGTAGGAACGCCCTCCTTATCAAGCTGCACCTGGACAGTACCTGTAGGATATTCCACCTCAGGCATCACATATTTCAACTTCTTCTCATCAAGTATGCGAAGAGCTGTTTCACCCAAGGCATCCTTACCCACCGCACTCACGGCCACAGAATGCAAACCATGCTGACCTGCGTGGTAAGCGAAGTTGGCAGGAGCACCGCCAAGTTGAGAACCAGAAGGGAGAACATCAAACAAGATTTCACCCAAACCTACTATATATTTCTTATCTAAATCCTTTGTCTCCATAATTACACCTTATTATATATATACTAAATTCTATATATGCTAAAAACGATAGTGAATAATAATTATTGTATTTATCTGATTTGTATTTACAATGAATCAGTATTGTATCTCTAACTAAGAAAAGAAGTTTTTCTCCTTAGGAGAAAGTTGTGTTCGACGTCGTTGAATACACGTTCAACGTCTTTGAATGTCGGTTCAGCGTCTTTGAACGCACGTTCAACGACGCTGAACGAAACTTTCTATAGGGATGAAAGAACATTTATGCCAGCCTACGGATATAAGTGAAGAGATAAGCTACACCCACTGCCATGACAGCCACAGCACCTACCTGACCGAAAGCATCACTGGCAAAACCCATAAGCAATGGGAAGACGGTTCCACCGAAGAGACCCATAATCATCAATCCACTCACCTCATTCTTCTTCTCTGGCAAAGCAAGCAGAGCCTGAGAGAAAATCATGGAGAAGACATTAGAGTTACCATATCCCACCAGGGCGATGGCGATATAAAGCATTGTCTTGCTCTCGCCTACCCACATACCTACCATACTCAGAGCCATCATTACAACGCTGATAATAAAGAACGTGCGAGTTCTCATCATGCGGAGGAAAGCTGTACCGGTGAAACATCCGATGGTACGGAAGATGAAGTAGAGCGATGTGGCAAAAGCTGCATCATTCAAACTCCAGCCCAAACGCTCCATCAAGATCTTAGGAGCTGTGGTGTTGGTACCTACATCGATGCCCACATGGCACATGATACCGATGAAGGAAAGCAACACGATAGGTTTGCCAAGCAACTTGAAACACTCACCAAAGCCAGAAGCCTTGCCTTCATTCTTTTCTTCCTCAATAGGAGTACCTGCCAGGAAGAATGTGGCTGTTATTCCGATAATCATATAGATTGGGAAAAGAACTCGCCAACCCAAACCGAAGGATGGAATGCTTGCCATAGCACCCCACATAGCGATGTATGGTGCAAGGAAAGAAGCGATGGCCTTGACAAACTGACCAAAGGTCAAAGTGGAAGCCAGATTCTTACCCGTTGTCACTACAGAAACCAGCGGATTCAAGGAGGTCTGCATCAAGGCATTTCCTATACCCAACAAAGAGAATGAAACGAGCATCACTCCGAAACTCTCACCGAAGATAGGCAAGAGAAGAGAAATGACGGTAACGAGCAAAGACAGGAGTACTGTCTTCTTTCTACCTATCTTATTCATCAGGATTCCTGTTGGAACCGAGAATATCAAAAACCAGAAGAATACTAAAGATGGGAACAGATTGGCTGTTGCATCATTAAGATTCAGGCCTTCCTTTACGTAGTTGGAGGCAATACCTACCAGATCTACAAATCCCATGGCGAAGAAACAGAGCATCACTGGGATGATTGTCAGTTTTGATGATTTATTCATAATTGTTAGTGTTATTGTTTCTTGTTTTCTGCTGCAAAGGTAGCGACAAACGATATCTTCTATAATAAAATATCGTTCATCGACTACCATATTTGTTGCATTGTTACATCAGTAACACACTAAGAAACAATAGTGATTACAAACCAAGCTTATGAAGCTTCATGTTCTTGAACTCTGCCTTGCCACCCTGAGTGTAGAGTTTTACATTCTCGTATGGAGCTACAGGGAACACGAGGTTGGTCATGGCGATGCGACCGCCATCAACGAAGAGTTCTACAGATGACTTATCTACGAAGATATCTACATGATAGGTCTTCTTGCCATCCTCGCAAAGATTCAATGGAGCCCAGGTAGCGAGAGCGAAATCATTCTTGTAGTTGATGGAATTGGCAATACGGGCAGGCTCCTTGCCTTCTGCAGCACGCTGCTTATCCCAAGCCAACTCGATATCGTGAGGAACTGCCTGCTTGCCGAAATCGGTCAAAC
>OIZO01001733.1_pt1 | contig 10484 bp, 11 predicted proteins | sample 1588551 | NCBI WGS metagenome assembly OIZO01 (sample SAMN03283271) | human gut metagenome | biome: human-associated habitat; material: feces | host: Homo sapiens | place: Peru | collected 2012 | reverse complement strand
CATCCTTGCGATGTGCAGAAAATGTGCAAAAGTGTGCAGAGCCAAAATCAGCCCGGCAAAACAGGCTGTTTCGCGCAGCCCCAAAAGCTGGATTTCAACGGTATTTATTGTGCAAAATCTTCCAGTTTTATCCAAACAACAATCTTACATGAGACACCGGTTCTATGGCAGGGTTTAGGACATCCGAACAGACACCGTTTGATATAGAAATGAGGTTCACCATGAACAAACTGCTTTCCTGCCGCTTCAACATGGACACCAACCGGGTGGAAGCCCGGTTTGAAGACGGCACTATCATCGCCCTCGACTGCATCGCCATCGAGGACGAGTACGGCAACACCCCGGCGCAGAGGGCAGAGCTTGACTGGTTGCTCTACAACAAGCCCTTGGAGTATGCTCAGCTTGTGCTGGGTGGAGAGGTGGATCATTACTCTGCCTTGGGGTTAATGACAGGCGCTGCAAACATCATAACAATGTACAGCGGTGACACGACAAAGGTGCAGGTACCGGCAGCGGTCAGCAGCTTTTTCAGCGGATTCAGACCAAGGCTAGCAATGTAGCAGCCCAGCAGCAGGATGCAGAAGGTCGCCAGCTGGATGTACAGGGTGGGGACAGAATCGTAACTTTCCGCATTGCGGAAGATTGCCCAGCTCAGGGCTTTCAAAAAGCCGCTGCCTTTGCCGACAATATGGGTGATGTGGCAGGCCCAGTAGGTCCAGCCTGCGTAATAGGCCAGCTTTACATTGGTGGTCTAGTGCAGCCATGAGCTGACGCCGCCCTCGCTCTTGACCGTAAAACCCAGCTCGCCGACCATCAGGGCATAAAGAACAAAGTAACACGCAAACATCTGGATCCAGCTGAAGATGATCTGCGGACCATTGAAGTACACAAAGTCATTTGTGACATTGCCGAATCCCTATACGGTCGAGAATGCCATAAACGCAAGGATCAGCCATGTGATTTTGGTGGTTTCTTTTGTCGCTGACATGCAAACAGTCCTCTCTTTCTTTTTGATCTTCAAGCAAAACGGTCGAACTCCTTTCGTCAAAACCACATTATTTGACTAAATAACGATATATTTCGATTGATTTCTATGCCAGTATAGCACAATTGACCACCCGTAATTTAGGTAGTCAACCAAATTGCTGCGATATTGATGTTCTGTATGTTGCATTTTTAAGGCTGTAGCAAAAAACAGGGCATATCCCTCAACGAAAGGGGTACGCCCTGCTTTTTATCTCTGAATCTTTAGCCTGTGTGTTATGAGTCGCTGCAGCGCAGTCTGGCCCGTTCTGCCCGCTTTGCTCGTTGTGGTTTTTCATACTGCACGAAACGCCTTCTATTTCTATTATTTATTGCTTTTGAGGCAGTTCCGTTTTTCCACCTTTGGCATTGCGCTCTTTTTTCACCTTCTGGTCAAAGCCCTGACGACTGTTGCTCAAGTGAGCGACCATCAGTCGGTAGGCTTCGTCCCCGTCGTGGGCTGCCACCGCTTTGTAGATATCTCCGTGAATGGACACCCGGGGGCCGTTAGACAGGCGGGGAACTAGCAGGCTGTAAGAGGCCCGCACCGATTTGATGATCACCGGAAGCATCCGCTCAAAGACGGGGTTTTTGCTCATGCGGCATAGGAAGGTGTGGAAAGCGATGTCCTTGGCGGTGATGGCCTGGATCACCTCCGGGGTGGTTTTCTTTCCCCGCAACTGCGCATCCAGCTCATCGATGTCCTCGGCCAACTGCTTCAGGAGCACCAGTTCTTCCTCGTCGCCACGCTGGGCGGCAAGACGACAAACAGAAGGCTCCAGGATCTGTCGGGCCTCGAACAGATAGGTGTTCAAATCATCACTGGCGATAAAGCGCAGCCCCAAAGGATCGTCAGACAGGCCCGGCACGGCGCTGACAAAGGTGCCGCAGCCACGGCGGATTTCCAGAACGTCCCGAGACACCAGCGTTTTGATTGCTTCCCGGATGGTGATGCGACTGACATCAAAGGCCTGCATCAGCTCCTGCTCTGGGGGGATCTGACTGCCGACCTGCCAGTTGCCGCAGATGATCTGATTTTCAATTTTGTTTGCCACGATGGCAGAGAGCGTTTTATTGGAAGACATGGGTAACGGCTCCGTTCTCTGATCCTTTCCAAGATCGAATTTGGTGCGGGAATTTATGCGAGATCCCTATAAAAAGTCTTTAAGTTATAGTATAAATGGTTCGCAGGCAAATGTCAACGCCAAACATAGAACGTCATACGTATGATATTGATTGTGGCTTTTCGACAAAAAAGGCTGCTTCAGTTTGTGAAAGGTTCCATCTTGTAAAATCGTAAACAATCTGTTAAGCTTTACTCATAAGACATATGACGAGTGTCGTATGACGAATTACATTTTGGAGGAGAGACTATGGACATTCTGTACGTGATTCTCACAGCGCTCCTGGTTGTCGCTGCCGTGACCATGATCCTGAAAAAGGTCGATACTCGGTTGACCTTCCTGTTTTTGGGCGTCATCGGTCTGGCTGCTGCCACCATCGTCACCGGCCAATCTGTGCTGGGTGACTCCACCACCGGCAATGTATGGCTGGACATTTTTGATGTAATCCGCGCCAAATTTGTCAGCACCATTTCCGGCACCGGCATCCGCCTGATGATGATCGGCGGCTATGTCATGCTGATGAACCACACCAAAGCGGCCGATGTGCTAGCTCTTGGCGCCAGCAAGCTGCTGAAGCCCATTAAGAACCCCTACATCGTGCTGGCTCTTGTTTACATGATCGGCGCTGTGCTGAAGATCTTTATCACCAGCCAGATCGCTCTTGGCCTGCTGTTTATGGCTACCATGTTCCCCATCCTGACCCGGATGGGCGTCAGCAAGCTCAGCGCGGCGGCTGCCTGCGTGGCCATCGGCGGCATGGATCTTGGCCCCAACGACTCCACCGGCATCTTTGCCGCCACCGAGATCCTAAACTGCACCCCTATGGATTGGTTTACCAACTACGAACTGATCATCGGACCGGTGATCATCGTCTGCGTCGGCATTTTCATGGGCATCTGGTTCCAGTATATGGATAAGAAGGAGTTCGGCGGTCTGGTGATCCCTGAAGAAGCCAAGGCGGACATGAAGATCTCTGACCTCGGCGTGCCCGCCTTCTACGGCATCTTCCCCCTGATTCCCCTGACGCTGGTGGTCGTGTTCAGCTTTGTGGACGGCATAAAGATGGACGTTATCACTGCCCACATCATCTGCTTCTTCCTGTTCTTTATCGTGGATCTGATCGTAAAGAAGGACATGGACCGCCTGCAGGATAACCTGAAAAAGCTGTGGGTCTGGATGGGTAACTACTTCAACAACATCATCGTTCTGATTTCTGTCGCCTCTGTTTTTGCCGAGGCCATCAAGAAACTGAAGGGCATCGACGTTCTGTGCGGAATGCTGTCCCACATCAGCGGCGCCGTGATCATCGTGGCCATTGCGATGGCTGCCATCCAGATCGGCACCGCACTGCTCACCGGCTCTTCCAACGCTCCCTGGTACGCTTTCGGTTCGATGGGTGCGGATATGGCCGCAACGCTTGGCGTACACAACGGTCTGCTGCTGGTGCCCATGCATCTGACCGGCGGCCTGTCCCGCTGCTTTTCTCCCTTCTGCGGCGCGATGATCGCCGTGTCCGGCATGGTGGAGGAAGAGCCGATGGCTCTGTGCAAGCGCAACGCCGTCCCCATGCTGTTCGGCGTGCTGGTCTGCTTTATCGCAACCTTTGTTGTATTCGGACTTTGATTTTCACACTGTTTTTTGAGGTGAAATGCTATGAGACACAATTTTGACGAGATCATCAACCGGCGAGCCTCCGAGTGCAAGAAGTACGAGGCTGCCTGCTATCCAGAGGACGTGCTCCCGATGTGGATCGCGGATACGGACTTTGCCGTACCGGCAGAAATTTCCGAGGCCATCCAGCAGCGGGCAAAGCACCCCTGCTTCGGCTACCCCATCGAGTCCTTTGAGTTTGAAGAGGCGGCAGCGCGCTGGGAGCGCGTCCGCTTTGGCTGGAACGTGGACCCCCACTGGGTCAAGTATGCCAACGGCGTTCTGCCGTTCTTGATGTACGCCATCCGAGCCTATTCTTATCCCGGCGACAAGGTGGTCATTCAGCCCCCGGTTTACCCGCCTTTCTCCGCCATCGTCCGCAACAATGGCCGCCAGCTGCTGGAAAACCGCCTTGTGCAGGACGAAAACGGCAAATACCAGATCGATTTTGACGATCTGGAGGAGAAGCTGAAGGATCCCCGCACCAAGCTGTTCTTTATGTCCAACCCCCACAACCCCGCTATGCGCTGCTTCACCCTTGAAGAGCTGAAGCGGATCGGCGAGCTGTGCCTGAAGTACAACGTGCTGGTGATCTCTGACGAGATCCACTGCGATCTGACCTATCAGGGCTACAAGCACATCCCCTTTGGTTCCATCAGCGAGGAATTTGCAAACAACTGCATCGTCCTGATCAACCCCAGTAAAACCTTTAACATTGCCGGGTTCCGTACCGGAGCGGCCATCATCCCCAACAAACGCATCCGGGACAACATCGAGATCACGATCGTAAACAACAAGAACTACGGCCGCACGATCTTTGGTATGCTGACCTTTGTCACGGCCTATACCAAGTGCGACTATTACGCGGATGAGATGATGCAGTATCTGCAGCAGAGTCGGGATATGATGATGGCTTACATGAAGGAGCGCATCCCCCGCATCAAGCTGGCAGAACCGGAAGCGACCTATCTGATGTGGCTGGACTGCCGGGATCTGAATATGACTCAAGACGAATTGAAGGCATTCATGTTCAACAAAGCCAAACTGGGTCTGAACGACGGCGCCACCTTCGGTACGGGCGGCACCGGCTTCATGCGCATGAACATCGCTTGTCCGCGATCCACCGTGGAGCAGGCGCTGGAACAGCTGGAAAAGGCTGTAAACGCGCTGTAATATCCTGAAATTCACAGGCCGGGTTCGCTTTAGAGGGTCCGGTCTGTGTCACTTGCACTCTTTGTGTCAATCTGGTATGATAAAAACGTTCTTGCGAAAACGTTTTCTCTTGCATCGAACATCGAAAGGAGACGGCCCATGAAAAAACGAATCATTGTAGCGTTGCTTGTTTTCGTTGCATTATTGACCGGATGCAGCAGGAAGGAAACGACCGGACAGTGGCCGTCTCAAAAGATCGAGATTGACGTCTGTTACACCGCAGGCGGCACGGCGGATACCGTTGCCCGGCAGCTGTCAGCGCTCATGTCCGAGCAGCTGTCCACCACCTTCAATCTAGTAAATGTTACCGGCGGTTCCGGCTCTATTGCCGGCCAGCAGGTGTACGCCGCCCCTCATGACGGCTATACCTGGCTGGGAGATGTGGCGCACACGGTATCCGGCTGGCGCACCCTTGGGTATGCCGATCTGGGCTGGGAGGATTTCTACGGCTTCTATGCCGCCTCTTCCCCTTATGTGCTGTTTGTTTCCGGCAATTCTCCCTACCATACCGCACAGCAGCTGTTTGACGCCATGCGGGGGGATTCCTCCATGAAGTGGGGCAACGCCGGCCTAGGAAGCATCAACCAGCTGACCGGCTCGCTGATGCTGGAAAAGCTGGGTCTGAAGGGCAATTCCGTCCCCTACGATGGCGGCCGTTCCGCCGCCATCAAGGTGGTAGCCGGGGAAGTGACCTGGTCCTGGTGCGGTTTGTCCGATATTCTGGATCTGGCACAGAGCGGCGATATCCGCATCCTGGGCATCTGCGACAGCAACCCTCGGGAGATCGACTGTGCAAAGGGGAATTATACCGTCCCCAGCCTTCTGGACGATTACCCCGAGTTGAGCGATCTTCAGGGATTACTGTATTGGGGCTTCCGGGTCTCCCGAGATACACCGGCAGACGCCGTGGCAAAGATCCGCGACGCATTCCAGAGTGCGGTGGACAGCGAAGAGTGGGCGCAGTTTTGCCAGACCAAAGGGCTGGAGCCTGTGGCAATGGTCGGCACGGAGAGCGACGAGGTATGTGCAAAGCTGGAATCCATCTATGCATGGGGTCTGTATGACGCTGGGATCTCTACGATCAGCCCGGCCGATTACCAGATCCCAAGGATCGAGGATTTCTCGTTCCCAGCCAATGACCGCACGGCTGCGGCGCAGGCATGGCCGGACTAAGGGAGCGCATTATGGATAAGAAAAAACTGTGCCAGTGTGTAGAAGGCCTGATCGTGACGGCCGCGGGGCTTGGATATGTTCTCCTCTCTCTCGGCATCCGCAGAAATCCCGTAAAAACCGATGGTTTGCTGGGCTTGCTGACGGAAGCCAAATTCCTGCCGCTGCTGCTGTCTGCCATGCTCACCCTGCAAGGCATGCGTCTGGCAGCAGCGCTTTGGAAGGGGCAGGAGGTTTCGGCAGGCGGCCACAGCATAACAAAAAGATCCGTTTCTGTGGTTCTGCTGACACTTGCCTATTTGCTGTTGATTTCCAAAGTAGGTTTTACTCTGCCGACCGCGGCGTATTTAACGACTCTCCTGTTTCTATTGAACCGAGGCAGACGTCCACTGGAGCTGCTATTGCTCAGCGGGGTGTACTGTCTGGCGGCTCTCTTGTTGATCCCCGGCGTGCTGGGATTACAGCTTTTGTAAAAAAGGGGGAACGCACATGTTTTCTGAATGGCTCTATCTGCCCGAGGCGGCAACTGCGTTTCTGTGCGATCCGAGCGTCTGGCTGTTCCTGATCGGCGGCGTGTTTCTGGGTTTTGTTGTCGGCGTCGTGCCGGGACTTGGGCCGACGATGGGCATGGCACTTTGCCTTGGGCTGGTATTCCACTTGGAGTACACCCAAGGTATGGCGCTGCTCGTGGGCATTTTTGTTGCCTCGTGCGGTTCTGGCGGCATTACCGCCAGCCTGATCAACATCCCTGGCACACCCGCGGCAGCGGCGACCTGTCTGGATGGCAACGCCCTGACCAAGCAGGGCAAAGGCCGGGAGGCCGTAGGTTATTCCATTGCAGCGTCTGTTGTGGGAACGCTTGTGGGCACGATCCTTATCTTCCTGATCCAGCCCTTCGTGACTGGCATCGCCCTGAAGTTTGGCGATTGGGAGACCTTTCTGTTCTGCGTTTTCGGCCTGCTCATCTGTGGCTCTATTTCCGGCGGCAGCCGGCGGCGGGGGTGGATCGCCGCCTTGGCGGGGTGCCTACTGTCTCTGACCGGAGCGGACGGGGTACAGTCCGTGCTGCGCTTCACCTTTGGGCGCGGAGAATTGCTGTCGGGCTTCAACAGCGTTATCGCCATGCTGGGGCTGTTTGGCCTTGGAGAGGTGCTCTACACACTGCGTGCTCCCGAACCGGAGCGAACTGTAGAAAAGACCGGCTTTCCGCTCATCAACTGGACGGTCTTGAAAGCCAATCTCGGCAACATGCTCCGTTCCGCCCTGGCGGGATTGTGGATCGGCTTCATCCCGGGCATCGGCGAGTCTGCCGCTTGCTGGTTTTCCTACGATCTTGCCAAGCGCTCCTCCAAGCAAAAAGAGAAGTTCGGCCACGGCTCCGAGGAAGGGATCATTGCGGCGGAAGTCGCCAACAATGCCTGCTCAGTCGGTGCGCTGATCCCGGCTCTATCACTCGGGATCCCCGGCAGTTCCACAGCGGCGATCTTTCTGTCGGCCATGTTCATCATGAATCTGCGTCCCGGCCCCACGCTTCTGATCGAGTCGCCGGGCATCCTCTGCGGACTGTGCCTGTTATTGCTGATGGCTGCAGCGGCAATGGGGATTGTCTCCTTCCTGTGTTCCAAGCTGACGATTCGCATCCTGACCATTCCCCAAAGTCTGCTGATGCCGCTGGTGGCGGTGCTGTGCGCAATAGGTGCTTACAGTGCCACAGGAACGCCGTTTGCCCTGATCCAGCTATCACTTTTTGGTCTGCTTGGATATCTGATGAAACTGTATCGCTACCCGATCGCACCGTTTGTGCTGGGTCTTTTGGTGGGACCCACTGCGGACACCTCCCTGCGACGGGCGCTGATGCAGTACTCCAACAACATTTTCGGACTGATCTGCCGTCCTTTTGGGTTGAGCCTAATGGCAGTGCTTGCACTGCTGTTTGTGCTGAGCCTGAAAAGTGAACGTGCAGTCCGCAAGCAACAATAGAAAGGAAAGAAACGTTATGTCCAACAAAGCAATTTATACAGCCGCTGCCCCTTCGGCCATCGGCCCCTACTCTCAAGGGATCTCTGCCGGGGAACATGCATTCATTTCCGGTCAGCTGCCCATTGATCCCGCTACCGGCGCCTTCCCCGGTGAGGACATTGCAGCGCAGACCAGGCAGTCGCTCCTGAACCTGAAGGCAATCATCGAGGCCAACGGCATGACGATGGCAGACGTGGTAAAAACCACCGTGCTGCTGGCAGACATCAACGAGTTCGGCGCTATGAACGAAGTGTACGGCGAATTTTTTGCAGAGCCTTATCCGGCTCGCGCAGCCTTTCAGGTAGCAGCACTTCCAAAGAATGCAAGGGTAGAGATCGAAGCCATCGCCGTCAAACGCTAACAGAACGCTTTGATAAAAGACGGCCGGACGGCGCACTGCATCCAAGGCGTGTTCTGTCAAACAGACAGAATCATAGGTTTATAATAGTTTTGGGGTCTGGATTTTTCCCGACCCCAGTATTTGTTTAGAGCTTGCTTCTTCCACTCCGCTGTTTTGCAGCAGCCTCTGCATGTTCTGACACAAATCACACGAACCGTGCACCGACCGTGCAGAAGCGTGCGCTCATGCTCTGATAAACAAAAGGAGCTGTTGCACAAGGATAGAAGCCATTGTAATAGCCTTTTTCTTGCTTTCACGGTGCAAAAAGTGGAAAAGTAGCGTCAAACGAGCAAAATGTTAAAAACTCTGTTAGCAAAAGCAGACCCTTCCGACTTTTTGAAGTCATTGGAAGAGTCTGTTTTTTAAATTTTCAGAAAACCAGAATTTCAGGTAGGCTTTCGGGTGGATGAAATGTGCAATGTTCTGAGAAAGCCCTAGAAAGAGCAACTCTGCCAGAACCTTAATGTTTCCACTAGTCAGGAAGCGTTTGAAGCTGCAGTTGTGCTTGAGCTGTCCGAAAACTCCTTCCGCCTGAATGGTCAAAGCGCAAGAGTATCAGATCATGCCGGATGGCTCACTGGCTGCACCGAAGTCCGCACCACCCAAGCAGAAATCCCTTCTGAACTTGTACCCCCATTGCCCTCACTGCGGCAGACCAATGAGCATGAACCTGCGCACAGACGACACCCTTGCAGAGGATGAAGGCTGGCACCGGGCTGCAGAACGATACAGTGAGTTTCTGCGCCGCCATGAAGGACAGAGCGTTCTTTTCCTGGAACTTGCTGTCGGCTACAACACACCCAGCATCATCAGGATTGCTGTGAGGCATTTTGTATAAAAACAGTAAACGAAGATAGCACTAAAGATATAAAGGAAGAAAGCATTTGCAGACTCGTTTCCTGACCAAATCCTGCACTTTGATTTTATCGCATCTGCACGCCATCATCAATTGACACTCTTTTCATTTTGTCAAAGAATCCGGCTGAACCGTGACCTCTCCGATCATCAATCGATGCAGGCTGTGCGCGATCACTTCCATGTTTTGCGTATCTTCTTCCGTCCAGTTCTGAAGCAATCCCATCATGGCATAGCTTTGGTATCGGATAAACAACTTGCGGTCATTGTACGAATCGTTGGGATAGAGCTGTTCTTTTTCTACGATCTTTTCCATAAAACGCTGACAACACTCCAGCAACAGCTTTTGAAGCTCCTCCCGGTAATTGGTTCGCATTCCTCTCTGAATATACGGTGTGATAGCAGGGGTCATGCGGAACAAATAGAGCCGCCCCTGCTCTGCATTCTGCTGTGCCAACGCCTCCCAGATCATTTTTCCTCATCTTTTTCCAATATCCACCGGATCAATATGCCGGAACATCTTCAAAGTGGTAGTAGAACGCCTGCCGTGTGATATTGCATTCCTCTACGATCTCCATTACGGTCAGCTTCCCTCTGCGTTTTTTCGTCAGCAGCCGCCGTGTCGTATCTGCGATCATTTCCTTCACATCTGCGCCCATCATCCCGCCTCCGTTCTTCTCCTCTATCATACGGAAAAGCACCATGCCGACAAGATGAGCACAGCAGTTCATAAGTCCTACTATCACTGCTTTACTGCAATAAAATTTGCAAAACCATCTTGACGCTCGCCGCAATCCGTGATACCCTTTATCGCAAATCCCACCGAGCTTGTCGGGGCAACGCCCCTCCATCTTGCTGCGCAAGACCGCTCTGCCGCTTAAAAGCCCCACTGGGGCTTTCATTGCTCCGCTGCGCTGCGCAAACGCGGTCCAACCCCAAACCCTGCTCATGGTTCGCACCTGACGGTGCGAACAGCAACGGCGTGTCGTGCTTACATAACTTCACCGAGGAGTTATCGAACAGACAGGAGG
>OIZO01001731.1_pt1 | contig 10487 bp, 6 predicted proteins | sample 1588551 | NCBI WGS metagenome assembly OIZO01 (sample SAMN03283271) | human gut metagenome | biome: human-associated habitat; material: feces | host: Homo sapiens | place: Peru | collected 2012 | reverse complement strand
ATCAAGACTTTGGCTTATTTGTAATTATACAATACGGCCTGCACGGGATGCTTACGAAGCACTTCATCCAGTGCATCAATCTGGCCCACAACTTTCAGCAAGAGAATGAATGTAGACAATGAGACATTGCCAGCTGTTCCGTTCTCGAATTTATGTATTGTCGTCAGACCTACACCCGACTGTTCGGCAACTTCTTTTTGAGTGAGGTTGCAGCGCATCCTATACTCCTTGAAGCGCGTTCCAAGCAAGCGCACAAGTTCTGGTGTTGAATATTCATAAAAGTCTGCCATTTGCACACATTTTTATTATCATTATAATGATATTTACGGCTTATTCTTCCATATAACATTCAATATAATGAAGTTTATACTTGCAAAGCTATATACAAATATTGAAACCACATAATAAAATTTCCACAAAAACTTTTTTAGACAGCCTTTCCCCACAACAAAAAACATGGAGACCAAACGCTCAGGGCTGTTTGGTCTCCATGTTTTTATTTTAGGCGTACTGAAAGGGATTTCAAGAACGCCATTACATATTATTTAGCGAATCACCTTTTCTCCGTTTCCGTTGATGTAAACGCCATGCTGCACGGGCTGGTGCAACTGTCTTCCCTGAAGGTCGTAATAGACGTTGGAAGAAGCGGCAGAAGAAGTGTTGACGTTGTTGATGGACGTTGAGATGTTGAGTTTCTCAAATGTCCAGATGCTGGCACCCCATGCAATGGGCTTGAGGATGACATTGTTGGCCCAGCTGCTGGCATTGACATACCAACTGTAAGCACCAGAAGCTGAAATGATGCGGATGCCCGTCTTACCCTCGTCGCAAGTGTGCTGATCGAGCTTCCATGAATATTCCTTGCCCAAGAGGATGTTCTTGGTCTCGGCATCGGAAGCTGGATAGGCTGGTTTGTCACCCACCTTGCTGAAGATGCTCACCGTGCCATCGGCATTCTTGCGGATGCGCCATTGATAGGCATCAGTGTTGTTACTCATCGTGCGGGGCTGCACCGTGTTGGAAGTGGAAGCCATGGCCAGATAGTTGGTGAAATAGGCGTTACGCAGGTTATAGTAGTAACCTTCATCCAGCGCGTCGAGCACAGAGGTGCGTGGCATGGCCACAAACTGTGCGTAGAGCGCGAGGAATTTGTCGTATTCGCTGCGCGAAACAGCGCCCTTACGAATCAGCGCCTTGGCTGGCGCGATGATTTCATCGCTGAGCAAGCTGAGGGCCGCTTCTGTCGGTTCGCCCATCTCGCCCGGTTTTGCGTTGTGCAAAACGGTTTCACATTTCTCAACGAGGTGCTTGAGCATGAAGGTGAAGTCTTTCACCTCAACAATGCGCCATGTGCCCTGATAGCAGAGCGCAGCGTCAGTGCCGCTCTTGGCATAGCCTGTGCAGTCGGCCGTGAGGTATTTGCCGCCAGAGGAAATGTTGAGCACGGAAGGAATGTAAGTGTACTGTCCGCTGGCTTTAGTGGCGAGCGCAATTTTCATCACACTGCCGTTTACCGTCAGCGTCATGTTTTCGGCATTGCCCGCCGGCATGGTCAAAGCCTTACCCGTGATGACGTTCTTCACCTTATAGCCACCCGTCACGGCTTCAAACTGCCAGATTTCTTCTGGTTCATATTGCTTCGTATAGTGGAAGCGCACGTTGTTGTCGCTGGCATAGAGCGATGAACCTTCATACTTTGCCTTGTAGTAAGTGGAAGCAGAGAGAATCTGATAATATTTTCCCTCTTCCGGCATCGTGATGTCAGCTTTCTTATATTGGCCAACAGACGCTGTCAGGGCAGCGAGTTTGTCGGCATTCTCCATGTCGCCCTTCAAATCGCTGAGTGCCTCCGTCATTGCCGTTTTCTTGTCGGCTGCAGGCAGACCAACGTAATCGCCAGCGGCAGCGATGATTTCCTCAGCCTCTTCAACGGCCTTTTGCGCCGCCGTCTGTTCGGGTTTCTCGAAATAATGAGTGGCATACGTCACGCCCATTTCGTCGAGCACGCTGCGCTGCGTCTGGAGGCGCATATAGAAGCCCACCCAGTTTTTCTTGGCAGCTGGCAACCATCCCGTTTCAGAGAGCGCCAAGAGGCGCGGGAAGAGCTGGTATTCGAGTTCCACACTGTCGTTGCACGTTTCAGTCCACATATTTCCCTGAACGCCCAAACAAAAGTCTTCACGTCCTGAGAGCGAAGCCACGGGGTTGACATTGTAGACGGTTTCTACGCTGTTGACCCAGTTGTCGCCCCATCCGCCTTGGTATTTCTCGTTGATGTCTCTCTGCGCCATCGGCACCTGCATCATGTCGAGATAGAGCGACTGGTAAGGCACCACGATGCTCTTGAAGCCCTTGTCGGCAGCCTTGGAACTCATGTTGATGTTGTTCCAGGCCATGATGACGGGTTTCACCTTGTTGTCGGCATTCCAGTGTGAGAGGAGTTCATCCCAAACCACGATGTCCTTGCCGTATTTTTCCTTCAGATAGAGGCCCAATTCTTCAACGAGCCACGACTGGAGTTCGTTGACGCCCGAGAGACCTTTTTCTTTCACGCGGCGGAGGCAGTCGGCATTGTTGGCCCACTGGTCTGTCGGACACTCGTCGCCGCCGAGGTGAATATACTGATAAGGGAACACCTCTGCCACGTGGCCGAGCACACATTTGAGGAAGTCAACCACTTCGTCCTTGCCGATGTTGAGCACGTCTTTCGAGATGCCGCCGTCGATGCGGACGCTGTAAGACTTCGAAGGATCGCAGCTCAGTTCGGGATAAGCAGCCACGGCAGCCACCATGTGTCCCGGGAGGTCGATTTCAGGAATGATTTCAATGTTGCGTTCCTTGGCATAGGCCACGATTTCGCGCAAGTCGTTGAGCGAATACCACATGCCGCGACCATATTCCGTGTCGTCGAAGAATTTCGAAGCGCCACCAGCATTGGAGAACGAACCGGCACGCACGCTTCCCACCTCCGTCAAACGCGGATATTCAGGGATTTCAATGCGCCATCCCTGGTCGTCGGTGAGGTGCCAGTGGAAACGGTTCATCTTGTAAGAAGCCATCACGTCGAGCACGCGCATCACTTCTGTTTTAGAGAAGAAGTGGCGGGCCACATCGAGCATGAAACCGCGGTGGCCGAGGTTGGGCTTGTCAACGATTTCCACGTAAGGCAACGTCCATCCGTCGTTTTTCTGCAACGTCTTGCCATAGATGGCCGCTGGCAGCAACTGCTTGAGGGTTTGCAGACCATAGAAGAAACCAGTGCTATCGGCCGAAGCGATTTCCACGCCCGAGGCGTTGATGTTCAGTCGGTAAGCCTCGTGTTCGAGCGTCTTGTCGGCCACCATAGAGATGGCGCAGGCTGCAGAAGCGGGGTTCACCTGAAGGTCGATGCCCAGCGTGCGCTTGGCCTGACTGGCAAATTCGCTGGCATAGCGCAGAGGAGCGTCGCCCGTTGCCACGATACCGTCGATTTTCGAGAGGCTCAAAGAGCCGTCGCCCTTAGTCACACTGGCAGGATAAGGCACCAAAGAGAGCATCTTGCCCATCTTTTCAAAATCCTCCTCGCTCACGAAGGTGAGCGGCTGGTTGGCATCAGAGCGGTCGTTCCAGAGTCCGAGTTTTTTACCCGTTCCGGCACCACCCCACTGGTTCATATACACGCCCAGATTAGCCTTCGGCGAAATCACGAAATCGCCAGAATAGTTGGCATTAGTCGTGGTCTGCCAAACGAAATATTTGTTGGCGTTAGGCGTTTTTCCGGCCTTGAACATACCTTCCTGCTTAGTCGTAGTGGTATAGAGCGTGAGGCCCGAACGGCTTGTGAGGGTATAACCCGTCGTTGCCGACCCTTCGATTTTCCAGAATTGTGCGTCACGTCCCATCGGAATGCCCGTAAGCACTTCTTCGCCGTCGCCCTGCGCCGTGAGCACACCTTTCCCGTTCGACATCTGAACGAGATACCATGTCACGTCGTCGCCGACGCTTACCTTCGGCTTTTCTGCCGCCCACAGTTGCGAAATAGCAAGCAGACAGAAGAAGCATAGCAGTAATGTTTTCTTCATATAGATAACTTTTAAAATGTTGATTGTATTTCACTTGCAAATTTACTTTTTATAATTCAGACAACGAAAAAAACCTTGGATTTATTGTTGCGCGGGGAGGGAACTAAGTGAAGCAAGCGGATGGTCAAAAAAAACTATTTCCTAAAGTTTGGATTATCATTTTTTATTTGTACCTTTGCTACGTCAGTTCCCACCAAGCCTCTCAACGATGCTCAAATGCGTGGGGCTTTTTTGTATATATACGTTTACTTAAAAAAACACTAATGGAATGGAAGGATTACCACACTTCACTAAGCGTTATATGACAGAGACAGACTTAGTGGCTTTATTGAAAAATCGTGGACTTTTCATTTCTGATGAACCCAAAGCTGTGCGTTATCTGGAATGTATAGGGTACTATCGTCTTTCTGCTTACATGTACCCTTTCTTGAAAATTCCAAAAGATGCTCATCAATACAAGAAAGGAACAACCTTTCAACAAGTTTTGAATCTATATCGCTTCGACAAAAAGTTACGTATGCTTCTTCTCAATGAAATTGAAAAAGTAGAGATAGCTATTCGCCGTGCCATCATGAATATCCCTGTGCAAATGACAGGAGATATTTATTGGCTAACAAATTCTGCCCACTTTGCCAATCAAAAGACTTTTCAAGACACGAAAAACACCATTGACAGGGAATATACAAAATCAACTGAAGAGTTCATCAAGCATTTCAAGAACAGCTATTGTGATTCATACCCTCCATCATGGATTTTAGGCGAATTGCTTACAATGGGCAATGTGAATATGGTTTACCGTAACCTTAAAGCAGACAAAATACGTAAGCGCATCTCACATTACTTCGGCTTGCAACCAATCGTACTGGAATCTTGGATAACATCTTTGACATTATTAAGGAATGCCTGTTGCCACCATTCAAGAGTGTGGAACAAGGTCTGTTCAATCATACCTGTTTATCCCAAAAGGATTGTTCGTCCTTGGATTATCCACCCGACAAGTCCTCAAAGAGTTTACTTCATAATCTGCATCATCAAGTATTTTCTTGATTTCATATCTCCAAACAACGACATGCTTGACAAAATGAACAAACTTTTTGCGGCGTATCCAGAAGTTGATAAAGTAGCCCTTGGGTTTCCTGTAGGTTGGGAGAACGAACCACTATGGCAACTATAAACAAAAGAGGTGCCCACGAACCACCTCTACTATTGTCATTCTCTTTAAAAAACTGGGATTTATTGCTGCGCGAGGCACAGCTCCTTCATAAAAATATGATTTGATATTTCTAAATTTCTTTATTAATATCAAGAGATTATCAATTTGGTCTAAGTTAAATGAGAGAGCCGTAATCAATGACTTGTTTTTTTGTAAACCACAATTATTTCTTGCGGCATAAACCACAAAAATCATACCAAAAACACCCATTTTCTTGCCGATACCGGCAAGAAAACATATCCTTGCAATAAAGAAATAACCATCCAAAAGCCTTCTACCATACATTCAAACTTACCGCGACCATTTCCTTGCAACCTTAAATTGGCAGACAAATTCTCCCCTATTATGGCATGCTTGTGCCCTGTCCCCTAATCACAAATTATCTACTCGCGGCCGCTGGTAGTGCTACTCTCGGCCGAGGGTAATGCTACTCGCGGCCGAAGGTTGCGCTACTTGCGGCCGCGAGTAGATAACTTCTCATACTTCCTCGTCTGACGAAATAAAAAAAGCGTGAGGCACACACCATCTGCATGCCTCACGCCCAAATAATCTATGTTTTATCGTTCAGCCTCAACCTGCTTCAACAGGTTGTTGGGAATCAGCTTCAAGTTCTTCAGTTTTGCTGCACCTTGCAAGGTGTCCGTCTGGACGGCAGAAGCGGCGCTGGCACCATTGCCCAATCCGTCGACCTGAATGATTATTTCAGCATTACCGAAAGTTCCTGCGTTCACAAAGTATTCCAGAACAAGGGAGAATTTGCCTGTCTGCTTGCTATACGTACAAGGGTATTCATCATAGCTTCCTCCTCTGTAATGAACGGCATCAGAAACAAACAAATCTCCGTATTGCGGATGAACTGTTACTTTCTGCTTTAGCACCTGACATTTGGAAGTCAAGGGGTCGTAGTCGATGATGAGTTCGCCTTCGCCCTCAAAATTCTTCAGTTTGAATTGGCCCTTACCTGTTTGCAATGAATAGCGATAGGAGATGGGCATACGGCCTTTATAGCCAGACCAACCGTCGGATGTCATGACGCATGTGCTGTCGCTCTTTGAAAGCGGCCATTCACTGGCATCGCGGCCATCGGCCATCCATTCTGACATTGAGGAATACCACTTGTCGTCGAACACGGCAGGACAGAATCTCGCTCCCTTGACGTCTTTCACGATGTTGCCTTCTGCGTCACATCCGGCAATGACCACCGTGTAGTAAATGCCTGGCACGGGATTCGGAACTTCAATTGTGGCAGTGCCTTTACCCGACACTTTCACCTTATAAGGCGCCAGGGCCACATTTTCCCATACGTTGCCCTGCAGCAGGGTGTCTGTCAGGAGCGCAATGTAAGCGCCGTCAAATTCAGAGGCGTCATACGTATAGGTCAACTTGGCAATATTGTTTTCCTTCTTATGGTTGGCCTGGTTGATGGAGAGACTGCGCAACGGACATTCGTAAACCACATCGTTAGCGTTTCGATCTTTGTTGCACTCGACATTCACCACTTCGCCTCCTGCCACAGCCAAGGTAACTAACTTATATTCTACGGTTTTCTGAGGATAGGGAACCACAACCTCTTCGTATTTATTAGTATGAGAAAGGTCCACTTCCACGCATGAAGGCAGGGTGCCAGCTTCAAATTTCTTTTTGATGTCGGCTTCCGTTGCATATTTCTCCACCAAGGCGACATAGCCCTTTTCCACGTGCGGGCCGAAATAGCACACTGTCTGCACTTCCCATTTGCCATCCTTGTTGACCACGGCATTGCCTTCGGAAATTTCCGCACTGTAGTCAGGATATTTGCACGAAACAGACTGCTTGATTTGCTCATACGCAACGTTTCCATGACTGTATCCTATGCCGACAACGGCAAACTGACCATATACTTCATACATCGGAATGTTCACCCACCCCGCTTCTTTGACTTTCACGCCATAGCTGGCATCGTATTTGAGGCGGGACTTGGCGGCTTCGGCCTGCGAAAGCGGCACACACACGAGGCGCACTTCGTCGAGATCGGTCATTTCTAATTTACAACGCAGATAGCTCTGTCCGCTGTCGACCAATACGCTGGACTTGTATGCTATGCTATCATAGAAATGAACATACAGACCAAAGTTCGGACTGACGCTTCCCTGCAGACGTATTTCCGTGGCCGACTTGCTGTTGACAACTTTCTGCACATCGCCGTAGCTCACAACCAGACTATTCTTCGGGAACATAACCACGCCGTTGACGAAACTTCCGTTTTGAACGGATTTCACCATCACCTGCTGGCCGTTGATGTAGAATCCCAAGGGCTGAAGAGGAAGCGTTGCCACTTCGCCGTCAAACTGGATGCTGATGTCGGAACCATCATACATCATCGTGGAGTCGGCGAGCTGCGCAAATGGTTCTTTCAAAACGATGCCTTCATGGCTTTCTAATGCACAAGCTTTCACATCGATATATTCTGACTGCAAACCAATATTGAAGAGTTCGTTGAAAAGGCCGCTGGAAAGGCGCACATTATAATAGTTGTTGGTATCGTAAGCACTGCCTCCGCCTGGGGTGTAACAACCTGAAGGGTCGGGGTTCTCCTGGCCGATGAGGTTCCATTTATACATTCTGTTGGCCGACGACGGAAACACGAGGTTCATCCATGCCGGACGCGAAAGGGCGCAGCAAAATTGCTGTGAATATGGAATGTATTCCTGATCATCTTGGTTCGTGCGGTCGATGCCCATATTCAGTCGCTTATAGTCGAAGAAAGACAGGCCCTCGCCCCAGAGTTCAATGCGCTTCTGCTCAACAATCATCTTGATAGCATATTCCTTAGCCACATCGTCCTTGTTCACCACGAGAGCATAGTTGGGCCGTCTGTATTGACTCATGAAGTTTTCAAGCAACGTCAATCCTTCTCTGACAGAGCTATGTGCCTTTGCTTCAGCCTCAATGAAATACATTTCTTCAACACGCATCAAAGGATAGGCCGAATGCGAGCCGATGTTCATGTCCGTATAATTTCCCTTGTAAGGACGGAACTTCAGCGAAGCATATCTGGGAAGCGCATTGTAAACGTCATCCGACAAATGCGGCTCTTTGTCGCCATTGTTTTCATATCTCTTGAAAAGCTTGATGCGGATATCTTCTAAATCAATCCTCTTGAACAACGACGGAGCTATGCACACGGGAGCCATTGAAGCATAGCCGAAAGCGGCTTCGTTGCTCATCCATCCACCCCAGTTGACAAGTCCCGTATTGCTGTCTTCCGACGGCTGCGCTCCCCACATCCATGAAGAAGGAGCCATGTTATTGAAACCATTTTCAAGGTCATACATCTGGGCTTCCGTGAGCGGCTGTGAACCGCTCTGGTTGATGGCTTTCCGGGCATAGGCGGCTGCCACTTCATAGTTTTCCACCCACATATTCAAGCGTGCCTGCAGGCCGTAAACGCAAGCCAAGTTGGGCAGGCGTTTGCTCTTGGGCTGGAAGTCTGAAAGGAAATTTCCCGCTTTTTCAAGGTCGCTGGCGATGAAAGCCTTCATATCTTCCCTTGTGGCACGCTTCAGTTGGGGCACATCCTTTTCAGCGGTCTTCTCCGTGATGATGGGCACCGTCAGGTTTCTGACGTTCTTGCCAGTGTTCGACAATGGTTTGGTTTCATAGCAATCCAGATATTCATACATGCGGGCGATGTCGAGATAATACAAGGCGCGGAAGGCGTATGCAACGCCGAGATACTGCTTCTGCTGATGGTTGGCCTTCGTTTCATCAATGGCCCCGATGAGTTTGTTGCAGGCTGTGATGGCATTCTCATAGAAGCTCCACATATAATTCGTGCTTATCATATTTTCTCCTATCTGGTTTTCAGCTATACTTTCAAACCAGTTGTAACCGTTATTTGGACGGTAAAGGTCGCCCGTCAAGATGTCGCGCATGTGCATGACAGCGCCGTAACCAAAGCCAGCGTGATAATTCCCTCTATAAGTATAGTGCATGGCGTTGTTGATGTCGAGCAAATAGCGCTCAATGTCGCCATAGAACGTCATCTCCTCGCCACGATACACTTCCACCTGGCCGTCCTTGTTCACCTTCACTTCCACCTGGCCCTTATCGTTGTTCACGAAGTTGATGGAGTCGCCTTCAACCAGTTCCACTCGCTTGCCGCCCAAATAAAAGCCCAATCCTTGGGCATTCAGGCTGCCGCTGCCTGCCAGCGCCACGGCGAGCAGACAGATGATATGTTTTATCCTCTTCATTTTATCAACACTTTAAATGATACATTGCCAGCCTTCACAATGACTGTTCCCGACATTTGGCGCAAAGAAGCCGAAGCGCGGCCGTCGCTGTCGGCCTTTACCTGCACGGCGGTCTTGCCGTCGAGCGTGTAAACAGCCACTTGTTCGCCTCCCTTGAGTCCGGCCACGTGCAAGACGCCGCCTTGGATGGAGAATGCGGGACGCGCGGTGACAGTCAGTTTTTCTTCAACAGAGGTCGGCACCCTGTGTCCGAACACGCCCATATAGTCGCGTTTTTCCAGCGAAATCTTATAGTTGGACGATTCCGACATCGGGATACTGAAATAACACTCATGCTGGCTCACCTGGAAATAACTCTCCGTCTCCCATTTGCCTTCCGACTGCACAACGGCATATCCGTTGCTGACTTTCAATGTCGGATTGTTTGCCACGTAGAAACTATATAGTTCCTGATCTCCTTGCCACACCACCAACGCCGATTGGAAATCGTCGGCCACGGCGGGCATGACGGCCGACATGCAAAATGCCATGAGGGCCAAACAACGCTTTAGTAATTTGGATTTCATAAAGATTTGTTTATAAGCAGGTCTTCAAATATTGCATTTTCCACCTGCTTGGGTTAGACTTTCAGTTAATTAAAAATGTGTGTCTGTATATTCTCGTTTGATGGTCTGATGAATCTCTATCTCTTACCAAGGTTTATCTTTAGAGGAGTTGAGTTCTGAAAAGGTTCTATGAAAACACCCCTTAACGTGTGATGCTGGCCTTCTGCGTTACCAGCATCACAAATTTAAGCAAAACCCTATAAACGGGCAATACAAAAATTCACATTTTTACCATTTGGAAGTAAATTCCCGAGTTTTTTTACAGTTTGAACGTTTTTTAGGGGCGATGAGCGAACATTCGGCGAAGGTCTGAGGCGCAGCACTGTAGCTCACTTTGCTCGCAAAGTGAGGGGGACGAATATTGTGGCGGCCA
>OIZO01001728.1_pt1 | contig 10495 bp, 13 predicted proteins | sample 1588551 | NCBI WGS metagenome assembly OIZO01 (sample SAMN03283271) | human gut metagenome | biome: human-associated habitat; material: feces | host: Homo sapiens | place: Peru | collected 2012 | reverse complement strand
TTCCTTTAAGGAAAAAAACAATTACTTCATCCTTATAAGCATTATATGCTGATACGGCATAGTCATAATTGCTTAACACATCTTTTATCGAATATTTCATCTCAGTCATTTTAGATGCAAAAGTATCTCCAGTAATACTATTTTTACTTCCACAACCAACTAAAATAAAACTGAACAATAAAATAATGACAACTTTAATCTTTTTCATAATTATCAACAATCTTTCTATTTATACAATCATATGTATCTACAATAGCTATAAAAGCATGATTATCTATAAGTTTTATTCCTTCTTTTAACCTATAATAATCATTGGATGAGATAACAGATAACAATATCTTGCTGCTTTTCTTACTATATCCACCAGTTACATCCAAAGTTGTCAATTTATAATGTAAATCATTAACGATGTAATCTCTAACTTCTTTTTCTTTATCCGTTATAACATAAAACATTTTATAATCATTTATACCAAACTCTGCTTTAGTTATTAAATAACGAATAATAATTATCATTATTAAAGAATATAAACCGACATTTAAACTTATAAATATCACGGTTAATATTACATTAAAAATATCCACAACAAAAGAATAGCTTTTAGAGTGTATATTAGTTAATGAAGAAAATATATCTTCAACAATGAATAGTACTGATGCTTTATAACCAGCTTTAAATATAAAACTATACCCTATACCAATTAAAAATGATGCAACTAAAATACTTACCATCATTTCTGGAAGTTGTATCGGATAACTCTTGCTTATAAAACTAGTCAAATATGAAATTATTGGTATAAAAACTGCTGGAACTATATATAATTTAATAGTTTGTTTATCAATAAATATTAGAGAAAAAAGTAAGATTATAATATTAAGAATAAACATATTTATATATACATTTGATGTAAAAATATAGCTAAACAAACAAGCTAGGCCATCACTTCCAATGGTAACTAATTGATTAGGCAATACAAAATAATTAAGTCCAAAAGATATAATAATACATCCTAACATTATATTAAAAATTCTAATAAATCTATCCATAAACTACCTACTTTTTAAAACACTTTCAATAATTGGACCAATATCACCATCCAAAATTTTTGTTGGATTATTAGATTCATAACCACTTCTTAAATCTTTTACTAAACTATAAGGTTCTAAAACGTAGTTACGAATTTGACTTCCAAAATCAATTGAACTATTTCCTTTTATAGAATTCAACATTTTATTTTGTTCATCCATTTTAATTTTATATAACTTACTTTTTAATATTTTCATAGCCGTTTCTTTATTTCTAATTTGACTACGTTCATTTTGAACAGTTACAACAATACCTGATGGAAAATGAGTTATTCTAACAGCAGAATCCGTTGTATTTACTCCTTGTCCACCATTTCCACTTGAACGATATACATCAACTCTTATATCATCATCATTGATTTCAATATTAGCATCTTCTATTTCCGGAGTAACATTTACAGCAGCAAATGAAGTATGTCTTCGATGATTAGAATCAAACGGACTTATTCGAACTAACCTATGTACACCAATTTCACCTTTAAGATAACCATAGGAATATATTTTTTTCACATAAATAGTAACGCTTTTAATACCTGCATCATTAGCATCCTGTTTATCAACTATCTCATAAGGTATATCATTTTTAGAAAAATACATTGTATACATTCTAAGAAGCATGTCTGCCCAATCCTGTGATTCAGTTCCACCGGCTCCTGGATGTATTTCTAAATAACATTTGTTTTTATCAAATTCACCATTTAATAAAGTATTTAATTCTAAACTTTCAAGAGATACCGATATTGAATTAATAAGTGAAACTAACTCGTTATAAAGATCTAAATCACTTTCAACTGCAAGAAGTTCCAATGTTTGTTTTGCTTCTTCAAGTTGTTTGCTTAAAACGTTATAGTCCTCAACCTCTTTTTTTAAGATAGTTAAATTAGAGTTAATTTCATTATATTTACTTTGATCCGACCAAATTGAAGAATCATTTAGTCTTTCTTCCAATGCTTTTATCTCTTCATATTTTTTATCGACGTCAAAGAGACCTCCCAATATCATTCAATTTTTTTTCTAAATTTTTTAAATGTTCTTTTAATTCATTAAGATTATCCATGTCTTCCTCCTCCTGAAGAATGTCCACCGCCTGATGAACCACTGCTATGTCCACCGCCTCCGCTTCCAGATGACGAACTAGTCTTATAGCTACTTGTGTGGCTTCTTATATACCTATCATCCTTCTTAGTGTAATTTATCGAGTTTTTATCTAAATAATCAAATGCAGTTGTAGCTTTTTTTACCATTTTGTTTTTATGTACTTCAATTGAAACAACAATTGCTGATACGGCAATTGCTCCAATAAAAGCAACTAAGTAAGGTGGATTATAACCCTTAACAACATTTCCATATTCATCCAATGTATCATTTCGAGAACTAAGTGGTTTTCCTTTATCATAATAAGAGTTCAATTCATCAATGAATTTATTTATACCTCCTAAATAATCAACGCCATCTTTAAAATATGGATATATATCATCTAAAATATTTTCAAGTCTTTCATAAGTGAAATATAATTGAGCTTCCCCAAACGTATAAATATTAAAATATGGATTACTTTCATAAGTATTTCTTAATAATAAAACACCTGAATAATACTCATCATTTAATCCAAAATCGTTATAATCATAAAAATCAGCAGCATAATTTTCATTAGTTGAATCTACATTATATATTAAATCAACAGAAACAAAAACCATGTCAAATCCTGTCTTTTTAATAAATTTATCCATTTTTAATTTTAACTCATCTTTATCAGTAGTAGATAAAATGTTTGAATAATCATAAATCTTCTCAGCTGCATCAACATAAGGTGTAGAAAGTGCATGATTTATTCGAGTACTTGAAGACATATCCCATTTTTTAGATACCCCATAATTATTTAAACTTGTTCTTGTCTTTAAATCCTTTTCATTTGCTGCAAAGACAAAATTTGGAATAATCAATAAAAGACATACAGTTAACCATAAACGCTTTTTCATTAATTACTGCCTCCAAACTTAAATACAATATATGAAATAACTAAAATAAAAACAAATATTATAATAAAAAGTAATATAGACATTATCACAGCTTTCTTTTTATCAAGAGGTATATTTCCAACAAATTCTCCACTTTCTCCATTCATTGCAAAAATATAAAACTTGTCTTTATATTTTACATTTACCATATATATTGGTAGCATAACATATTCGCAGTTATCATTATGCAGAGAAATATCACAGTTTGTAACAACTTTTGAAGCATATCCAAGTGCGCTTGAAAGCATCTCTTCTTTAGTAGATTTAACTGTTCTATCTTCCGCACTTTTATAAGCATCCTCTTTGGATACATCATACCTCTCAGCCAAAAATCCTGAAAGATAAGCATGATTATATGGAACTAATGAACTATAATCAAATGGTTCAATTGTATTCATGATATCATCTTCAAATCTAACTGATCCGTCCACTGGAACTTTAGAAAACTTCATACTACCTTCTCTTTCAACTTTAAAGTAATCTGTTTTCGTATAATGAGTATCTCCACTCGTCCAACTATTTACTCTAGTCGCATCTATTTGCAAATCTCCAGAAGATGTTACATCAAACAACCAGAAAGGAATATATACACCCATGATTTTTTCAATATTTTTTTCATTTATAAACTCTTTTGGTATTAAATGTCTTCCTTTTTTTAACCCTTGAAAAGCAGCAATCGCGTCCTCTTTTGTCTTTTTAAATGGAATGATCTTACTAGGAGCAAACTCTCCACTTAATCGACTTTTAATAATCGACGTATTTCCACAATATACACAGAAAGTCGCGGCTGTATTCTCATCAGTTATTATCACAGCTCCACAATCAGGGCAGTTATAATTAACATATTCAACACTGGTTTCTGTTACTTTATTTTCCTCAGTAGTCATATCTTTTAACTCTTCAGCCGTGAATTCCCCATCACAATAATCACATTTAAAAAGTCCAAGTTTAGGATTAAATTCAATAGGAGCTTGACACCTAGGGCATCTATTATCTAAAACTTTCTTTTCTATTCGTGCCATAAATCCGCCTCACCTCTATTCTATTTACAAACGCAATCAGAACTTAATTCTAATGGTATTTGATATGTAATAACATTATTATTCAAATCAGTTGCATTGATCTTTAAATATAAACTATTTTCTTTAAATTCTTTACAAACTCGAGAATAGTTATCAACAACAAAATTAGCACTTTCCAAAAAATCTTCTAATTTTGTTGGAGTTACTTTATCATGTGTTAATGTTGCAATTTTTTTATCTATATCACCATCATTTTCATATAAAATGCATTCTATATCTCTATATATTTGTTCATCATTTCCACCACAATAAGTTATCTTATTTATAAAAATCGATGATTTTTTATCATTATATGATACTGTACCAGAAATATTAAAATCATCACATTTAGTTGATAAAGTCTTAAATTGATAGTTATCATTATGACTTAATAGCATAATGAAAAACATAAATATAATTATTAATGACCCAAATATTGCACCTTTTAAGTACTTATAATCTATTTGACGTTTTGTCTTTTTTTCTCCATCTAATAACTCATCTATTCCAATATTAAAATCTTCACTCATTTGTTTTATAAGTGACATATCAGGAAGATTTTTACCATTTTCCCATTTAGAAACTGCCTGATAAGTAACTCCATATTTATCTGCAAATTCTTTTTGAGTTAAATGATTTTCCATTCTAAGTTTTTTTATAAATTCGCCTATTTTATTTTGATCCACAAAATCACATCCATCATTTATTCAATTATATCATTATATTTAACAATTCTAAATGTTTTTTAATATCATAAACTTTATAAAAAGGAGATATTATGAAAATAAACGATTTAGTAACTATTGATGGGTGCACTTATGCAGTTTTTAGCAGCTGCAATTTTAATAATACAACATATTATTATTTAACAAATGGTAAACAAAAAAAATACTGCTTCTTTAATAACCAAAAAGCAGTAATAGTTGTGGATAATTCTCTAATTAATAAACTAACACCTTTATTTATAGAAAATTTTAAACTACATTTTGATATTATATAATTTATTGAAACATAAAATATTTTTATCATTTAACAATAAATTTAACGCTTTTTATATAAAAAACAAGTTCTTTCATGAGCATAAATTATACCCACTGCACAAAGATATGAATAGATAATTGTTGATCCAACAAACTTCATTCCACGACATCTTAAATCAAAAGATATTTTATCAGAAAGAGCAGATGTAGTTTTTCCAATTTCATAAAAAATACGTCCACCAGAAAAATGCGAAAGATAGTTATAAAAACTTCCAAACTCTTTTACAATATTCATATATATTTTAGAATTATTTATACTTGCTTGTATCTTTAAACGATTACGGATAATATCTTTGTTATTCCTTAACTCTTCGATTTTCACATCATCATACTTTACAACTCTATCTATGTCAAAGTTATCATATGCTTTCAAAAAGGCTTCTCTTTTATTTAAAACGCATTCCCATGAAAGACCTGCTTGAAATGATTCAAGGATAAACATCTCATAAAGATATCTTTCATCCATATTTAAAACACACCATTCATTGTCATGATAATCAACGTATTTTTGATTTTTTAAATTACACCAAGAACATCTGTTCATTTTTGCTCTCCAAAACTTCTATCCATAATAACCTCACTTTAAACGTCTTTTTATTATATCATCACTTTCTAACTTTCCAATAAGTAACGATGAATTTTTGTCATGTTTCTTTATATTCTCATCAACAATTGCCTCATCATAATTTGCATAACAATATTTACACATATGTGAACAAGTATTATACCAACCAATATCAACCATCAAAACACAATGGCACTTATGTTCCTTTCTAGCTGTCCACTCACTTTTAAAAACCTTTCCTGTTAACTTATAAGCAAGTTCTTTTGACATACATTCATCTTTAGTAAATCCATATTCAACTAAAGTATTATCTTCAAAACAAGTTGATACTTTAATGTTATGAGATTCAGCAATAGAACTAAAATTGGTCCCAATTAAAGCGTAATCAGAGTTACTAAATTCCCTATACTTTAAAACATCATAGTTATTTCTAACATTTTTATAATCATCAATAAAAGAAACTATGATTTTTTTGATATACCCATCAAGTTCTGAACAAAGTTTGGAAAATGCTTTAATATGATAGTTAATCGAATATTCATCACTTATAAATATTGGATCATATCTAACAACTACATTTTCTGTTCCTAGAATTTCACTTATTTTCTTAACAGCCTCTATAACTTTACTTTTATCTGGTACATTTGGTTCAATATCCTTTTTATATGGAGTTATTGTTATATGAAAAACAATTGGTTTGTTTATAAGTTCCAATTTATCAACAATAGGAATTGGATTTTTAGTACAAAATAAAATTGCATCAACATCTTCAAAAAATATTCTACTGACTAATTTCTTATTAAAAGGATTTCTTACATCAACAAAACCTTCCTTATATCTATTCATAAACCAATCTGTATAAAATGCGACAACATCAGTTCTTCCACTTACATTTAATATCATAAAATTACCTCTAAAGAGATTATAACAAAAAAAGATATAACTTAATATATCTCTAATTTAAAATAAATATTGAAACATTTAAATATAATGCATATAATAACCAAATAAAATAAGGAATTTGTAAATATCCAGCTGCTTTATTTTTATTATGCATTTGAAAAATCATAACTGCTACAAATAAAATTAAAACCACTAATTCTAGTGTTGAAAACAAATAAGTTTTAAACAAGAAAAATAATGGACTCCATAATGAATTCAAAATCAACTGTATTCCATAAACTTTATAAGCATCATTATCATTTTTGCTGGACAAATACAAAGAAATACTCATAAGTATATAAATAATTGTCCACACAATAGGAAACAATATTTTAGGAGGAAATAAAGCAGGTTTAATCAAATAATCCGTATTAAAATCAATAAAAACAGTAGGTAGTACTGCTACACCAAACGTAATTAACAATATAATAATAATTTTTTTCATATTCATCTCCACTATTATTATATTTAAATTATTTAAAATTATTATATATTGCTAAGTTCTAATATAATTTTCAAATTTACTTTTATACTTTTCTATTGTTTCAGAAACATTAAAAGAATAAATACTTGTAAGTATTCCATCCTCCGGATCCACTTCTGTTTTTTCAAGTTTACCACCTAATGCTTCCATAGTTTTACTTGAACCTAAATTATCAACATCACAAGAAAGAATTATTTTAGATAATCCAACTTTTCTTGCTTCAATAATACCTAAATATAAATTAATTTTATTATACCCTTTTCTTCTTTCTGTTGGACGAATACCATAACCTATATTTCCACCAAAAGGAACCATTTCCTTTGGTAGATTCCATCTAACACTTATTGTTCCAATTAACCTATTATCATTTTCTCTAATAAGTAAGAATGTTTTAGTTTGAGCTCTGTGCATACTTCTCGCATATTCTTCATTCTGCATATTTAAACATCTAGTTAACGCCTCTTCAAAAGTTAAACCATCAAGAATTTTATCTAAAGAACCCATGCCATTAAGATCTGAATTATAAACAACAAATTCATTAATATAATCAATTATATCATCTTTTCTTTGAATTGATGGTATTTCTAAATAAAACTTTTCCATATACTTTTCCAACCTTTATTCATTACTAGCTAAATCAACATATAATTCAACTACACCACATGATGGACAAACTCTTGCTTTTAAACGCTTTTTAGACATTTTATTATTACTAAATAACATTTTAGTTCCATTTTTTTCATCATCATAATCTAAAAATATTTGTTCTTCAAATTTAACTCCACCAACATAATCTGTATGAAGACTAGAACCTTCAATCATTTTAACATTACAATCTTTACATTTTTTCATATAAACTCTCCTAACCATTGTTCTTCTTTTTTATAGTTGTTATAACTATTATTAAAATTTTCTTTATTTCCGACATAACAATAACTCATTAAAATATTGTCATCTTCATCAAAATATGTAGATTGATATTCTCCAACTCTTTCAAATCCCAATTTTTCCATAATCTTCCATGATCCTTGATTTATTATAGCAGCAGATGTTTCGACTTTTTCTATTTCAACCGAATTAAACATAAAGTTTAAAACAGCAAAAGCTGCTTCAGTTGCATATCCATTTCCTTGATATTTAGGATCAATGAACCATCCAACATTTCTAACTTCTGGATTATTTGGATACTTTTCTTGTGGTTGAACTGTAATTTGACCAATTGGCTCATTTGTTCTTAAAAATATAGACCAAGTATATTTTTGATTTGGTTCCTCATTTAAAATATCTAATATTTTATTATCATAAAAAGGTTTTTGTCTATTCCAATCACTTAACTGTTCCATAAATATTTTTCTAGCTTTTTTTAGATCATAAATATTATCCTTTTTTAAATTATTTTTTATAAATATTCTATCTGGCGTTGGAAAATAATATCTATTAACTTTTTCTTCTTTTAGTATATTCCAAAGAGCAAATTGTTCATCAATTGTCGGCTTTTTAAGTATTAATCTTCCAGTTTCTAAATTAATAATAGGAATGTTTTTCATAATACCAACTCCTATAATTAGGATATCACATTTTATTTTTCTATTATAAATTTTGTTTCATCTAATGTAAAGTATTTACAAGTTAAGTTTCAATTTTTAATAAACTAAAAACTCATTGTAAAAATGAGTTTTAGTTAAATAATATTTTTGACTTTAAACCAATTAATTTAATTTTTGAATATCTTTTGACAAAGATACAAAAGTTTCATCATTATCATAGTATCTTCTATCAAATAAAATCCATCCATCAGAAGCATTTTCAACTTGCCCTTTTATTTCTGCTTTAATATCTTCTGGATAATTTTCTATATCAGCTAAGGCATTCTCTAAAGTAAATTCTCCTTCAAGTTCATATTTTTTAGCTTGAATATCAGATTCTAGTTTAGAAACATATAATGCAAATTTAGCCTCTTTCGAACTTAATTCAATTGCTTCATCATATAAAGAAACTAATTCACTTTGAATAGCTAAACCATCAGTTAATTCTACTAAAGCATTTCTCTTTGCTGCTTGGTTATCTTCCTTAGATGTAATACTTTGTTCCATACTTACTGATTTGATAAGTTCTTTAGCAAAAATCATTTTAAACACTTTGATTAAATCAAGATCAGTTATATCCCTTTCAGATGTGATACCAAAAGTTAATGCCATACATCCAAATACATGATCGGCAACATTTTCGATTTTTTCATCTGAAACTCCAACTTCTTTCCATCCTGTTCTAATAACTTCTTTTAATTTAATAGCTTCTAAATAAAATTTTAATATATTTTCGTTCATTTATATCGTCCTTTCTTGCTCACATTATAAATCATTAATGAATTTTTTGCAAATTTTGATTTATATGTATTTAAATTTATTTCTATTTTTTCAATCTTACATCAAAGATAATTTATCTTTTATTCACCATTTTTTATTTCAGATTCATATAGATGTTTATATTCAGAACATCTATTTAACAATTCTTTATGAGTTCCAGAATCTATTATTTTTCCATTTTCAATAAAGAATATTTTATCACAGTTTAATATTGTGGAGAATCTATGAGCTATTATCATAATTGTATATTCATTCTTTAAATTATTAATAGCTTCTTGAATTTTACCTTGTGTTTCATTATCTAATGCACTTGTAGCCTCATCAAATAAAATTATTTCTGTCTTTTGAACTAATGCTCTAGCTATAGCAAGTCTTTGTCTTTGACCTCCAGACAAAGTGACACCGCCTTCACCAACTACTGTATTATATTTATCTGGTAAACTCTCAATAAAATCATCTAAGCAAGCTAAACGACATGCTGCTTTTATCTCCTTTAATGTTACATCTTCTTTAACAAGCTTCATATTATCAATAATACTCATATTAAAGATATAAGGACTTTGAGATATAACCGTTATATTACCTCTGATAGAATCTTCATCTAAATCATTAATAGAGTTTCCATCTATAAGAATATCACCAGACTCAATATTATACATTTTACACAATAAACTAAATATCGTTGTTTTGCCACTTCCACTTTTTCCGACAAAACCTACAGTTGTATTAGCATCTACTTTGAAGTTGATATTATCTAATACTTTTAAATCATTATCATAAGAAAAAGAAACATTTTTAAATTCAAAGTCACCTTTAATATTATCAAGATGTTTTTTACCAAATTCTTCTTTATTAAATGATTTATTATCTAATAAAGAAAATACTCTCTCAAACGATAAGTTAAAACAATTAGCTTCTTCTAATAAATCGGATA
>OIZO01001724.1_pt1 | contig 10503 bp, 8 predicted proteins | sample 1588551 | NCBI WGS metagenome assembly OIZO01 (sample SAMN03283271) | human gut metagenome | biome: human-associated habitat; material: feces | host: Homo sapiens | place: Peru | collected 2012 | reverse complement strand
AAGCGCATGCCGGAGAAGGGTTACCGCCGCCTCTTCATCAATCTCGGAAAGGACGACGGATTCTATCCGGGCGAGGTGATGCAGTTCCTCAACCGCAACGTGCATGGCCGTCAGGAGGTGGGACACATCGATCTGCTTGCCCGCATCTCGTACATAGAGGTGCCGGAGCAGGATGCCGAGAAGGTGATGCGTGCGCTGAACGGAGCCACATACCGCAACCGCACCGTGCGCTGCAACGACGCCGACGACACAGCAGCTGCCAGCGAAGGCAAGCGTGGCGGCAATGGTCGCCGCTCCGACCGCAGCGGTGCCAAGCGCTCTGACGACAGCCGCCGCTCTGCACGCCGCAACGACAACAACGACTTTGCGCCTTTCGAGAAGCGCTCTAAGCGCCGCAACGAGATGGAGGGACGCAACCGCTCGCAGCGTGGTCAGCGCGGACAGTCGCGCTACGAGAGCGGACGCAAGGACGACTGGCGCCAGTTTATCGACAATCCCAACATCAAGCTTGTGGGCGACGAACCCGACTTCTCGGAAGAGGGATGGGCACGCCGTAAGCCACGCAAGAAGAAGTAAGGATTGTGACGAAATACATATAATATTGTCTAAAACGGACTCAATAGTTAAAAAACATTTGAAAACTCGATGCGAGTGCTTAGTTTTTCGTAACTTTGTACTCTACATCCGTGTAATAAAATGAATTTCACGATGATAGCATCACAACATTAGATTTCCGAATATGACAAAATCGCATATCTTGCTCGCTTTCGCTGCGGCTACAATGACGCTCACCTCATGCTTTAAGGAGGAACCGCTCAACGCCGAATGCGACATCGAGAAAGCTTATATACATGTTGACGACCCATCGGAGATGTTCGTCAAGACCACCGATACGTTGGCTACTACCGACCAGACGGTCAATGTAGTGACGTTCTCGGTGCGTAAGGGTACTGACCGCACAGCTGTGGCACCGTTGTTTCAGATAACACCGGGTGCCACAATATCACCTGCCAGCGGTTCTACTCACGACTTCTCGCAGGGTGGTGTGACTTACACCGTGACTTCGGAGGACAAGGCTTGGAGCCGCACGTATACCGTACGTGTAAACGAAGTGGCTGACCACTCGCCTTCGTACGACTTCGAAAACTTCTTCCTCGAACCCGACAAGAGCAAGTATTACATCTGGACCGACCTCACTGAGGACGGTACACGACTGCTCAACTGGGCTTCGGGCAACGCAGGTTTTGCCATTGTGGGTGGTAATAAGGCACCAGATAAATATCCGACAGCTCCACTTGAAGAGGGATATAAAGGATATGGCGTATGCCTTACTACACGTTCGACGGGTAAAGCCGGCAATGCATTCAAGATGCCTATCGCTGCCGGTAACCTATTTACGGGCGAATTTATTGTCAAGACAGCCACATCGAAACCTTTGGAGTCAACCCATTTCGGCTCAGGCGACTTCTGTGTGATTACCAAGAAGCCTCTTAAGTTTAGCGGCTATTATCAGTATACTCCGGGTGAGAAGGTTACCAACCGTCAGAAGGAGGTACTTGAGGGATTGGTAGACAAAGGCGACATCTATGCCGTATTGTTCCGCAACACTATAAAGGACGAAAATGGCAACGACCAAGTGTTCTATCTTGACGGCACCAACGTAAAGACAAGTCCGCAGATTGTGGCAATTGCCGAGGCTGGCGAGATTAATGAAACGGAAGAAGGATGGAAGAAATTCGACGTAGTATTCAAATATCGTACGGAAATCGACCCCGCAGTACTTGCCAACCGTGGATATAGCCTTGCTATTGTATGTACATCGAGCATAGAGGGAGCCAACTTCCAGGGAGCTGTGGGCAGCCAACTGCTTGTTGACGAACTCCATGTACTTGTTGATGAAGAATAAGCCGTCGGGCTATAAGTTACAACATCTAACACCGTAACAGATATGAAAAGATATATTCTTGCCTTAATGCTCGTAGTGCTCACTGCAACACAGAGCATGGCAATAGGCATATTCGACGACCTGCGCTATCATGTGCGACTGGGCTACAACATAGGAGGCACAGCTCCACTGGGCATGCCAGCCACAATACGTACGCTCGACAAGTTCACATTGGGCAACAACATGACAGTAGGACTCGACGCCTACAAGCCTCTGACTGAGCGTTGGGGACTAATGGCTGGATTCCACTACGAGAACAAGGGTATGCGTACCGATGCCCGTGTAAAGAACTATCACATGGAGATACGCTACGGCGACCAAGTGATTGAGGGTATGTTCACGGGACAAGTTGTGACAAAGGTGACAGAATGGATGCTTACCATGCCTATACAAGCCACCTACAATGTTTCGAAGAAAGTACGTCTGAAGGCAGGACCTTACTTCTCTTACGTAATGTCGAACGACTTCTCGGGCTATGCCTACGACGGTTATCTGCGAGAGGGCAATCCGACTGGCCAAAAGATAGAATTGGGACATGACGACGGTGAGCGTGGCGACTACGACTTTACCGACGACTTGCGCCACTGGCAGTTTGGTGTTGACGTGGGTGCCGACTGGTATTTCTCAAAGCGCATTGGCGCATACGCCGACTTAGCGTGGGGACTCTCAGCCGTATTCCATAAGGAATTCAAAACCATTGAACAGAAACTCTACCCCATCTACGGCAGCGTAGGACTGATGTACAAGCTATAATTAAAACATCATAAAACAAGACAACAATTTTATAAGAAAGGAATAATTATGAAAAGATTTTTACTCCCGGCTTTCGCGCTTGCTCTCGCAGTAAATGCTAACGCCACAAGTTTGCAGGCTAATATGTCTGCCGAGCAGCAGGCTACTGCACAGGTTGCTGATGGCAGCAAGACTTTCAGCGGAGACTTGACCGTATATTTGGAAGGTGGAATATTGATGGGTACAACAGAGCAATCAAAAATCCTGCTTACCAAAGAATCTGACGGCAAATATACATTCGTTCTTAAAGAATTCAACGTAGCTGGCCTTAACGTTGGTGATGCTACCGTACCAGGAATTGAAGGTAAGGAAGAAAATGGTACCATTACACTTGAGGCTAATGATGTAGAAGCAACTGTTGCAGGTGGTGAATTGGAAGGAACTGTAAGTACAATTACAATGTCAATGACAGCAACTATTAAGGGTGATTATATGGTTGCAAATATCAGTAAGGTTGTTGTTCCTAATATTGCTAACGCATACGCTAACTTTGAATCTAAAGTTTACCCTTCGATTACACTACTTGATGATTTTGAGGATGAATGGGTAAAATGCACACCTTGGGACACAGCTGGCAACAAGAAACAATCTGGCAAAACACCTAATGGATGGTGCGTATCAAACGTTTACACTTCAATCGTATCAAAGGCATTTGTAGTAGGAACTCGTCATGACATTTATGACGATGAAAGCGATTTTGCTGTAAAACTGAAGAACACAGATTTTGCCGGACAAAAAATCCCTGCATATATGACACTTGGTACATCATGGGCAACTGCAATAGGAGCTGATGGCCATGATGCTGATGGTGGCTCTTTCGGTGGAAAATCATTTACTAAACGTCCAGATGCTATCAGCTTCGACTATATGCGCGACAATTCCAAAGGCGATGAAAATGCAACAGTAGTAGCATATCTTTGGAAAGGAACATATACACAGAAGGACGTTCCTGGAAATACAGCATTAACATCATTGGGTATCAAAAAATGTGAAATGACAGACCGTGATCGCAACATCCTTGGAATGCCTACGGATCAGGGTGGTGAAGTGACCAAGACATCTGATGCTGAATGTATCGCTACTATAAACCATGCTATCACAAAGAGCACCAAAGGAGAATGGGAAACACTTACCATTCCGTTTGAATACAAAACAAACAGTACACCAGAAAAGATAAACATTATCTTCTCGGCTACTGACTATTTCAATCGCTCAAAGATTGTGTCTGGTAACACTCTCTGCGTTAACAATGTGAAGTACGTATACTACCACTCTCTCAGCGATATCAAGCTCAACGGTTCTATAATCGACGGATTCAACGAGAACAGAACTGAGTATACAGTAAAGGGCAACATGGCTGATTACAAGAACGCTCTCGATTGCACTCTTAAGAGCGCAAACTCAACCAAGAATGTAAATTGGAACGATGCTGAAAACTTCGTTACAATCACAGTTAAGGGCAGCAACTACGCTGAAGACAACGAGAGCATAACTGTCTATACAATTAAGTTCGAGGGCACTGGCACTGGCATCCACAACGTTACATCAACCAGCACAACTACTGCCAATGGCGCAATCTACGACCTCTCTGGCCGTCAGCTTAAGACTATGCAGAAGGGCATCAACATCGTTCGCGGTAAGGACGGTAAGATGATCAAGGTGATGAAGTAAACACGTCGACAACGACAATTCGCAATAACTACTGCGGCACAGAAGCAATGCAACAGAGCTTCTGTGCCGCAGTTTTTTTTTGTATTATGGCGTCCCCGCCATAGCCTCCTACTCATTGCTTGCGGCATTATTCTCCGCAAATTTGCGGAGAATAAACCAGTTAATCTCCGCAAAACTTGCGGTAATCGTCGATAAATCGTAAATTTGCCAATTACGTCTTGTACCTTACAGACGCAACTATGAATTGAACGAATAATACACTTACATATATGAACGTAAAGATAGAACCCTCATGGCACGAGCACTTGCAGCAGGAGTTTGAGCAGCCTTACTTCGCCCAGCTCACCGACTTCGTGCGCCAGGAATACACCACCCAGACTTGCTATCCGCCGGGTAGCCTCATCTTCAACGCCTTCAATCTGTGTCCATTCGACAAGGTGAAGGTGGTGATAATAGGTCAGGACCCTTACCACGAGCCTCGTCAGGCGCAGGGACTGAGCTTCTCCGTTGCCGACGGAGTGCCTTTTCCGCCGTCGTTGCAGAACATCTTCAAGGAGATACAGAACGACTTGGGCAAGCCGATTCCTACCTCGGGCGACCTTACCCGTTGGGCTAAGCAAGGTGTATTGCTGCTCAACGCCACTCTGACTGTACGTGCCCATCAGGCTGCATCGCACCAGCGCCACGGATGGGAGACGTTCACCGATGCCGCCATACGTGCCCTATCAGCCGGTCGCGAGCATCTCGTATTCATTCTGTGGGGCGGTTATGCGCGCTCAAAGGCGCAACTCATCGACCGCTCGCGCCACTTCATCCTCGAATCGGTTCACCCCTCACCGCTCTCAGCCAACCGCGGCGGATGGTTCGGCAACCACCACTTCTCACGCTGCAACGCCTATCTCGAACAGAACGGCATCACACCGATTGAGTGGTAGGGGAAGGAAAACAACACGAATCGCACAAATCACACGAATTATAAACACAGCAACATTCGTGTAATTCGAGATATTCGTGGTGAAAGATAAACGACACGAATCACACGAATCTTAAAGAACAGCTGCATTCGTGAGATTAGAGTAATTCGTGGTGAAGGGAAACAACACGAATCGCACGAATCACACGAATCTTAAAGCACTGCAGCATTCGTGAGATTAGAGTAATTCGTGGTGAAAATAAACAACACGAATCGCACAAATCACACGAATCTTAAAGCACAGCAACATTCGTGAGATTAGAGTAATTCGTGGTGAAAATAAACAACACGAATCAAACGAATCACACGAATCTTAAAGCACAGCAACATTCGTGAAATTCGAGAGATTCGTGGAGAAGTGGATAAGACAACGACCACGAATTGCACGAATTTAAATTAACATAAAGTTTGTCACATAATAATATAATAGATATGAATACAATTATATATAAAAAGGAGAGTTATGATATTATCGGTGCAGCTATGAAAGTATATAATATTCTTGGTCATGGTTACCTTGAGGGTGTTTACCAAGAAGCTCTTGAAATTGAGCTTAAGCGTGCTGGTATTCCAGCAGAACGCGAGAAAGAATTACAGATTATCTCTATCACAGAAATTCAAAACTGATTTCGTTTGCTATGACAAAATAATAATTGAGTTGAAAGCAGTATCTACACTCAATGATGCACACCGCTCCCAACTATTCAATTATTTACATGCCACTAAAATGCGTCTAGGACTTCTAATAAATTTTTGCAACCCCAATGGATTGGAATGGGAACGCAAAGTACTATAAAGAAAAACAACACGAATCAAACGAATCTTAAAGCTCAGCTACATTCGTGAGATTCGAGAAATTCGTGGTGAAGGGGAAAACAACACGAATCACACGAATTAAAAACACGGCTGCATTCGTGAGATTCGGGAAATTCGTGGTGAAAGATAAACAACACGAATCGCACGAATCACACGAATTATAAACACAGCTACATTCGTGAGATTCGGGAAATTCGTGGTGAAGAAAAAACAACACGAATCAAACGAATCTTAAAGAACAGCAACATTCGTGAGATTCGAGAGATTCGTGGTGAAGGGGATAAGACAACGAACACAAATCACACGAATCACACGAATCTAAAAGCACTGCAACATTCGTGAGATTCGAGAGATTCGTGGTGAAAGATGAACAACACGAATCACACGAATCTTAAACACAGCAACATTCGTGTAATTCGAGAGATTCGTGGTGAAGATAAACAACACAAATCGCGCGAATCACACGAATCTAAAAGCACTGCAACATTCGTGAGATTCGGGATATTCGTGGTGAAAGATAAACAACACGAATCGCACGAATCTAATGACACTGCTACATTCGTGTGATTCGAGTAATTCGTGGTGAAAGATAAACAACACGAATTACGCGAGTCTAATGACACTGCTACATTCGTGTGATTCGAGTAATTCGTGGTGAAGAAAAATAATGAAATTTGAGGTGAAATCAAAAGGACCCCTTTTGAAAAGCAGGCGTTTTCGTGGTGCCTGAAAGGAGCGATTTGAAGGGTATAAAACAGTAAAATTGATATAAAAACAAAGGACAGAATATGATATTAGAAATTTCGAATGTATTGGTGTCAAGCGACATCATCACCGAGCAGTTCTGCTGCGATCTGGACAAGTGCAAGGGCATTTGCTGTGTGGAAGGCGATGCCGGAGCACCCGTGACTATGGACGAGATAGCAGGCATTGAGTCGGCTCTCGACACGGTGTGGGGCGACATGTCGGCATCGGCGCAGGCTGTTGTCGACCATCAGGGAGTAGCTTATACCGACCGCGACGGCGACCTCGTGACGAGTATTGTGGGCGGCAAGGACTGCGTGTTCACCTGCTACGAGGGCGACTGCTGTCTGTGCGCGCTCGAACGAGCCTACCGTCAGGGCAAGACTCAGTTCATCAAGCCCATATCATGCGCCCTCTACCCTATCCGCGAGAAGCGTTTCAAGGACGGAACCGTGGCTCTCAACTACAACCGTTGGGACGTGTGCGCCGATGCAGTGAAGAAGGGCAAAGAGTTGGGACTGCGCGTATACCGTTTCCTTGAAGGTCCGCTGGTGCGCCGTTTCGGTCAGGAATGGTACGACGAACTGTGTGCCGTTGCCGACGAATACATCAAGGCTTATAAGTAGACGGGACGCAAAAATGACGATTTTTGTGAGATATTCCAAATTTAATGGGTAATTTTGCACCTATTATAATAATAACAACGTATCTCAGAAAATATGGTACTCAACTACATCTGGATAGCCTTCTTCCTCATAGCATTCGTCATTGCCACCGTGCGACTGGTGTTTATGGGCGATACCGAGGTGTTTCCAGCCATTATAAACTCCACGTTCGACACGTCGAAGACTGCGTTCGAGATCTCACTCGGACTTACCGGCGTACTCTCGTTGTGGCTCGGCATAATGAAGATTGGCGAGAAGGGCGGCGTCATAAACGTTGTGGCGCGTGTGCTGTCGCCCGTGTTCACACGTCTGTTTCCCGACATTCCGAAGGGTCATCCCGTCACGGGCAGCATCTTCATGAATGTGGCTGCCAACATGCTGGGACTCGACAACGCTGCCACTCCGCTCGGACTGAAGGCTATGGAACAGCTTCAGGAGCTGAATCCGAAGAAGGACACCGCCACCAATCCGATGATTATGTTCCTCGTGCTCAACACGTCGGGACTCACCTTGATTCCCGTCAGCATCATGGTGTATCGTGCGCAGATGGGGGCAGCGCAACCTACCGACATCTTCGTGCCCATTCTTCTCGCCACGTTCTTCTCTACGCTGGCGGGCATCATCTTCACCTCGCTCTACCAGCGCATCAATCTCATCAACCGTACAATGCTGCTCACGCTCGGCGGCATGTCGGCTGTGGTGGCTGCTATAATATGGGGCTTCGCACAGATGGACAAGGCGCAGATGAACGTTGTGAGCAATTCGGTGGCTAATATCCTGCTGATGCTCATCATAGTGATGTTCATTCTGGCTGGCATGCGCAAGAAGGTGAACGTATACGACGCCTTCATCGAAGGCGCAAAGGACGGATTTACCACCGCCGTCAGAATCATCCCCTATCTCGTGGCTATACTCGTGGGCATCGGAGTGTTCCGTGCTTCGGGCGCAATGGACATGCTGGTGGACGGCATCAAGTGGACCGTTGCAGCCATGGGTGGCAACACCGACTTCGTGGGCGCTCTGCCTACAGCGCTGATGAAGCCCCTCTCGGGCAGCGGAGCACGCGGCATGATGGTCGACGCAATGACCACCTACGGCGCCGACTCGTTCGTCGGACGACTCTCGTGCATCTTCCAAGGCTCTACCGACACCACCTTTTACATCCTCGCCGTCTACTTCGGCAGCGTAGGCATTCGCTATACACGCCACGCAGTAGCCTGCGGTTTGCTCGCCGACTTGGCTGGAGTGATAGCGGCGATAGCAATATGTTACTTATTCTTTTAAAATATGGCAAATCTCAAATCCCTTGCTAAGGACACCGCCATTTACGGTCTTAGCAGCATCGTAGGCAGATTTCTTAATTATCTGCTTGTACCATTGTACACGGCAAAACTGTCTGCCGCGAGTGGAGGCTATGGCATCATCACCAACGTATATGCCTATACGGCTTTGCTGATGGTGATTCTCACATACGGAATGGAGACCACCTTCTTCCGCTTCGCCAACAAGGAAGGCGAGGATTCGCAGAAGGTATACTCTACAACATTGATGTCTGTGGGATTCACATCGCTGCTGTTCGTGGTGCTGGTACTGACGTTCATCAGCCCGATATCATCGTTCATGGGCTATGCCGACCATCCGTCGTATATATGGGTGATGGCTGTCACGGTGGCGATAGATGCCTTCCAGTGCATCCCCTTCGCCTATCTGCGATACAAGAAACGCCCTATCAAGTTCGCTACCCTGAAGCTTCTGAACATCTTTATGGCAATAGCACTCAATCTGATGTTCTTCCTCGTGCTGCCTGCCATATACGAAAGCAACGGCGCGACGGGACTCATCGCACAGATATACGACCCCACGGTAGGAGCTGGCTATGCCTTCTATGTCAACCTTTTCTGCTCGGCAGCGCTCACCTTCTTCTTCTGGAAGGAACTGGTGGGCATCAAATACCAGTTTGACAAGGCACTGCTGCGCCGCATGTTCTCCTACTCATGGCCTATACTGGTGCTCGGCATAGCCGGCATTCTCAACCAGACTGCCGACAAGATTCTCTTCCCCTACATCTACGAACGCAGCGACGCTCACACCCAACTGGGCATATATGGCGCCGCATCGAAGATAGCCATGATTATGGCTATGATAACCCAGGCGTTCCGCTATGCCTACGAGCCGTTCGTCTTCGGCAAGGCGAAGGACAAGGACAACCGCGACACCTATGCCAAGGCTATGAAGTATTTCATTATCTTCACCCTGCTGGCGTTCCTCGTGGTGATAGCCTATCTCGACATCCTGCGATTCATCATCCCCAACGAAAGCTACTGGCCCGGACTCAGAGTGGTGCCAATAGTGATGGCTGCCGAGATAATGATGGGCATATACTTCAACCTCTCGTTCTGGTATAAGCTCATCGACAAGACCATCTGGGGAGCATGGTTCTCGGGCATTGGCTGCGCCGTGCTCATTGCCGTGAACCTTATCTTCGTGCCTCGCTACGGCTACATGGCGTGCGCCTGGGCTGGATTTGCAGGCTACGGCACAGCAATGGTCATATCCTACCTCGTGGGACAGAAACACTACCCCATCAACTATCCGCTGAAGTCGATAGGCGTGTACGTGGCTATCACGGCACTCTTCTACTTCCTCATGACGCTCGCCAACGACAACCTGCCCCAGTGGGCTGCGCTTGCCGTGAACACCGCGCTCGTCGTGGCGTTCATCGGCCACATCGTCTATCACGACCTGCCGCTGAAGAGTCTGCCCGTAGTGGGAAAGTATTTCAGAAAGTAGACATATATACATATCTATATAATATCGCGAAACATATAAATCAATAAATACCAACAACAAACCAAATCAAGATTACATGAGAAAGAAAAACCTCCTTATGGCTGCAG
>OIZO01001723.1_pt1 | contig 10508 bp, 8 predicted proteins | sample 1588551 | NCBI WGS metagenome assembly OIZO01 (sample SAMN03283271) | human gut metagenome | biome: human-associated habitat; material: feces | host: Homo sapiens | place: Peru | collected 2012 | reverse complement strand
ATAATAATCCTAGTATGTTTGCAAGTGATGATCCAGGCAATAATATTAGATATATCGGTAAAGACCCAAGCAACTATGTATACTTCAATTGTAGTGATTATAATAATCAATCAGACAGTACTTGTGAAAAATGGAGAATAATTGGTGTATTTAATAATGTAACTAAGAGTGACGGAACAAAAGAAAATCTAGTTAAGATAATAAGAGATGAAAGTATTGGTAGTTACTCATGGGATTACACTTCAAGTGGTTCTTCTTTTAATGATTGGAGCAATAGTACTTTACAAAAATTATTAAATTCAGGGGCTTATTATAACGCTACAACAGGAACATATTATAACAGAAGTGTAACACCCACAAATATAGATTTTACTTTAATAGGTTTAAAGAATGATATAACGAGAAATGCAATAGAGAGCGTAATCTGGAATTTGGGAGGTACAAGTACTTACACTTCTTCAAGTAACGGTTTAGCAAGTCAGTGGTATGACTATGAAAGGGGAACAACAGTATATAGTGGTCATGCCACCACGTGGACAGGTAAAATTGGTTTAATGTATTCAAGTGATTATGGATATGCAACGTTTGGTGGTTCTAGTACAAGTCGTGCAACATGTTTGGCGAAAGAATTATATGCTTGGAATAGTTTAAAAGATTGTTACAATAATGATTATTTATTTAAATCAAATTATTATTATTGGACATTAGTGCCCCGTTCTGGTAATGCCAATATTGCGTTTCTTGTTCGATCAGATGGTTTTGTTGACATCAGCGGGGTTGATAATATCTATGGCGTTCATCCTGCGCTTTATTTAAAGTCTAGCGTCTCCGTTGTTGACGGTGATGGAACAAGTTCTAATCCATATAAATTGAAAATGTAGAAAAAATATAATTGTATAAAATATGGAAATGGTGTGTAAAGTTTTAAATTTATATGCCATATTATATACCCTCTAAATATTTCAAAGTTAAAAGGTCATAACTTAGGAGGAGTTAAGTTGTAAGATAAATGTAGACACAAAAAAACATGTCTACATTTTTTTGTTATAATAAAATTGGAGGTAAAAATATGGCAAGAATAAGAAAAGAACCAAATAGATATTGGTCGAAAGAAGAAAAATTAAGATTAATAAATGAAGTTTTATATGGAAAATCATCTCAAGAGGTAGCAAAAGAAAATGATATATCCGGAGGTATGTTAAGAACTTGGATTAGAAAATATAATGAATATGGTATTGATTCTTTAGAAAATAAAAAGAAACCAGGTAATCCTTTATACAAATATTCCAAGAAAAAAAATTTAACTGATATAGAAAAACTTCAATATGAAAATATGAAACTAAGAATCGAGAATGAAAGATTAAAAAAAGGATACCTTGTGAAAGGAGATGGTTCAGTTGTAGTATTCAAGAAATAAAACAAAAAGAATTTAAAATTGTAGAAACGTTAAGTAATGAATATTCAATTAAATCATTATGTGAAGTAATGAATATATCAAGAAGCGGTTATTATAAATGGTTAAAAACAAAGGATATTTTAAATAGATATGAAATAAATCGTAAAGATTTAGAACCATTAATCAGAGATATTCACAAAAGAAAACCGAGTTATGGTTATCACAGAATAAATGCCATTATTCGTAGAGAAACTGGTTTGGTTGTATCTGATAATCTAGTGCATAAAGTTTGTAAAATTTTAAAAATAAGAAGTAAAGCAAAACACTATTCTACTTATAAAAAGCCAGGTGAAGAATCAATTAAATATCAAAATCTTATTAATAATAATTGGAATACTACAAGACCACTAGAAAAAATAACTTCAGATACAACAATGATATGGTTTAAAAACCAAAGGTATGATTGGACATATTATGTTGATGCATTTGATGATTCGATAATAGGCTCTGATGTTAAACCATTTTATCACGGAGTAAGTATGAAAAATCATAGAGATGCATTGCAAGATATGTTAAATAACAAAATAAAAAGGGGATATAAAAGCCAAGAGACGATTTTTCACTCTGATTAAGGTAAAATATATTCCTCAGCGGCATTTAATAATACACATAAAAAGGTCGATGTCGAGAATAGGAACCCCAACAGATAATCCAATAATCGAATCTAAAAATGGTTGGTTAAAGAAAGAAATGTATATAGATTTCAATCAAGATGATTATGAAACTGTTGAAGATTATATAAACACAATAATTTATGATCATAATTATTTGAGACCTAGTTATGCATTAAATTATAAAACCCCAATTGAGTACAGAACTCAACTAGGGTTTAAATAAATGTTTTTTTTGTGTCTACTTTCTATTGACAAGTTCATCTTGAGATGGTTATGGCTATTTTTTAGTAAAAAACTGATAAATTAAATAAATAAATTAAAGACTTAAAGTAATGTATAAAGACTTATTAGATACTTGAAATGCACCCTTTAGGGTAGACATTAAAAAAGGCCTAATTTATGATAGAATACATCTCCGAAAGGAGGTGTTTTTCTAATGGCTGAAAAAGTAAATAAAACATATAGATATTCGTATGAAGAAAAAATGAAAATAGTAAATGAGTATTATGATGTTGGTGGCTCTACATATAGTCTTGCACGTAAATACAATATTCCTAGAAGTTCATTAAAGAATTGGATAGAAAAATTTAGAAAAAGTGGATATATTGAAAAAGAAGAAACTCGTGGTAAGTCTAAAAAAGGAGGACGCATATCTTTAGAAGATTATAAAGAAAGATATGAAATACTAAAAAAATACCAAGCCTTCCTCAAGGCACAACGAGAGAAAAAGTAACTTTTATTAATTTATATAGAGAGAATTATAAATTATATAATATGTGTGTCGTATTAGGGATAAGTTCTAAAACTTACTATAAATATCGAAATAATGAAGATCCTGATTATTATGATTATTTGATAATTAAAGAAGTATTTGATGAATCTAAGGGCACATATGGATATCGTCGCGTTGCGGAAGGCATTAAAATCAAATATGAAGGGGTTGTAATGAATGGAAAGAAGGTTTTAAGAATAATGAAAAAATATAATTTAATTCCTAAATATGTAAGGAAATCAAAAAAGAAAAATAAAAATGAAAGAATTGAAGATAATGTTAAACCTAATTTATTAAATCGTAATTTTAACACTGATACACCTAATAAAGTTTGGGATACAGATGTAACATATCTTATATTTAAAGGTTCTAGAGCATATTTATCAACAATAATTGATTTGTATGATAGAAAAGTTATTGCATATAAAATATCAAAACATAATGATAATAAATTAGTTATGGATACTTTAAATAAAGCAATAGCAAAAAGAAAAGATGTATCTGGATTAATAATACATTCCGACCAAGGATTCCAGTATACATCTTATGAATACAAAGCTATTTGTGAATCGAATGGAATTGCTATTTCTATGTCTAGAAAAGGTACTCCAATAGATGACTCACCAATTGAGAGAGTTGGCACTCTCTCCTAAAAAAGGAAACTTTGTATAACAATGATATCACATCTTTAGAAGAATACATACAATTAGTTAAAGAATGGATAGAATTTTATAATACAACTAGAATTAAAGGAAAGAAAATTAACAAGAAGAAAGGTTATAAGAAAAATGATAAATAAAATTGTTGAATGTGTAGAAAACATTTTATAAATGATTAATTTATTAATTGATAACAAATAAAGACAAGCTTTATTTGAATAAATATTATAATTACATTATAAAAATCAAGGGTCTAGATAAACTCACTAAAGTTCGCCCTTGATTTTTTTGAAATTAGTCCTTTTTATGATGTCTACCAATTGGGGTTCACATCATACTTATCTAGTAGGTCTTTTTTGATGATTTAGGTATTGTTCTTAGATTTAGTTTGGTATATACTTTAAATATAGAGAGTATAGGAGATGTTATGAATAAAGACAAGGGATTTACAATTCCAGAGTTATTAGCGGTCATAGTACTTATTGGAATCTTATCGACGATGGCAACTGCTAGTTATAATGGGATTAGTAATAGTGTAAAGAAGAGAACACTTGATAGTAAGTTGGATTTAATTAAGACAAAAGCTGGGGAGTATGCTAGTGATAATGATGTTGTTTCTGAGACTATTAGTGTAGCTAAATTAATTAATGAGGGTTATTTAGATAGTGAGAATACTAGTGATAATAATGAAAGGATTAGTAATCCTTTAGGAGGTTTTTTAGACTGTTATAAAGTTAGTATTGAAAGAAGTACGGATGATTATAATATATCTATAGATGAGGATACTTCTTGTGAGATTGCTAATCTAGATAATATTAGTGATAAGATGGATGTTTATCTATATGAAGGGGAAAATAATAGTATTATTAATTATGAGTCGATTGGGAAGAATAGTGATTCTAAATGGACTAATAAAGATGTTTATTTATTTATTGATCCTAATAGTATTAAGGGTTCTTTAAAGAAGATTACGTGGGGATTTAGCGGAATAGAGTATCCTAAAGAAAATATTAATCTTGCTGATATAGTTAATACAGATGTTGATGATTATGCTAATATCTTTAGAGTATCATCATCTTTATTATTAAATACTACTATATATGTGAAAGTAGAAACAGAAGAAGGGTTATTAAATAAGAAAGTTATTGTTAAGATAGATAAGGAGAGTCCTACAGTAACTTTAGATACTAATCAGAGTTATGAAAAACTTGGTGATGATAATAATTATAAGACTATTAGTTTTAATGGTTCCGATGGGAATGGTTCGGGAGTAGGGTATACTTTTAATGATGAGGTATATGGGTATTATTTAACTAAAGATAGTACGAAGGTACCTACTAAAGATGATTTTAATATAACTGTTGAAAATAATTATACAAGAATAAATGAAAATGGGATTTATTATGGTTATGTGATTGATGGTGCTGGGAATATTTCTAAAGAACCAGTAGCTATTAATGTTAATAATGTTACTTATGATAAGGCGGTTTGTTTAAATCCCGCAGATAATACGACTTGGATTAATCATGATTATACTTTTACTTATGGTTGTGTTCAAGGAGTAGGAACTGGTTGTGCTTATAGTCCGAAGACGGGGAGTATTAGTGAAGAAGGGAAATCTAGTGTTTTTTCTTGGGAGGCAGTTGATAATGTTGGAAATGTGACTCCTTGTAGTAAGAATGTTACTACATTTATTGATAAAACAGCTCCTAGTTGTGAGATTGTTGCTAGTGGAACGGCGGGGAAGAATGGTTGGTATCTTTCAGATGTAACCTTAACTTTAAAGTGTAATGATTCTTTAAGTGGAATGGATGGTATTGGTTTAAGTACTAATAGTAATCCTGATTATAATGGTAAAACATCGGTAAAGATTACTAATGAGACTAATGGGACAACTTATTATGGGTATGCTAAAGATAAGGCTGGTAATGTTACTAAGATTAGTAAGGTTGTAAAGATTGTTAAGACCCCTCCTTCTTGTAGTTTAGCAGTTAATGGACCAACGAATGGTTATGGTGATACAAAGTGTTCTCTTAATACTGAAAAATATAGTGCTTGTTTAAAAAATTTAACTAATAATTGGTTTGGTATTGGCGCTACTCTTTGTATGATGAATAGTATGGAATGTGTTACTAGTAATATTTGGTATACCGGTAATGTTAATGTGACGATGAATACTTCTGGTAGTTTTATTACGGGGAAAACAATGAGGACACCAAAGGGTACTTCAAATAATGGTGCTTATGTAGTTAATTATGATACTAAAGGAGTAGAGGTATCAGGAACAGTTACTAATGAAGCGGGATTAACTGGTACTTGTAGTGTTAAATTTAGAAGAGATGCATCGGCCCCCAAAGCTTCTTTAGCTATGGATGCTGGTACTAAGTGTTACTATACTGTTGAATTTAAAGCTAGATATGGAACATGTGCATCTACTTCTACCGGTGCTAGTATTTGCTCTAATCCTGGTGGTTATTACTGGTGGCCTGGTAATCAAAATCAAACGACAGAGATTACTTGTGAGGAGTGGACTAAAAATAATTATGCTAATTCCACTAATTTAGCCAATTATTTAAAGACCGTTAATGATTCTTATATTAGTACCGAAAAGGTTACCGGACCAACCTCAGAACCATATTTATCGACTAATAATGCTAGATTAACTTGTAGTGATTCAGTTAGTGGTCCAGCTAGCTATAAAATAAATGATCAATCAGGAGAATTATATGATTTAAATTCTTCTTCATCGGGTAATAGTTATAATTATGGTTGGGGAAGTCTTCCTACTAAGGATTTAACGGGAATTTGTACTGATAATGCTGGTAATTCTTCTTCCACAACTAGAACTTTTGAAAAGTATGAATCAGAAAGAGAAGAAACTGATTGTGAAGATGACCATTTAAGTAAGACTGATTGTAGTAGTGGTAGTAATTCTTGTGCTGATACAAATGGAAGCTGCAGTGAGGGTGATGAAGATAAGTGTGAATGGCATTCATGTAGTGAAGGTAGTAGTAAATGTGATAAGTCTGATACTCATGAAGATTGTGATACTTATACCACGGGTTCTAATAAATGGAGGGCAAAATAATGAAGAAGAAGAAATATATTGGGCTAATAGTTATTGTTAGCCTTCTTACCCTAATATTAATAGGACTTATAATCCACTTTTTAAATAAGACTCCTATAGTACTCTATGAATACTATATAAATGATAATAAAGTTAGTGTACCAGGAAAACACTTAGTTAGTTATGATTGTACTAATGGAGTAGAAATATCTTATGATGAGAAAGAACTTACTTATACTACTAATAATCTAAAGACTGATAGTACTTGTAAGTTATTCTTTGAAGAGAATATGTATGATTATATAAATATCCTAGGATATAGTAATGATTCGATTAAAGATAATAATAAGATAACTAGAGATAATAATGGTAATTCCTATTACTATGGTGATACTGCTAAAAATAATATCTATTTTAATTGTAGTGATTATAGAGATAAGAATACTTGTGAAGTATGGAAGATAATAACTACAGAAGAGGATAATGATAATAGATATATTAAAATTCTAAAGAGTAGTAATTTAGAGGTCTTAGATAAGAGTAATAATCTAGTACTTAATAAGTTCTCTTGGAATGGGGTAAAAGAAGAAGGATTATCTTTTGAAAATAGTAGTTTATATAATTTATTAGTGGCAGGATACTATAATAGTCATAATAATTATCAATATATAGATAAAGATAATAATATTCATTATTTAGATTTTACTAATTATGGGATTAAGAATGATGAGACTAGGAAGATGATAATACCTAAAGATTATAAAGTTTCTAAGAATACTAATATTAATATGAGTGCTATAGACTTTAGCAGAAATGAGTATACAGGATCATCTCTTAATCTTTTAGTAGGACTTCCTAATATAAGAGATTATGTTTTATCGATGGGTAGTAGTTGTATGGATAAGAATATCTTAAATTTTAATGAGTGTGATAGTAATTCTTATATAAGTATTAATAATGGAATGTGGTTAATGAATGTTTCTAGTCTAGATAATACTACTGTTTATAGAGTCTTAGAGAGTAAGTCTATTAATCCCGTATATCCTACTATAGAGTATGAAGTAGTACCAGTATTATATATAGATGGTAATTTAAAAATAGTTAGTGGGGATGGTTCAGAGACTAATCCTTATATGATTGCTTATTGAAAAACTGATAGAGAAATCTATCAGTTTTTTAATAAGTATAATATTTTAAATATAGGGAAATACTAGTCTAGTTGAGGTTGTTTTCATAGAGTTGAAAACTCTATGAATACGATTTTTCGGTCTTTATTTTTAACCTATATTAAAATTATAACACGTAAATAGGCTATTTTAAACTATAAAATAAGATTTTTAAAAGTTTTTTTAAGTCAAATTTCTAGTCAACTAATGGGGCTTTAAGCTTAGGTGAATACTGGTCTTAAAAGACTTTTGTTTAGTCAGAAAATTTATTTTATTCTAGTCAAAATTATAGTCAATATGGCATTTGAAGCCAGTATTCACCGTATATTTTCATAGAGTTTTCAACACTATGAATAGAAAATTCGGTAAAAAGACAATGGTTTCTGGTTTTTTTATACATTCTTAGTATTATTTATTTTTAACGGGAGATAATAGAAGTAGAGGGAAAAGTATGAAAAGAAAATTTAATAAAAAACAGATTACTTTTGTTTTAATAGCAGTCTGTTTAGTGGGGTTAATTGGTCTAGGAGTATCTTATTCTTATTACTTAGCTAGTATTAGGACTAGTAATGAAGAAAACAAGTCTACAGATATTTCTACTCTAGGGATAACTAGTGTGGTTATGGATATGCAAGGTAAAATATCTAGTGATGGAGCTTATCCTGGACATAAGATGGTAAAAGAAGTAGTAGTAAGAGGTATAGGAGTAGAAAATGCTAAACCTGCTAATGCATCGATAAAGATTACACCAGACTTAGGAGATTTCTCATCTGATGTAACTTGGAAATTATATAAATCAGAAGAGGCAATAACTTGTAGTTCTGTAGAGCATACTGATGGTAGAGAGTATTATGATGAATCTACTTGTAATATACCAACTAGTGCATCTTTAGTCTTAGAAGGTTCTTCAGATAGTGATTATCTTAATATTGTAGTAAGTCCTAATACAGAAACTAAGTATTACTTAGTAGTAGAATATGCTAATAGAAGTGATAAAGATCAAAATAATCAAATTGGTAAGTCTTTTAGTATAGATATTGGTTTAGGAGAAAAGTACGTTAGAAATATTGTATCTGAAATTATAGCACAACTAGATACCAGTGGTAAATGTCCAACTGTAAATGATGATGGTACAGTGAATGTAACAGCTAAAGAGCAAAGTAGTGGGTACTTGTGTAATGCTAAAGATGCTTATGGAACAAGCTACTACTATCGAGGAAATGTATCTAATAATTATGTAAAGTTTGGTAAATGGGCAGATGATGCTCCAGATAAGGTATTTGGTTATTATAGTGCTGATTCTGTGACTGCTAAAGAATATTCCTCTTTAGAAGAGTGTCAAAGTGCATCATCTTATAATAATAACTGCGAAGTTATTAGTTATGCTGGTAAAGATATGTATTGGCGAATAGTGAGAATCAATGGTGACGGTTCTATAAGACTTATTTATGATGGTACTAGTACTCATGCCAATTCAATTTCGAGTCAAGATAGAGAAATTGGCGTAAGTGTATTCAATACTGATTTCAATGATAATACTTATGCTGGGTATATGTATGGAACTGCTGATGCCACAACTTATGCTGACGCACATTCTAATACGAATGATTCGTCAATAAAGACTTATATAGATTCATGGTATGAAAAAAATTTGAAAGGTACTGATGCTGAACAATATTTGGCTGATAATATTTTCTGTAATGATAGAAGTTTATCATCAGCTCAAACTGGTACTGCTGCTGGTAGAAGTAATGGTTATTATAGATGGTATGATGATACATCAAATAACAAAATGATGTTAACATGTCCTCAACAGAATGATGCGTTTACAGTAGATGGTACGGTTAAAGGTAATGGGGCATTAACATATAAGGTTGGAATGATTTCTGCTGATGAGGCTGTGCTTGCCGGAACATTTGATTTGAATTCAAATAACAAGAGTTTTTTTCTATATAATGGTAGAGAATATTGGACCATGTCTCCAATGTATTATTCTGGCTATTATGGTGGCGGGTTAAATATGCGCTACATTGATCAAAGTGGTGATCTTAATTATATGGGAGTGACTGTTCGTAGTTATGGTGTAAGACCTGTTATAAATATTTCTTCAGATGCTTTAAAAAGCGGTGTAGGTTCAAGAAGTAATCCTTATACTTTATCAGAGGATTAGTATTTAATATTTTATTATATGTTTTAATTAGTAAGGAATTTTTATTATGAAAGATAAGTTAATTAATAAGAAATATATAGTATTAGGATTAACAGTTATTAGCTTAATAGGGTTAATAGGTATTGGTATATCTTATGCTTGGTGGAGATATACTGTTATACAGGATAATCCTAATACAGCTTTAAGTAAATGTTTTTCTATAGAGCTTGCTAATCAAGCAAATGAAATAAACTTAACGAATATGTATCCAATTACAGATGAAGAAGGGCGTAAACTTACTCCTTATACTTTTACTTTAAAGAATACTTGTAGTGTATCGGCTAAGTATAGTCTTAATATGGAGATGTTAGAAGGTACGACTTTAAATAGTAATTATTTAGCGGTATTAGTTAATAATAAAGATATTAAGTTATTAAGTAGTTATAATACGGCTACAACCGTAATAGACGGTAGTACGGAGTCGAGAACTCTTGATACAGGAGTATTACAAGCTAATAGTTCTAAAGATTATAGCATCTCTATTTGGATGGATAAAAGTGTTACTCTAAGTGATGATGCCCAAAATAAAATATTTAAATCTAAAGTAGTAGTAGATGCTGTCGCA
>OIZO01001717.1_pt1 | contig 10556 bp, 12 predicted proteins | sample 1588551 | NCBI WGS metagenome assembly OIZO01 (sample SAMN03283271) | human gut metagenome | biome: human-associated habitat; material: feces | host: Homo sapiens | place: Peru | collected 2012 | reverse complement strand
CATCAGGAGAATTAGAACAATTATCAGTATTTGGAAATGATTATAATACACCAGATGGAACAGGGGTAAGAGATTATATACATGTAGTAGATTTAGCAAAAGGACATATAAAAGCACTAGAAAAATTAGAAAAAGAAAACTCAGGAATATATATATATAATTTAGGAACAGGTGTTGGATATAGTGTTTTAGACATGGTAAAAGCCTTTGAAGAGGCAACAGGAAAAAAAGTAAATTATAAAATTGTAGAAAGAAGAGCAGGAGATATAGCAACATGTTATTCAGACCCAACAAAAGCAAAAAATGAATTACATTGGGAAGCAACAAAAACATTGAATGATATGTGTAAAGATTCTTGGAGATATATTCAAAATAGAAAAAAATAATGGAAGGAATAAAAGATGGAAAAAATATCTGTAGTAGTATCTTGTTACAATGAAGAAAAAGCTTTACCATTATTTTATAATGAAATGGAAAGAATAAGGAAAAAAGACTTTGAAGGAATAGTTAAATTTGAATATATATTTGTAAATGATGGTTCTAAAGATAATACATTAAAAATAATTAAAGAATTAAATCAAAAAGATTCGAAGGTTAGATATATATCATTTTCAAGAAACTTTGGGAAAGAAGCGGCAATGTATGCTGGATTAGAAGCTGCAGATGGAGATTATGTAACATTAATGGATGCAGATTTACAAGATCCGCCATCATTGCTAAGACAAATGTATGATGCTATAAAAAATGAAGGATATGATTCTGTGGGAACTCGTAGAGTTACAAGAAAAGGTGAACCACCTATTAGAAGTTTCTTTGCTAGAATGTTTTATAAAATAATAAACAAAATGTCTAATATTGAAATGGTAGATGGAGCAAGAGATTATAGATTAATGAAAAGACAAGTAGTAGACAGCATAATTTCATTAAAAGAATATAATAGATATTCAAAAGGATTATTTAGTTTTGTAGGATTTGATACAAAATGGATTGAATATGAAAATGTTGAAAGAGTTGCCGGAGAAACCAAATGGTCATTTTGGAAATTGTTTAAATATGCACTAGAAGGGATAACTGCATTTTCAACAACACCATTAATATTTTCATCAATAATTGGATTAATATTTTGTTTAGTAGCATTTATAGCAATAATTTTTATAATAGTAAAAACATTAATATATGGAGATCCAACAGCTGGTTGGCCATCAATGGCATGCATAGTAGTATTTGTTAGTGGGATACAATTATTTACAATAGGCATTATTGGACAATATTTATCAAAAACTTATTTAGAAGTAAAAAGAAGACCAATATATATTATAAAAGAAACAGAAAAAGACTATGAAAAAAAAGAGAATAGTGAATATAAATCAGAAAAAATGTACATAAAATAATAGGGAATACATAAGGAAAGAATAAAAAACAAAAGTTAGAAAATTGAGTGAGTGGAAGGAAATTGGTTATTTATGTTGGGATTTGGGCAAGATATAGGAATAGATTTAGGAACAGCAACAATAATTGCATATGTAAAAGGGAAAGGTGTTGTTTTAAGAGAGCCATCAGTAGTGGCTGTTGATAGTAACACAAAAGAAGTGCTAGCAGTAGGTCAAGAGGCAAGAAGAATGTTGGGAAGAACACCAGGAAATATAGTTGCAACAAGACCACTAAGAGAAGGTGTAATATCAGATTATACAGTTACTGAAAAAATGCTAAAATATTTTATAAATAAAGTAAAAGGAAAAACAATATTTGCGCCAAGAACTATGATTTGTATACCATCAAGAGTAACAGAAGTAGAAAAGAAAGCTGTTATAGATGCTGCAATGCAAGCAGGAGCACGAAAAGTATTTTTAATAGAAGAGCCAATTGCAGCAGCAATTGGTGCAGGATTAGATATTGCAAAACCTTGTGGAAATATGATTGTAGATATTGGAGGAGGAACAACAGATATAGCTGTAATTTCTCTTGGAGGATCTGTTGAGAGTACATCATTAAAAGTTGCTGGAGATAAATTTGATGAGTCAATAGTAAAATATATAAAGAAAAAGCACAATGTAATGATAGGTGAAAGAACAGCAGAAGATTTAAAAATAAATATAGGTTGTGTTTATCCTAAGATTCAAGACTCACAAATGGAAATAAGAGGTAGAGACTTAACAACAGGTTTACCAAAAAATATTATAGTACATTCAAGTGAAATGTTAGAAGCATTAATAGAACCAGCAATGCAAATTGTAGAAGCAGTTCATTCTGTTTTAGAAAAAACACCACCAGAATTATCAGCAGATATAAGTGATAGAGGAATATATATGACTGGCGGAGGCTGTTTGATTGATGGATTAGATAGATTATTACAAGAAAAAACAGGAATAAATGTAATGATTGCAGATGATGCAGTATCATGTGTAGCTTTAGGAACTGGAAAAGCACTAGATAATTTAGATAACTTAGAAAGAAAATAAAAAAGAGAGGTTTGTTAAGGAAACAAGCCTCTTTTTATGTATAAAAAATATAAGATAAAATCTTTTCATTTTATCTTATATTTTAACTATGCCATAGCATTTAATTTTTTTGACATACTAGATTTTTTTCTAGCAGCTGTGTTTTTTACGATAACACCTTTTGTACAAGCTTGATCAACTTTCTTTGTAGCTTCAGCCATTAAAGTTGTAGCTTCTGCTTTATTTCCAGCAGCAACAGCTTGCTCAAATTTCTTAACAGCTGATTTATATGCACTCTTAATCATATTATTTGTTAATGTTTTCTTTTCAATAATCTTAACTCTCTTTTTTGCTGATTTAATATTTGGCATTTAAAATGCACCTCCTCTTAGTAAAATAACTATAACGCATACAATTATAACATACAAAATTTAATTTGACAATAGCAAAAAAGGATTTTTTTGAAAATTGTTGCACTTTATACGAGAATATGATATATTAATAAAGAATTTATCAAATCATAAATAAAGAAAGGTGAGGGTTTATGATAGCAATTGGTAGTGACCATGGAGGTTATAAATTAAAAGAAGAAATAAAGAGATATTTAGAAGAAAAAGAAATAGAATATGAAGATTGTGGAACATTTTCAGAAGATAGAGCAGATTATCCTGAAATAGCCAAAACAGTAGCATTAGAGATACAAAATAAACAATGTGATAAAGGAATATTAATATGTCGTTCTGGAATAGGAATGAGTATTGTTGCAAACAAATTTAAAGGAATAAGATGTGCAAAATGTGACAATGAAGAAGAAGCAAAATATTCAAAAATGCATAATAATAGTAATATTTTAGCATTAGGAGCAGATTACATAGAAACTGACCAAGCAATAAGAATAGTAAGAATGTGGTTAGCAACAGAATTTGAAGGTGGAAGACATCAAGAAAGAATACAAATGATAGATGAAATAGAAACAGAAAATATGAAATAATGGGGGAATACTAAATGTGGGGAAATATAGCAATTGCCTTTTTATTAGCATTTATAGTATCATTTGTAGCAACACCATATACCATAAAAATAGCTAATAAAATTGGAGCAGTAGATGTACCAAAAGACAAAAGAAGAATGCATACAAAAGCAATGCCAAAATTTGGAGGACCAGCTGTGATTTTAGGTGTATTAGTATCAATGATATATTTAATTGCAGTAATGTCAATAGAAGGAAGTCTAGATTTATTTTCAACACAACAATATGGAAAAAAACTACTTGGAGTATTATTAGGAGTTGGAGTGATTGCAATTACTGGAACATTAGATGATATAAAAACATTAAAACCATGGCAAGAATTATTAGGACAAACAATTGCAGCAATAATTGTTGTAGCATTTGGAACTAAAATAGAACATTTAGATATACCATTTCTATATAAAATAGGATTTAATGAAACATTTTCAATAATTGTAACTATTATATGGATTGTTGGAGTAACAAATGCAATTAATTTGATAGATGGATTAGATGGATTATCATCAGGGATATCATTAATATCATGTATATCATTATTAATAATATTTGTATTAAATGATTCACCAATGATAGCGACTGTAATAGTAACAGCAATGTCAGGAGCATTAGTAGGATTTTTACCATATAATTTTTCACCAGCAAAAACATTTATAGGTGATACAGGTTCAAACTTCTTAGGATTTATGTTAGCAATAGTATCAATATTAGGAGTTGCCAAAACATATACATTAGCAGTAATTGTATTACCAGTAATAGTTTTAGGTTTACCAATATTTGATGTATTATTTGCTATAGTAAGAAGAATTGTAAAAGGAAAATCAATAAAAGCTGTATTTAAACCAGATAAAGGTCATTTACATCATAGATTGGTTGAAAAAGGATTTACACCAAAACAAGCAGTACTTATATTATATGGTTTAAGTGCATCACTTGGAATGTTTGCAATAATATTATTTGATAGTGGAATATGGAAAGCATTATCATTTCTACTATTAATAATAGCAGCAATAGCAATGGGATATAGAAACTTTATTCAAGAGCAAGAAGCAAGACCTAAGATTGAAGGAAAGGTAGAAAAAAATCAGGAGGAAAAATGAAAGACCAAATTATAAAATTTTTAGCATATAATGGAAAAATATCAGTAGTTTGTTGTTCAACAACAAATTTAGTAGAAGAAGCAAGAAAATTACATGATTTAAGCCCATTAGCAACAGCAGCAATGGGAAGAGTGTTAACAATAACAGCATTAATTGGTTCAGAAATGAAAAATAAAACAGATAAATTAACAATACAAATAAAGGGGAATGGACCAATAGGAAAGATTGTAGCAGTATCTGATAATATACCAAATGTAAAAGCATGTATAACAAATCCACATGCAGATTTACCATTAAATGAATTCGGAAAACTTGATGTAGGTGGAGCTGTTGGAAATCAAGGATTTATTAATGTAATAAAAGATATTGGATTAAAAGAACCATATATAGGAATAAGCCCACTTACATCAGGAGAAATAGCAGAAGATTTTGCAAATTATTTTGAAACATCAGAACAAAAACAAACAGCAGTTGCATTAGGAGTTTTAGTTGATAAAAATGGAGTTAGAGCAAGTGGAGGATATATAATATCACCAATGCCAGACGCAACAGATGAAGAAATTTCAAAAATAGAAAAATCAATTTTTGAAGCAGGTGCAATGTCAAAAATGTTAGATCAAAATTTAACATTAAAAGAAATTGCACAAAAAATAACTGGTGATAAAGATGTAAAAGTAATAGATGCATCTATAGAGCCAAAATATAATTGTGGATGTAGCAAAGAAAAGTTTGCAGGAAGTTTAGTAACATTAGGAGAAAAACAATTAAAAGAATTAATTGAAGAAGACGAAAAAGCAGAAATAAAATGTCAATTCTGTAATAAAACATATCAATTTAATAAAGAAGAATTAGAAGAAATTTTAGAAAGAGCTCAAAATAAATAATAGAAAGGAAGAAGAAAAATGGAAAAAATATTAGTATTTGGACACAAAAATCCAGACACAGATGCAATATGCTCAAGCATAGTAATGGCAGATTTACAAACAAAAATAAGAGGAGAAGAAGTAATTTCTTGTAGATTAGGGAACTTAAATGAAGAAACAAAATATGCATTAAACTATTTTAAAGTAGAAGAACCAAAATTAATTGAAAAAATAGATGAAGGACAAAGAGTAATATTAGTAGATCATAATGAATTTACACAATCAGTAGAAGGAATAGAAAAAGCAAAAATAGAAGCAGTTGTAGATCATCATAGAATAAACAATTTTCAAACATCAGAACCATTATTCTATTATGCACAACCAGTAGGATGTACATCAACAATATTATTTGAATTATATCATACAAATAATATTGAAATAGAACCTAAAATTGCTGGATTAATGTTAAGCGCAATAATATCTGATGCATTATTATTAAAATCACCTACAACAACAGATAAAGACAAAAAAGCTGTTGCAGAACTTGTAAATATTGCTGGAGTAGATTTAAGCAAATATGGTTTAGATATGTTAAAAGCAGGAACAAATCTTGATAAATATACAGAAAAAGAATTAATAAATTTAGATGCAAAAACAATGGAAAAAGAAGATGTAAAATACATAATTGCACAAGTAAATACAGTTAGTATTCCAGATGTATTAAAAAGAAAAGAAAAAATTGAAGCTGAAATTAATAAAGAAATTGAAGAAAAAGGACTATGCTTATTCGTATTTGTTATTACAGACATAGTAAATAGTAATTCAACAGCAATAGTGCTAGGAAATAGAATAGATGCAGTTTCAAAAACTTATGAAATAAAAGATAACTTAGCAGAAATGCCAGGTGTTGTTTCAAGAAAGAAACAAGTATTACCTTTAGTTGAAAAAAATATGTAAAAAAATTTCAAAAAAGTGAAACAAAAAGGACACATAAATTGTCTAATATAATAGAGGCAATAATGTGTCTTTTTCGTTTTGTTAAAATTTTGTCGAAAAAAGTCTGAATTAAGCAAATATTAAGAAAAGTGCAGAGTTCGCAGTTTGACAATGAATTTAAAAAATGGTATAATTTAAAAGACGTTGAAAAACGTTATGAAAGGAATGTGAGGTAATGGAAAAAACAAGATTTACAGTTGCTATTAGTGCTTACAATATAGAAAATTATGTAAAAAGAGCAATAGATAGTGTGTTAAATCAAACATTTAAAAATTATGAATTGTTAGTAATAGATGATTGCTCAACAGATTCAACTATGGAAGTAATCAAGCAAGTAGTAGGACAGAATGCAAAAATATTACAAACAAAGAAAAATTCAGGAACAGCTGCAGCATCAAGAAACATTGCTATAGAAAATGCACAGGGAGAATATTTATTATTTTTAGATGGTGATGATGAATTATATAGTAATGAAACATTAAAAGAAATTGATGAACATATAAAGGAAAATAAATATGATATTATATATTTAGGTTATGAAAATGTAGGACATACAGAAAATTATTATAGAATTTCAAATAAAGAAAATTCAACAAGAGAAGCAAGACTAATTTGTGATGAAAGCTTTTCAGTTTCAAGCAAAGTTTGGAATGTAGAATTTTTAAGAAATAATAATATTAGATTTAAAGAAGGAATGTATTACGAAGATGAGCTATTTTCAATAAAAAGCAATATTTTATCAAAAGTAACTACATATGGAGAATTTCCAATATTCAAATATCACAGAAACCGTGAAGGAAGTGTTATGACAAAACCAACAGTAAAAAAATGTTCAGATTGGTATAGAATGGTAGCAGAAGTAACAGACTTGTATGAAATAACACCAGAAGAAGATAGAAAATATTTATTAAGTTTCTTGAAAAATGAAAGTGATAGTATTCCATTAAGAGTTGAAAATATAATAGAGGCTTTAAGAGAAAACAGAAAAACAAAAGTATTACCAAAAAGAAATTATAAATTTATAGATATATTAAATGAAGAAGAATAGCCAGAGAGATTCTCATATTATAAAATTTAATTTTATAATATGAGAATTTTTTTGAAAAATAGATTAATATATGATTGGTTGACAAAAAATAAATTTACAATACAATTGAAATTATGTAAATATTATGATATACTAGATAAAGTGAATTGAAGAAAAATGTCGGAAATAGGAGAAAAAATATGAAAAAAGCAGTATTAATGGGAGTACCACATCACAATAATTTAGGAGATCATGCAATAGTATTAGCAGAAAGAGAATATATAGAAGATAATTTTAAAGAATATCAATATTATGAAGTATCTGAAGAAACAGCAGAAAAATGTTTAGAAAAAGTAGAAAAACATATACATCTAGATGATATATTATTTTTACATGGAGGAGGAAATTTAGGAGATGAATATCTATATGTAGAAGAAGCAAGAAGAAAAGTAGTACAATTATTTCCAAATAATATAATAATATTTTTTCCTCAAACAATGCATTTTAGTAATACAGAAAAAGGAAGAAAAGAACTTGAAAAGAGTAGAGAAATATATGCGAATCATAAGAGATTAGTTATGGTAGCAAGAGAAGAAGTATCATATCAAACAATGAAAAAAGAATTTGCTGAAAATAATATAATTAAAACACCAGATATTGTAACATATTTAAATAGAAATGGTATTGATGAAAAAAGAGATGGAGCATTATTAATTTTAAGAAGTGATATAGAAGCAAATTTAGATGATGAAAAAATCAGACAAATAGAACAAACAACCCTAAAATATTTTAAAGATGTAGTATATGATGATACTGCAAAAGGACCTGGAATATTATCAAAATATAGAGAAGAAAAAATAGAAGAAATGTTAAAAAAATATAGAAAATATCAATTAGTAATTACAGATAGATTACATGGAATGATATTTGCAACAATAACAAGTACACCATGTATAGCCTTAGGAAATTATAACCATAAAATAAAATCATGTAGTGAAACATTAGAACATTTGGGATATATAAAATATGTAGATAATGTTGAAGATATAGAAGAAAATATAAAGTATTTGATGTCAAATAAATTTGAAAAATATGATAACAAATTTGCATTAGAACAATTTGAACAAATTAAAGAAGAAACACTAAAATTATTAAAATAAAGGAAAATAATATGAAAACAAGATTATTTATAGTTAGACATACAGAAACTATAGGAAATGTTGAAAAAAGATTAACTGGAAGAAAAGATTATGAAATAACAGAAAGAGGAAAAATTTTAATTCAAAAATTGGCTAAAGAATTGGAAAACATAAAATTTGACAAAATATATTCTAGTACCTCAGGAAGAGCAGTAAAAACAATTGAACCAATAGCTAGAAAGCAAAATATAAATATAGAAGAATCAGACGAATTATGTGAAATGTATTTTGGAATATATGATGGTTGGAAATGGGAAGATGTAAACAAAATACAACCAGAAATAAAACAAACACAAAATGAAATAAATGAAATAGTTGGAATTCCTGGACAAGAAAGCATGGAAGAAACAGCTAAGAGAATGTATGAGTATATTTTTAAAATCTCAAAAGAAAATGAAGGAAAAACAATATTAATAAGTTCACATGGTGTAGCAATAGAAGCGTTTTTAAGAAAAATAGAAAATATAAAATTTAGATATGAAAGAGAAAAATTTTGTCAATACAATGTTGCTATAAATGAATTAGAATTTGAGGATAATGAATTCAAAATAATTAGACTAGCAGATACTAAATATTTAAAAAATTAAGAAGGGATATATTTTTTTATGGAAAATGATTTAATATCAATAATAATACCAGTTTATAAAGTAGAAAAATATTTGAAAAAATGTATAGAAAGTGTTTTAAATCAAACATATACTAATTTACAAATTATTTTAGTTGATGATGGTTCGCCAGATAATTGTGGTAAAATTTGTGATGAATATGCAAAAAAAGATTCAAGAATTGAAGTAATACATAAAGTGAATGGTGGATTATCAGATGCTAGAAATGTTGGAATAAGCAAAGCCAAAGGAAGATATATAGGATTTGTTGATAGTGATGATTATATTAAAGAAGATATGTATGAAATTTTATTAAATTTAATAAAAAAATATGATGCAGATGTGAGTATATGTAATTTATATGATGTAATTGATGGAAAAGAATATATAAGAAATAAAGAAAATGGAATACGAGAATATAGTAGATTAGATATTTTAAAAGAAGTGTTATTAGATAAAAATATTCAAAGCTATGCCTGGAATAAGTTATACAAGAAAGAATTATTTGATGAAATAAAATATCCAATTGGAAAAAAATATGAAGATATAGGAACAACTTTTTATGTATTTGAAAAATGTAATAAAGTGGTAGTTACATCAGAACCTGAGTATTATTATTTGAAAAGATCTGACAGCTTAGTAAATAATGTTACAGAAATTACGATTATGGATTATACAGAAATAATCATTCAGAGATATTTATATACAAAGAAAATAAAAGAATTAGAAAAATATAATAATTATTATTTAGTTAAAACATTAGTAACAGCGTATAATGATATGAAAACATTAGAAAATATAAGTGAGAAAATGCAAAAACAATATGAAAAATTATATAATTTAGCTCATGATATATTAAAAAATAATAAGAAAGAAATATATAAATTACTTAATAATGAACAAAGAAAGACAATAGAAAATTTTCTTTTGAAGTTTGGACAAAATGAATAAGGAAGTTTGACCAGAGCGGGAGAAATTAAATACTTTTTCTGCTTAATTAATTTTTGTAAAAAAATACAAAAAAAGTATTGACAAAGATAAAATCGAATAGTATAATAAGAAAGCATTGAAAAAGTGCATATAATCTTCGGACAGATGGCCGAGTGGCTAAAGGCGGCAGACTGTAAATCTGTTCTCATATGAGTACGATGGTTCGAATCCATCTCTGTCCACCAAAGTAATAGAAATATTTGAAAAGATATTTCTATTTTTTTTGTATATAATGAAGAAATATCTTTTATGAAAAGGAGAAATTTTATTAAAATTATTGCAAAATAATAATAAACATAGTATAATATAAA
>OIZO01001714.1_pt1 | contig 10573 bp, 9 predicted proteins | sample 1588551 | NCBI WGS metagenome assembly OIZO01 (sample SAMN03283271) | human gut metagenome | biome: human-associated habitat; material: feces | host: Homo sapiens | place: Peru | collected 2012 | reverse complement strand
ACCCCCGTTCCCGGCGGTGTAGGCTCCGTGACCACCAGCGTTCTCATGAAGCACGTTGTAGAGGCCGCCGAGCGGGTCTGAGCTATCGCATAGCATAATATTACAGGGAGCAGCCCAAAAGCTGCTCCCTGTTTCGTCTTTTGTATCGTCTTACTTATTAGGATGTCATTGCGAACCAGTGCTCACACTGGTGTGGCCCCTTCCAGGGATTCCCTCCGGTCACAATCCGTTCTCCACATCCAAATACTCTTCTTGTACTTACTCGTTATCCTTCTTTTTCAGATGAATGCAGGAAATTGCAATCACTCCAAGCCCCATTGCCTCGATCATCGTTCCAACAGGGTAATAAATTACATTTGCCATGCTATTCAACGATTCAGACAACTCTCCAATACCGCCATTGATATCATTCAGTTCGTCCACCATAATATCAGAGGCCTTGTAGATTTCGGTGTAAAAGTCCGCGCCAAACCTTGCCTCATCCGCAGAATAGTGCTTTGCGCTGTAGGTACCCAGGCTAATCGTTTTCTTCTTGACAGAGGTACCCATAAAAATAATGACAATTCCCAAAATCAGAGAGATTACTGCCATCCAGTTGATTGCAACTGGAATTTTTCTCTTTTCCTGCTTTTTCTCGCTGGGTTTCGTCACTTCGGCAGGAATCGGGCATCCACAGGATGGGCAAGCGGTTGCACCTTCCGGAATCACAGCCCCACACTCATTACATTTCCGTTCATTCATATTATGCGTTCCCCTTTTCTAAAGAATTCCAAGTAATGTAGCCGACAATGTTGAAATCATATTTCGGCATTAGAATCGTTTCATCCGAGTCAACAGAATCGTACGTTGTAAATTTGCTTTCACCGTTATGTACAAAATTGCACATATTCTTCACTTCATTGCGGTTCTTTTTATTGCCTCCTTCCAAAAGTTCCCGGGTATAAAGCGCAAATCCATCTTGCTTGTCGCTAAATGCTATCTCCATTTCACCCGAATAATATGTGTTATACTTTCCTTCTTCTTTCTCTGCACTGTAATTCTTTTCTACAGTATAATCGTCCTGCTTAACAGAGCTGCTTTCGCAGAATAATTTAGGCTCAATTGTAATTTCGATACCCCGCGATTTATAGGGAAGCTCTGCATAGTAGCTGTATTGGGTCTTTCCTTTCACTATAACCGCAACTAGGTTACTGTCCTTATCTCCATTGGTTTTATTTACTACATCAAACAGGAGTAATCCTGTTTTGTTATTGCGCATATCCATCTCGATATCAACATAGCAATCGCTCTCTTCCTGGCTTGAATAGTCAGTATAATCACGGTCTTTATATTTTATTGTCATACCTTTGCTATCGACTCTTGTGCCACTCAGATAGCCGATAGCTCGATATTTTACTGACGGGTCACTGCTTGTTGATTCCAATGTTGAAAAGATTCCTTCCCCATTCTCTACATAAACTAACTCTGGTCTGCTGTCTTCATCATCATATTGAGCAATTACCGCAACAAAAGGCTTCTTTTGATCTGATGTGACAGAACCCTCATAATAATCAGAATACCACCTAGAATCCGTCAAACGCCATTTGTTAATCGATATTTCATTGACTTTCAGAGTACTATTTGCAGAACCCACCGCGTAAAGTACTGCAAACATAACCAGCACGATTCCAGCAATAATAATGGCAGTTTTCTTTTTGCTCTTCTTAGCACCAGCTACAGAAGTCAGTACGATCTTCAGCGAGAATCTAGTTTTTTGCTTTTCTTCGGCTGCCGGAATTTCCTTAGCTTCTTCAACCTCTGCTGCCGCACCCTGCGTCACTACCTCTTCCGCTGTGTCCAGGCTGTCCTGCATCTGGTACCCACACTTTGGACATTTCTCTGCTTTATCGGAGATCATCTGCCCGCATTCCGGACATTTTATTAACGCCATCGCTAATTTCCTCTCTTTCTGTTTTCTATTTGTGCGCAAGTCAGCCCCTGCATCTTTGCCCGCCTGAATGGTATTGCCGTTTCTCTCTCCATTTCATGCACCTCGTTTTCATATTTTTAACTATAAGCACAAATAATAGCCCATAGCGTTTATGTAATATTAGCATTTCTGCCTATATAATTCAAGTAGTATTTTACTACATAGGCGGTATTTTTTATGGATTATTACAAAATCGGTCAGAAGATACGCAAAATCCGCAAAGCCCACGGTCTTTCTCAGGAGGAATTGGCGGAGCGAATCGGTATCTCCACCACCCATATGAGCCATATTGAAACCGGAAACACAAAATTAAGTCTGCCGGTTTTCGTTGACATTGCCGCCGCTTTGGAAGTGCGAACCGACGAGCTGCTGGACACTCCCGCAGTTGAGACCACCAGCACCTCCCTGGATGATATTGCCGCCGTATTGGAACGCTGCTCCGCCCAGGAAGCGAAAGTCATTGCGGATATCGTGAAAGCCGCAAAAATTTCCATTGAAAAGTACCTTTGATAAAAAGAAGCACATCACTTCTGGTTTTCAGAAATGATGTGCTTCTTAATTTTATTGTCTTGGAAGGGGTGCGTCTGGTTACGCATTTTTCTCCCGGTTTTGGCAGGTAAAGCAGATGACCTGCTTGTTTTTTGCCATTCCCTTGAGGATTTTCAAAGCCTGAGCCATGCGGCCATCGTCAAAGCGCACCAGAGCATCGTCCAGCACCAGAGGTGCCTCCGGGGTCAGCTCCTCCGCCACTGCCAGCCGCAAAGACAAATACAGCTGGTCCACCGTACCGTCGCTGCGCCAGATGGCATCGTGGAGCACGTCCTCCTGCCCGGCTCCCGCCTGCAAGGAGAAATCCTCCCCCATGGTCAGGCTGTGATACCGGTTTTCCGTCAGGGCACTGAGGATTTCCTGGGCCCGCTGGGTGATCCGGGGGGCGAACCGCCGCTGCAAGGAAGACCTGGCCTGAGACAGGGTATCCAGGGCGATGGTCAAAGCCTCGTAGGTTTCCTCCAGCCGGGCGATCCGATCCGCAACGCGCTTGCGCTGCAAGCCCAATTCCTGGGGACTTCCCAGGATTTCCATCCGACCCTGGTACTGACCCAGCCGGTTTTGCAGCCGCTGCTGCTCCGCCGCGCACTCGGCCAGAAGATTGGCGGTTTCCGCCTCATTCTGGGTCAGGTTGTCCTGGAAGGCCGGCTTTTCCACAGGCCGTACCATGGCGCTGAGCGCCTCATAATGCTGCCGAGCCAGCGCCGCCTCCCGGCGAGACTGCTCACAGCTTTCCCACTGACGCTGGGCCTGCTGCCAGAATTCCAGCACCTCCTCCGGCTCCTGAAGTCCGCACAGAGAATCCCGCCGCTTGCGCAGAACCATCAGCCGCACTTCCAGGTCGCTGGTGACTTCCTGATAGGTTTTCAGTTCCTCGGAGTAATTCTCCACCGCCTGCTCGAATTCCGCAATGGGAACCGTCCACTGCTTCCAGTCGGCGGTGCCGTACTTTTCCACAATGGCCGCCGTCTGCCGTCTGCCCTGGGTGTATTGCCACACCCCCAGGAGCAGGGATGCCAGTCCCGCTGCCCCAGCCAATGCCGCAAAAGCATAGGCAGTCAGATTCACCAGAACCCCCGCCGCCAGCAAGCCCACAATGCCCACAGCCATGAATACCAGGGGCAGCTTGCCCCCGGACAGCTGGGTCAGCTGCTTGGCGTCCTCCCGAGCCATGGCTCGGGCGTCCTCGGCAGTCAGACCGGTGAAGGGATTGGGCATTTCCGGTTTCTGGGGCTGGGAGGGGGCATTTCGCTCCTCCTCCCGGATGGCGTTCCACTGATCCCGGAAGCTGCGAAGCTCCCGCACCTTTTCCTCGGTCTCCATCCGGGGTGGCAGAGAGGCGCAAAGAGCCTCCATCTGATTCAGCGTTTCCTCTGCCCGGGTCATGGCGTCCCGGGCCTGAGCTACCTGCACCGCGTCGGAAGCCTGCTTTTCGTAGGCCAAGGCCTGCTGATGGTTATACAACTGCTTGAGCCAGGTCTTCACGTCCTCAATCCGCTCCCGGAGCTTCTTCGACTGAATGTCCAGAGATTCCAGCTCGGTGAGCTTCTGCTCCAGCTGCTCCAACTGAGCCTCCGCCTGGGGAAGCAAACCGGACTTATTATATCTGCACTTATTGCGCAAGTCTTTCAACTGAGCCGCCAGCCGGTCTGCCGCGCCGCTTTCGTCGCCGGTGGTGACCAGGGCGTTGAGCCTGCGCCGCAGAGCCTCGTCCTGGGTCACGGGCAGGTCGGAAAAACGGATGAAGCCCGCCCGGCGGTACACCGTCTGCTCCACGCCCAAAAGCATGGCTCCGCAGTTGGCGGCGGTCAGCTCCTCAACAGGAAGACCGGAAGCGGTTTCGTAAGCCCGGAATTCTCCCAGGGGCACCCGCCGCTTGGTGCTGCGCTCGATGGTGATATCCCGACCGTTCCAGTTCAGGTCAATCCGGCCGGACATGGGGCTGCCCGACCAGGGCTGATACCGCTCCTTGTCCGCCAGAGTCGTCTTCGTGCTCTTGACCCGGGTATCCAGGCCGTAGAGCATGGCAAGCAGGAAGGCGCACCAGGTGCTCTTGCCCCACTCGTTGGGGGCGGTGATGATGTTCAGGCCCGGCTCCAGGGTCAGGGTCTCATGCTCCAGCTTGCCGAAGGTAGCCGTCATTTTGTAAATTCTCACAGGACGACCTCCCTTCCGTCCAGGATTTTTCGGGAAATCTCCGCGGCCAGGGTGATCTGCCGGGCCTTTTCCGGATTCTCCGTAAGGGCCTGATGAAGCAGCTGAAAGTAGACCCCCTCCAGGGTGTCCGCGTCGGTATTCTCCCATAGGTCAACAGGCGGCTGGGTTTTGTCCACCAGGAACAGATTTGGAAAGTCCAGAAATTCCCGGGCAACTGCCTTTTCGTCCACCTGGCCGCTGCCGGTCAGGGTAATCCGGTAGAAATTCCGGTTGCCCTTAGGGGGCAGAACCCCCTCCAGAGAGGTCACCGGGTCGGCCCCGGCCTCTACTTCCAGATCGTAAAACCGCACCGTGTCCAGGCTCACCGGCTGCACCTGGGCTTCCGCCTCCAAGGTCACGATGCACACGCCCTTGTCCCCGGTTTCGTCCCAACCTCTGCCCATGGGACAGCCGGGCCAGACGCACAGCCCGCCCCCTGCCCGGAAAGCCCCGGCCTTATGGATATGTCCCAGTGCCAGATAGTTCAGGCCGGATTCCCGAACCTGGGAGACCGTCACCGGGCAGCAGGGGGATTCCCGCTGGGTAGGGTCGCCGTGGAGCAGGCCGATGCAGTATTTTTCCGTCCCCTCGGCGTGGAAGCCCTCCAGCAAGGGCGGGCAGTCCATGCTGCGGTAGCCTGCGCCATACACCCGGCAGTCCAGGTCTTCCAGCGTCACCGATTCCAGAGTGCCGGTGAAGATATGCACATTTTCCGGCCAGCTTTCCTCCACCCAGGGGCTGCCTGGGGTGATGAAATCGTGGTTGCCCGGGGCGATGAACACCGGTACCGGGCAGCGGCTCAAGGCCTGCTTCACATCCTCCACCGCCTCCCGGCGAGGCTGAGGGGTGTCAAAGATATCTCCCGCCAGGAGCATCAGGTCGCAGTTCTCCCGGATGCACAGATCAATGATCTTGCCGGGCAGCTTCCTTTGCTCATCTTTCAGAAACGCCCGCTGCTCCTCAGAAAAGCCGCCGAAGGGGGAGTCCAGATGCCAGTCGGCGGTATGCAGAATTTTCAGTCCCATTCGTCTACCCTTTCCGCTTTCAAGCAGCTGCCGGTGGTGCTGTCAATGGTGAACAGCACCGCCTCCATTTTGGTTGGGCCCTCCGCCCAGCGATACCGCTCTGGCAGGTCTCCCCGGAATTTGGCAATGGACAGCTCCGGTCGGATGCCCAGCACCGAGTCCCGGGGGCCGGTCATGCCCAGATCCGTCACATAGCCTGTGCCCTTGGGCAGCACCCGGGCATCGGCTGTGGGCACATGGGTGTGAGTGCCCCAGACCGCGCTGACCCGGCCGTCCAGAAAATAGCCCATGGCCAGCTTCTCCGAGGTAGCCTCGGCGTGCAGCTCCACCAGAATCAATTTTGTATCGATTTCCTTCAGAATTTTCTCCACGATCAGGAAGGGGTTATCCGGGCCGTAGTCCATGTTGCACCGGCCGATCAGGTCGATGACCGCCACCTCCCCCGCCGGGGAATCAAAAATCCGCCAGCCCCGGCCGGGCACCTGGGGCGCATAGTTCGCCGGCCGGAGTACCTGGGGGCAGTCCTCCATGTAGTCCACAATCTCCCGCTTGCTCCAGGTATGATTGCCCATGGTGATCACGTCCGCCCCGGCATCCAGGATTTCCTCCGCCTGGTGGGGCAGCATTCCCACCACCGCCGCATTCTCTCCGTTGACCACGGCGAAGTGGGCACCGGTTTTTCGTTTCAGCTGCCGCAGGTGTCGGCGCACCCGGTCTAAGCCCGGGTTGCCCACCACGTCGCCAACTGCCAATACCTTAAATTCCATGTGTTTCCTCCCAGTGATTGTGCTGGTATTATATACCGTTTTTCCGATTTTCGCAACCGGGAAAACCGTCACAGGCGCGGTGCGAAAATACGCACCGCGCCGGAATTCAATAGTGAATCACGTTGTCCGCTTTCCGGATGCGCTCCAGCACAGGAGCCGCCTCCGGGCTTTGAAAATAGTCCAGGGTCGTCTGGGGTACCAGCATTTTCAGGGTTTCCCAGTCTCCCTTCTGCAAAGCCAGCCGGACGGTGGAGGCACTGATGGCCTGACCCGCCGCCTGCTTCCTGGGTACCACATGGCACTCGATTCCCGCCTTGGGAAGCTCCCGAACCATGATTTCATTGTAAAGCCCAGTGACCTGGCTGGTTGGCTCCTCGCCAACAAACCGTTTCGTCACGTTCAGCGCCCCGGCGATTTTCGTAAACACCGCCAAGTCCAGTCGGGCGTGACCCTCGATCACCGCCGCCGCATCCTTGAGAAAATAACTGGGGAAGGTGGCGCTGCTGATGATATAGGGGCCGGAATCGTGGAGCACCACATTGGGGATGTGGGAAACCCCCGCCTGCACCAGCTTTTTGCGCACGGTGAAGGGCACCAGGGAAGCGTCCTCGCTGAGGACAAACAGGTGGAGGGTATCGCACTGAGCCGCCGCCGTCTCCACCAGATATTGGTGCCCCAGGGTGAAGGGGTTGGCATTCATCACAAGCGCTCCGGAAACGCCGCCGGTTTTCGTCTTTTCCAGGGCTTTCAGGTAGCCGGGAAAGCCGTTTTTCCGGTTTTCCATGAAGACCAGGGTGCCGTCCACCCGAGCAATCTCATAAAAGCCCAGATCGCCGAAAAACCGGGCGGAATTCACCTTGGTATACAGGAACAGGTGAAGGTTTCCCCTTGCCATCTGCACCTCCATCAGGTGGGAGATGATTTCGTTCAGCAAGCCCTCCCCTTGGTGCTCCCGGCTCACCGCGAAGCAGCGCAGGGTGCAGCCAAAGCAGCTGCCGGTGGCGATGATCTCGTCGTTTTCATCCCGCATGGCGCAGATATAGTCTAAGTTTCCATCCCGGGTAATGCCCTCCCGGTGAAGCAGGGCGTCCACCCCGGCAAGGCTCCGCTTATCCGAGGGGTAAACCTGGGAAACGGCGTAATCACTCATGGGCTTCCTCCTTCAAAAAATGCAGCATCAGGGTCATGGCCAGCAAATCCGCCGTGCCCCCGGGGGAGAGATTTTTCTCCACATAGTCCCGGTTCAGCTTTTCCAGAGCCGGAACGCCGGGGAAGGGTTCCCGCTCCAGAAGTGCCTTGGCTTCCTCCGAGGCGGCCTTTGCCAGCTCGTAACCTCCCCGGTGAATCATGTTGGTATCCACGGTGTCCGCCAGCATGGCAACAAGCGCCGCGCAGCCGGCCTCATTGATGGATTTTCCCGCTGACATGGCGGCTTCCAGCTTGGGAAGGCCGATTTTCCCCACCGTCGGGAACCCGGCCTCCGCCTGTCCCCGAACTCCGGTGATGCCGTAGCGCAGATAGAGCTTCTGCCCGGCGGTCTTGGCAGTTTCCGGGGTAAGTCCGGCAAAATCCCCGGCGGTCAGCCCCTTCGTCATGGCGGCGCACTGGGCAAGCACCCGGTCGGCGTCTGCCCAAGCCTGCCGCTCCAGCCGTCCCAGGGCGCCGCAGAGAATGCCCATGGAGAAAATCGCCCCCTTGTGGGTGTTCACCCCACCGGTGGAAGCCAGCATTTGCCCCTCGGCCAGAAGCCCCGGAGTCCGCAGTGCCCGGAAAGTTTCCTCCGGCGTGCCCCCCTGCCGTCCGATTTTCACGCATTGGGTGAAGTAGGGGTAGAGCCCCGCTCCACTGGCCAGAAAGGAGAACACGTCCATATCCCGGTGACTGCCGCTGTTTTCCCGGTCTACCAGGCCGGGCTTGGGGGTGACAGCCACCTCATAAAGCAATGCCTGCACCGCCAGCCGGGCGGCGCACCGGCTGTCCGCCTCCAGAAGGGCTTCTTCCAGAATCCGGGTCGTTTTTTCCTGGAGCTGAGCCACGCTGTGCGTGCGGCTTCGGGCGCAGGCTCCGGCCATGCCCCCGCAGATCAGACACCGCCGCCCCGGCTTGCCCAATTCCTGACGGTCGATTTTTCGTCCGGTGCTTTCCAGCACATCCATGTCAAAGAGCCGTCCCACCGGGGAAGCGTCTTCGATGGCCGTAGTCACCGCCTTCACCGCCAAGGCCTGGGCGGCGACCAGAAAAATGGCCTCGTTGCCGGTTTTCTCCCGGATTTCCTCAAAATGGACAACCGGCATTCCTGCCGCCGCCAGCTGCTGTCGAAGAAGCCGCCGCCCCAGGCAGTAGCCCCGGGCAATCAAAGGGCTGTTTTTCACCGGCCCCGCAATGTTCATGGTAAAGCAAACAAGCGTCTGCCCAAACTGCCCCAGCAGCTCCCGCTGCCGGGCCGCCCGCCGCTCCCGGGCATCCAGCATTTCCAGTAATGACACTTCCATGGGCTTATGCTCCCCCTTGTACTTTTCTTTATGATACACCAGAATCCTGCCTTTGTGAAGTACGACTTGCAATTTCCGGAACTTGGATGTAGAATGGCAAAAATGGTCGGATGATCGGAGGCAGGTTCATGGGGGAAATCAATTTGACGGAAGGGTCGATTTTTACAAGGCTGGTGCAGTTTTCCCTGCCCATGATCGCGGGAAATCTCTTGCAGCAGGTATACAATCTGGTAGACACCCTGATCGTGGGAAAGTGCATCGGCTCGGATGCTCTGGCCGCGGTGGGCTCGGCCTACACCCTGATGACCTTTCTGACCTCCATTCTCATCGGCTTGTGCATGGGAAGCGGAGCCTTTTTCTCCGCGGACTACGGTGCGGGAGAGGAAGCCCAGCTGGGAGAGGACATCCGGCTGTCCTTTGGCTTCATTCTTGCCATGTGCGCCCTGATTTACGCCATCATCTACCCGGGCATGGAGCTGATTCTGTCGCTGCTGCAAACTCCGCCGGAGCTGCTGGAGCTGACAAGAAACTACGTCCGGCCGGTGTTCACGGGGATTTTCTTCGTTTTTCTGTATAACTTCTACGCCTATCTTCTGCGAGCTATGGGAAATTCTCTGGTTCCCCTGGTTTTCCTGGGAATCTCCGCGCTGCTGAACATCGTGCTGGATCTGTGGTTCGTGCTGGGATTCCATATGGGCGTTGCCGGGGCGGCCTGGGCAACGGTCATCGCCCAAGCCGTCTCCGGCGTGGGCATCGCCCTGTACACCCGGCGGAAGCTGACCCTTCCCAAGGCGAAAGCCAAGACCCGGAGCCTGTCCCGGCTTTGGGAAATCATAGTCAATGACGCCGCCACCGCCTTACAGCAGTCGGTGATGAATTTCGGCATTCTGATGATCCAGGGGCTGGTGAACAGCTTCGGCGCCACGGTCATGGCCTCCTTCGCCGCGGCGGTAAAGATCGATACCATCGCCTACATGCCCGCCCAGGAATTCGGCAACGCCTACTCTCTCTTCGTTTCCCAGAATTACGGAGCCCGGCAGTCGGAACGGATTCGCAAGGGCACCCGACTGTCCTTTCTGGTGTCCGCAATTTTCTGTATGGTGATCTCCGGTCTGATTTTCGTCCTGTCTCCATGGCTCATGGGCTTTTTCGTGGAGCCGGGAGAAACCGCCATTATCGCCGGCGGCGTCCAATATCTGCGCATTGAGGGTTCCATGTATGTGGGCATCGGCATTCTGTTCCTGTGGTACGGCTATTTCCGGGCCATTCGCAAGCCCCAGGTTTCCCTGATTCTGACGGTGATTTCTCTGGGCACCCGGGTGGCTCTGTCCTACGCTCTGGCACCCCGGACGGCTCTGGGAGTTGTCGCCATCTGGCTGTCCATTCCCATCGGCTGGGTGCTGGCCGATCTGGCTGGCCTGGTGTTCTATCGCCGTTTACGGCCTGAAATGTAGGTCGTCTTAAATCGAAATTTGCGGAGGTGATTTACATGAAAAGGAACACATCGAGGATCGTTGGTTTGATAATGCTGATTATAGCCGTTGCATTTATAATATTTGCATTGAACCATCCAGA
>OIZO01001713.1_pt1 | contig 10577 bp, 7 predicted proteins | sample 1588551 | NCBI WGS metagenome assembly OIZO01 (sample SAMN03283271) | human gut metagenome | biome: human-associated habitat; material: feces | host: Homo sapiens | place: Peru | collected 2012 | reverse complement strand
CAACGCTGTCCTCGTAGCTCAGGTTGATGGCGCAGTCGCCCATGGCCAGCTTCTCGTCGCCCCGAACCAGAATGAAGCAGGAGGACACCAGATGAGCACCCTTCTTGGTCTTGACCAGCTGCAAAGCGGGACGGACGGTATCGGCGGTGGAGTAGGTGGCACCGCCCAGCAGGGAGTCGGCGTAGCCCATCTTCACCAGCATGGTGCCGAAGTAGTTACCCTTGCTAAGCGCCTTCCGGCAGTCCTCGGCGGACATCTTGCCCTTGCGCAGCTCCACCATCTTGTCTACCATCTTGTCCATCTCAGGATAGGTAGCGGGGTCGAGAATCTCCACACCCTCGATGTTGAAGCCGCCCTTGGCGGCGTTGGCCTTAACCTCGTCCACGTTGCCGACGAGGATGGGGGTCAGGAAGCCGCCCTTGACCAGCCGGTCGGTAGCTTCCAGAATACGGGCATCGTGGCCCTCGGTGAACACGATCTTCCGGGGATTGGCCTTCAGAGTTTCGATCATGGCATTGAACATAGGAATCATTCCTCCAATTATCGGGCGGATGCCCGTTTTTTACCCTTTTATTATAGCTCAGTTCCTACCGGGGCGCAACCCCTTTTTGCGGATACGGGAAATTTTTGTCTCCGGGCCGGTGCTTTCCGGCGAAATAATTTTTCCTTTATGGAATCCATAGATTTTGTTTATTTTGATGAAAATCTTTTTGAAAAAGCCGATTTTCCCCTTGCAATTTGTACGTTTTCCCTGTATAATAGCGGTAAACTATGGATTGGGGGAGATTGGCCTTGAGCGAAGTTCTGGCGGTGCTGTCCGGGAAGGGCGGAACGGGAAAGACCTCCGTCTGCGCGGGGCTGGCCACCGCCCTGGCCGAGGCCGGAAAACGGGTTCTGTGCATCGACTGCGATGTGGGACTTCGCAATCTGGATATCTCCCTGGGAATGTCCGAAGGCAGCCCCCTATCCTTTCTGGATGTGGCCTCCGGTCACTATTCCCTGAGCGATGCCGCCCGGCATGGCAGCTACCCCAGCCTTGCCTTTCTCACCGCCCCCATGAACTGCACCGCCGACGACATCGACCCGGAGGCTTTCTTCCGGATGCTTCTGGATGCCCGGCGGGAGTTTGACATGATTCTGCTGGACGCCCCTGCCGGGGTGGACGCAGGCTTCCGGCTCACCGCCGGAGGCGCCGACCGGTTCCTGCTGGTCACGGGCTGCGGCCCCGCCTCCGTCCGGGACGCGGCAAGAGTGGGCGATCTTCTGGAGCTGCAAGGCAAGCGGGACGTGCGCCTCATCGTCAACCGGGTGGATCGGGATATGCTCAGCACCGTAAGGCTCACCATTGACGATGTGATGGACACCGCCGGGCTGCCTTTGGCGGGCATTGTCCCCGAGGATCCCTGCGTGACCCTTGCCGCCTCCTTTGGCAAGCCTCTTCTGCGCTATGCCCCCCGCTGCCCCGCCGCCAAGGCCTGCCGCCGGATTTCCCGACGGATTCAGGGGCTTCACGAGCCGATTTCCCTGCGATGATGAATTTATTCTTCTGAAAAGGAGTGACCCTTATGAATATTGCATTTCTGGCACACGACAAGAAAAAGGAACTGATGGTTCAGTTCTGCACCGCCTACAAGAGCGTGCTTATGAAGCACAACCTCTTCGCCACCGCCACCACCGGTCGGCTCATTGCCGACAATACCGGTCTGCCCATTACCTTGCTTCTGTCCCACAAGCAGGGCGGTCATCAGCAGATCAACGCCAGAATCGCCTATAACGAGATCGACCTGGTGCTGCTGTTCACCGACCCCAATACCACCGAGCCCTGGGACGATGCCCAGATGATCGAGACCATCCGTCACTGCGACAAGCAGAACGTGCCCATCGCCACCAACCTGGCCTCCGCGGAAATGCTCATCATGGGGCTTCAGCGGGGCGATCTGGACTGGCGGGAAATGCTGCATAATAAGAACAAGTTCTAAAATATCGCATGTCATTGCGAACCAGTGGTGCTCCGCGCAGCGAATCAAAATCTGAATGACTGCCAGTGGCAGTCATACCATAATGTAGCGCACACTGGTGTGGCCCTTTCCAAGGATTCCCTCCGGTCACAATCCGCTTCTCCTTGGCTCCCACTTTGGGGGAGCTGTCACAAAGTGACTGAGAGGGTAAAAAACACCCTCTCCGCCCCTTTGGGGCACCTCTCCCATAGGGAGAGGCAAGTGGCCCTCATCCGTCTCGCGCTTGCGGGAGACGCGCGAGCCACCTTTGCATTATGGAGCAATTGCCACTGGCAATTGCACAATAATGTGTAGGCGTCACGGTGCAGCCGTGACGGATGAGGTCGAGACCATTTCCCCGAAAATCCTCGTAAAAATTCGTAGGGGTCAATGCCTCATCGACCCATTCTGCATCACTGGCAGGTTTTTTGTCGGGCCGATGAGCTCAATCGGCCCCTGCAAAAGCCAAGACACTTCTCCGCTTCCCCAGGGCCCTTTGCGGCCTTTTTTCAACGAGAAAGGAACATAGATCATGGATATCATCAAGCCCCGCACCCTGTCCGGCTTCATGGAGCTGCTTCCCGGCAAGCAGATTCGCTTCGAGAAAATGCTGGAGATTCTGCGTACCACCTACGCCTCCTACGGCTTCGCCCCTCTGGACACCCCGGTTATCGAGGATGCCCAGATTCTCCTTGCCAAAGGCGGCGGTGAAACCGAAAAGCAGATTTACCGCTTTACCAAGGGCGACAGCGACCTGGCTCTGCGCTTTGATCTGACCGTACCTCTGGCAAAGTATGTTGCCCTTCACTATAATGAGCTGGCCTTCCCCTTCCGCCGGTTCCAGATCAGCAAGGTCTACCGGGGAGAGCGGGCTCAGCGGGGTCGGTTCCGGGAGTTCTATCAGGCGGACATCGACATCATCGGCGACGGCAAGCTGGACATTCTCAACGAGGCGGAGATTCCCGCCATTATCTACAAGGTTTTCCGTGGCTTCGGCCTGAGCCGGTTCCAGATCCGGGTGAACAACCGGAAGATTCTCAACGGATTTTACGCCATGCTGGGTCTGTCCGAAAAGTCCGGAGACATTATGCGCACCGTGGACAAGCTGGATAAGATCGGCGCCGAAAAGGTCAAGCGGATTCTCCTGGAGGACTGCGGCCTGACGGACGATCAGGCGGACGAAATCCTCCGCTTCATCGCCATTACCGGCTCCAATGCCCAGGTGCTGTCCGCCCTGGAGGGCTACGCCGGCCGGAACGAAATGTTCGACCAGGGTCTTTCCGAGCTGAGGGCCGTCACCGTGAACCTGGCCGCCTTCGGTGTACCGGAGGCCAACTTCGCCGTTGACCTGACCATCGCCCGGGGACTGGACTACTACACCGGCACGGTCTATGAGACCACCCTTCTTGACCATCCGGAAATCGGTTCCGTGTGCTCCGGCGGCCGGTACGACAATCTGGCAGGCTATTATATCGACAAGGCTCTGCCCGGCGTGGGCATTTCCATCGGTCTGACCCGGCTTTTCTATGTGCTGGACGAGCAGGGTCTGCTGAATCCCGCCCTGCCCAGCGCCCCGGCGGATGCCCTGGTGCTGCCCATGACCGACAGCCCTGCCGCCGCCATCGCCCTGGCCGAAACCATCCGCTCCGCCGGTCTGCGGGTGCAGCTCTACGGCGAGCAGAAGAAGTTCAAGCAGAAGATGGCCTACGCCAACAAGCTGGAGGTGCCCTTCGTGGTGCTTCTGGGCGAGGACGAAATCGCCGAGGGTGTGTGCTCCGTGAAGAATATGGCAACCGGCGAGCAGGTGAAGCTGTCCCCCGCCGATGCCGCCGCCTATATCAAGAACGCCCTGGCCAATGCCGACTGCGCTGTGATTCTGGAAAAATAAGCTATAAGGCTGTCTGATTCCGATATATCCCCCGCCGCTGTTTCGGGGAATATGTTCGTCAGACAGCTTCTTTTTGTTTGATTTTTTGTTGCATCATAAGCCGAAAAATGTTATGATATCTACAGCATTTCGCGGCATTTTCATTTCCTGTTATGATAAAACACAGAAAGGAAGAGATGTAATGGAAATCAAGAAAATCGACCTCGGCAAGGTGGCAGCCGGTGCCGGTCAGAATACAAAAGCTTTCCTCGGCAAGGCAAAAGACAACATCATAAATGCTATCGACCAGAATGGCGACGGGACACTTGATAGGAAAGATGTATCTGCCCTTGCCCAGGCCATAGGTAATGCAGCCAATGCTGCGAAAAGCAATGCCGAAGCCAAAAACCGTGAAAAAGAGCTGCAAGCGTTGCAGCCTATTTTCCCCGCCGATTTGACCAGTGCCGAATTCACGCTTTCCAAACTGATTCGCGTGTCGGAGATGGACAAAAGACATGCGGAAAGCGAAGTCTGCAAGGGTTCCATCGGCTTTGTCACCGTACAGAAGGGACTGCGCATCATCCATATCTACAAAGACGCAGTGGAGACTTTCGGCCTGACGCTTTTCCCCGGTGCCGACAGTGAAATCTACTATGTGGATCCCAGCGACAGGGATAAATATATTGCGTTAGACCACTATTTTGATTATCTAAAAATCGCCCGCGTGAACGAGCTTCAGAAAATCGCTCAAGACTTGGGCGCAAAGCACTTCCGGGTTACATACAAAGAAAAAAGTGAAACCATGGCCAAATGCGAAATGAAGGGAAAGGCCGGGGGCAAACTCGCAGCCGGAAAAGCCGATGCCGATGGAACCCATAGCGTTTCTGCGTCGGATAACACGAATATACAGGTTGCGGCAGAATTACAGTGTTTAGGACATGCACCTATTGCGCCAAAATTGTACTATCTCCGTGGAGAACCCAGCATCCAATCCCTGATTGCCCTGCGGATGGATGAAAATTCTCCAATCTTCCATCAGGACTTCAGCTTACAGCTCAGCAATTCCTCCGGTATTTGCGAAAACGATGCCTGCAAAATAGATGCGGCATTGAAAGCAATGAAACTCGCAGGAAGTGCCACGATGGTCTCCGAGGTAAGAAAAGAGTCCCGCAGGTCATTTGAATACGAGATAGATTTTTAAGCTTATCAGCCGCCCCCGCCACTGTGCGGGGGCGGCTGAAAGAATCACCGTTATATTTATCTGTGCTCACCGCACTCTAGTAGCATCCCCAGCAGCTTGGCATCGGTAAACGCCGGGTTTTCATAGGCGGCATCCAGAATGGCATCCAGATTCTCCGCGTCATTTTCAATTTCCTTGGAAAAAAGCTGAGCCGTTTCCCGGAAATCCCCTCCCAGAGTCCGAAGCACCAGAGCGGAAATCACCATGAATTTCACCCGGCCGTACAGGTCGTAATCCGACACCGCCTGAAGCCAGTACCGATTCACCAGATATCGGAGCAAATTCCCTGTCCGGTAGTCCCATTCTCCGGCCTCCGGGGCCTTCAGACGTTGCCGCCAGGCATCCGTCAGAATTTCCAGACCGGAGAAGAATTCCAGCACTGCCTCCGGCTCTCCGGGCTGAGCCATGGCTCTGGCCGTTTCCCAGGCCGCTCCCCGTTCAAAGGGTCGCTCCTCTTCCCCGTCCAGCTCACCCTGCGCCTGGCAGCCGTAAAGCAGGAGCAGGGACAACGCCCGGGAAATGTCCGTCTCATTCAGAATTTCCAAGGCCTGAACCCGGGTTCGTTTCAGAACCGCCATGGCCTGCCGGTCATATTCCGGGGCTTCCCCGCCGGGATTTTTCTCCGTCACATAGCAGCTCTTTTCATCCAGAATCCACCTGGCCGCCTCCGGGCAGCTAAGTTCCAGGCCAAGCTCCACAAAATCTCCATAGTCGTGGGTCAGCCGGGGAAACTGGCGGCAGGTTTCGCACAGGGCTTTCTCCCCCAGCTCCGCTTGAATCCGACATAGACCGTCCCGCCGCCACATAGGGCACCGTCCGTCCTGAACGGTCAGATAGGTTTCCCCGTCCTCCTGTCGGAGAGCCGCCCGGAGTTCCTCTCCCAAAGCCCCCGGCAGCGCACGGTAACGCCGGGCAGAGGCTTCGTCCACCTGCACCTGCCAGTCCTTGCAGCAGCTGTCCGGGCATTCCCCTGCCAGGCAGCGAAAACGGTCAAAATAATCCGGTTTTGTAACTTCCATGGAATTCCTCCAAAATGGAGCTGTCTCAAAATAGCAAAGTGCCCAAATAGAACAATGTCATTGCCACACCAGTGACATCGGTCACTGGTTCGCAATGACATTGTATATTTTGGCTATTTTGACCCATAGGGGCACTTAACGAGACAACCCCAAAACGTCAATTCTGGTTCGGGCGGATGGTTCCCATAATGGAGGAGGCCTCCTGCAAGGCCTGCTTGCCGGAGCTCACCGCCGCCTGAAGCTGGGTCAGCTGGCTTACAACCTGGTCGGCCATCTGGGTGATGTCGGCGGAAAGGCTGTCCACCTTGGCGGTGGTCTGGCTGAGGACGCTGTTGGCCTGATAGTACACCAGCTCCGACCGCTCCTTGGCCTCCCGCTCGATGCGCTCCGCCCGGCGATAAGCCTCCAGCTCGTCGCTGGCCGTGGGGGTCAATCCGGTCTCCGGCTCCGGCTGAGCTGCCTGCGCTGCCTGCGTCAATTCGGCACACTGGCTCTGAGCCGCTGCCAGCTGCCGTTCCAGGGTCTGTGCCCGGGAAGTGGCCTCTTCCAGCTGACCGGTCAGGTTCCGGCACTTTTCTTCCAGCGATTCCACCAGCAGCCGCTGACTTTCCGCATCGGGCAGTCTCTCCAGCCGCTCTCGCAGGCTCTCGTTTTCGGCGGTAAGCTGATTGAGCTGATTGGTGTGCTTGGTGTTGATATATTCTAAGTAATGCACCACATCCTCCCGGTTGAAGCCGTTGAAGGCAGTGCGGAAATTCTGAGAAGAGGCCATAGTTTTCTCCTTTTAGCAGGATTTTTCTGGATTATACCACATTCTATTGGGAAAAACAACCGTTTGCGCAAAAAGAATCCGCCGGGAGTAAAAATTTTTTCCATTTCCTCTTTACAAATCCGGGAAATCCTGCTATAATAATCGGGCTTTCAGAAATGCGCCAGTGGCTCAATGGATAGAGCATCGGATTCCGGTTCCGAGGGTTGGGGGTTCGAGTCCCTTCTGGCGTACCAAAGAAGAATAATCCGAACCTGTTCTCAGTAGGAGAAGGGTTCGGATTATTTTTGCTTTTGGGAGGACAACATGGATAAGATTATTTCTTGCGAGTTCAATATCGACACCGCTTGTGTCGAGGTCAAATATCAAGATGGCAGTATGATCTCCATCGATTGTACCAGGGTAGAATATGAGGTTGCACGGAATATGTACGAAGCCAGCGAACTGGATTGGCTGGTGTATAATGCCCCGGTAGACTACGTGAACCTGCTGCTCCATGGGGACATTCGGGAGTATTTGAAGAATGTGACAGAGTATCATTCTTTTGACAGCTAAGTAAATCAAAATAATCTTTAAAACGAAATGGGGACATGCTTACTAGTAAGCATGTCCCCATTGTGCAGAACGATTAAAATACATCAAAATGCTTTTGTTCCGTCAGTGAAACAATAAGTAATGCCGTCATTATGATTCTTTGCAATAGAAGGAATTTGCTCAACCATTTTTTCTCGAGCGACAATTCCAGGGGCGACAAGATATCCATCTGAATACCTATAGAATAGAATGCTCCAACCTTCATGAATACCACGAATAAATTCTGACGAATATGCGTATTTTGTAATTTCGAGTTCTTCTTCCTCGGACAGGTTTCGTGGGGAAATATATGTATATAGTACATATTTTTTATGATCCTCATCGTTGATTCCCTCCATTGGCTTTGAGAGGATCTGCTCTTTGTTTCGATTGCTGTCTAATTGCAAAAGGATATCCGAACGAGAAATTGAAAATGTATAATCATGCTTAAATGAAGGATCAATGTGTGCAATATCAACTAAGTGCATACTGCTTCTGGCTCCAGAGTCGAGTTTGATTCTTTCACAAAATCCTTTTTTGCAATCTAATATTTGGAAGGTTTTTTCAGGAAGGAGCGGCAAAAATTTACTTACAATATCGTAGTCACTATATTTTCCGGTCCATTCGTTAACACAAATGAATAAGCCACGTCCCCACTCAAGTTCATCATATTCAATGTCCTGTTTTGTGCTAGATGCGGTAAAACTGACAGAATCCCCATCAATGCAGATTTTATCAGCTTGACATGTTATTGTATTAAGTAAACAATCTATACCCGTTCTCTGATCGCGAAGGTTAAAGTCGGGGATATGTATTGGTTCTTGGGTGAAGATATCCTTAAGAGGAATGTTCGATACAGGATAATTTGAAAATGCATTTTTTGAAAGAGCATGCATTATCTCGCAATATGCTTTTAGATCAAACTTATTATTAAGATAACGATCAATATACTGCATAGAATCTAAATCCGATATACATTCATATTTAGATAGATGATCAGATATAGTTTTTGCAATTTCTTGAATTATAAGCGAAGTGAGTTTTTCCCTTACAGAAGTGACTTCCTTTGGGATTTCTCGGATATTTTCCCTGTCTACACTAAGGATTGGGCGATGCTTTCCTTTGAAATTGTATCGAATTCCTGACTGCCTGATATTGGTATCGTCGTCATAAAGTGACTTTTCCTCCATACCAAGTATGGGCATTCCATCCACAAGAATAGTTTTACTAGATCCTGCAATAAAATGATCCGATTGGTAAGAGATGTAATCGGAAGTAGAGTTGATATGTATTTTGATTGGAGAAGTTGGGAGGTGTATGATTGAATATGCTTCTGACTTTGTTTCTTCGTCAACAACTTTACAACGATACCATAAAAAATTATGGAGCCATTCTTGTAATTGAACATCTGTATTGAGGTCATTCTTTCCAGAGAATTTGGTCGGGAGGGTGAAAATTTCACTTTTCTTAAAACCACTATTAATTAGAAAAGCGTATTTTTCGGCAAAGGAGAACTCTTTATCAGCTTCGATTAATGTTCGTTTGTTTCCATCTGCATCAGCAACGCAAACATATATTCCGTCTTCAGTTTCAAAAACAACCTTTTGCATCCTATGATATAAGCTAGTTTTATAGAGATTAATTGCAGACTCGGAATCTTCCAATAAAGTTAGCTTACCTTCATATAATTCAAAATCTTTGTCGACTTCCTTCTTTTTGCATTTTTGATACAGCCCATGGATATAAACAATATCTTCAATGTTGTCGGGAATATTAGCGTGAATCTTTTCTTTGGCTTGTTCTGATAAATAAATTTTAACGATAGTTCCGTGATTTCCGAGTTGTTCTTTTACATCAGCGGTTACTTCACGGAAAAAACCATAGTCTTCGGTCCCTTCCATACAGACCCAACATGTTTCGTCATTTGAATAATGCTTTGTTATAATGTCAATTCTATTTCCGATCATATAGCAAGACAATATTCCTATTCCAAACTCAGAGATTGGGTTGACGAGGTCTTCATATGCAGCATTTTCACGTTTGAAATCAGGGGAATTATAGTAGGAGTTTCCAACACGTAAGAGGTATTTCATTACAATGTTTTTTGTCATTCCTGTTCCTTCATCACGGCAGTAGATATATTCTCCACCGTCATCTGTAGAAATTCCAAATTCGATTGTTAAGATACCACTTAGTTTATTCTTTTTATTTTTGGCCTGCATACATCGACAAGAATCTAATGAATTCTGGTATAGTTCACGAAGACATATAAATTCGTCGGAATAGAGACGTAGACCCATGAGCAATTGAATTACTTTTTTCTGCTCCAACCTGAATTTTAAGTTGCTATCTGGAAAATAACCAAGGGCTTTAATTCCTTCACGATCAACCTTTGTAGGAAGGCCAATACGATAACGTATAGAATTAATGTTATGTGATTGCTCCATATTTTGCACAAAAGCAGCGTAATTCTGTAATTCGTTATCAACCCAGTCTAGGTAGTCATGTAAGAAATAATATAGTTGGGGATTTTGAAATCCTGCAAAATATGCAATCGTGGTTTTTCCGTCTTTTTGAACGATGTGATAATGTAAATTATTAATTTTAACTTGCCAATGGGAATCACTAATGGCATTCATGGGGGTATGCTCAGCGTACAAAGTTCTCGATGTTCTATCTTCACTAAAATGGATGACATCGCCTAAACGAAGTAATAATGCTAAAAATTGTTCATTGTAAGTAAGTTCGTTACCAGTAGCTTTTCCGCGAACAATCTCGACTTGAGATTTGAGAGTCCATATTGATTCAATTTCTTCGCAATGCCCACAACAAATATTGCCTACCGATTCAGAAATAACATTAGCGTCGTACGGGTCGAGTGCGGACAGTTTCTTGTTTATATGTTTTGCATAAGCTTTTGCTCTTCGACCATGGGTGCTTCGTAAATATTCTTGGCGAGATGATTCTATATAATTTTTGCGGTTAAACGCTGTAATCGGTAAAGATAGTCCCATTCGATACTGTTCATACTCATGAACTTCTTGGGCGAGAGTATTAAGGCAACACCGCATAAACACCAAAAATCGCATTATACAATAGGTGCCCAATAAAA
>OIZO01001712.1_pt1 | contig 10578 bp, 17 predicted proteins | sample 1588551 | NCBI WGS metagenome assembly OIZO01 (sample SAMN03283271) | human gut metagenome | biome: human-associated habitat; material: feces | host: Homo sapiens | place: Peru | collected 2012 | reverse complement strand
TAGACAGCAAGGTGACGAGAGAGCGGGATCTTTCCATGTTTATTTTCAATATCCAGCAGGTGCGTGGCATGGAGTTTGCAACTCATACCGAAGGATATGAATTTTTGAAAAAGCAGGGGATCCATGTCATAGACGATTACAAAGTCTGCACGACCGCAGAGGAAGTGTGGGATGCGATCACGGCAATTGGTGAAAACCGCGGAAATCTGGCATATGATATTGACGGCGCTGTGGTGAAGATCAATCGTTTTTCTGACCGTGAGCAGTTGGGAGAAACATCCAAAGTACCGCGCTGGGCAATCGCATACAAATATCCACCGGAGGAGAAAGAATCCAGACTATTAAATATTGAACTTTCGGTAGGAAGAACCGGAAGAATCACACCGACAGCTGTGTTTGAGCCGGTGCGCCTCTGCGGAACTTCTGTTTCGAGGGCAACTTTGCACAATCAGGATTTTATTGATGATCTGGATATCGGAATTGGAGATACAATTGTAGTTTATAAGTCGGGGGAGATCATTCCGAAGATCAAGGAAGTGAAGAAAGAGAAAAGACCTTCTGACTGGAAACGGTTTGTGATCCCGGATGTCTGCCCTGTTTGCGGTGCAAAGACAGAGAGGGAGAAAGACACTGCGGATATTAAGTGTACATCACCAAACTGTCCGGCACAGTTAGAACGCCATATTATCAACTTTGTAGGGCGTGACGCAATGGACATCAAAGGTTTTGGTACGGTTTATATTGAAGAACTTGTCCGTTTAGGGTATATTAATAATGTCGCTGATGTTTTTGTACTAAAGACACATCGCGATGAATTGATCGATCAGGGAATTATCGGAAAAGAAAAAAATACGGATAAGCTTTTGGATGCGATCGAGAAATCAAAAGAGAACGATGCCTATAAGCTTCTCACCGGATTTGGAATCCCGAATGTGGGAAAGGCAGCTGCAAAAGCGATCATGAAGTATTTTAAAGATATGGATCATTTAAAGGAAGCTTCCGTTGAGCAGCTCACAGAGGTCAACGATATCGGAGAAGTGAGTGCGCTTTGTATCCGGAATTTCTTTACAGATGAAAAAAATATCGAAATTTTAGACCGCTTGAAAGAGTATGGCGTGAATATGCGGGCGGAAGAGACAGAGACGGTGGAATCTGTTCTGACAGGAAAGACGGTTGTAGTAACAGGAACACTGCCGACATTAGGACGAAAAGAAGCGTCTGAGCTGATCGAAAAATATGGTGGAAAGGCTTCTGGTTCCGTCTCAAAAAAAACAGATTACGTGCTTGCGGGAGAAAATGCAGGAAGCAAGCTGACTAAAGCACAGGAACTTGGAATTCCTGTTATTTCAGAAGAACAGTTGAAAGAAATGCTTGGAATTTAGTTTTTACTGTACTGGAAGATATAGCAGGATATACTGTCGAAAATAGGAGAGCGATTCTGATCGCGAGGAAGGGTTTGTAAGAAGATATGCCAATTAAGACACAGAGTGATTTGCCGGCAAAGGAAATATTGGAAAAGGAAAATATATTTGTTATGGACGAAAATCGTGCGACACATCAGGATATCAGAGCAATCAACATTGCAATCTTAAACCTGATGCCGTTAAAGGAAGATACGGAGCTTCAGCTTTTACGCTCGCTTTCAAACACACCGTTACAGGTAGATGTGACGTTTGTAGCAGTGTCTTCCCATGAGTCAAAAAACACATCAATGAGTCATCTGAATAAGTTTTATGAGACATTTGCAGACATTAAAAATCGTTATTTTGATGGTCTGATCATTACCGGAGCGCCGGTGGAACAGATGGAATATGAAGAGGTGGATTATTGGAAGGAAATGTGCGAGATCTTTGAGTGGAGCAAGACACATGCCACCTCTACCTTACATCTCTGCTGGGGTGCGCAGGCAGGGCTCTATTATCATTATGGTTTGAGGAAATATCTGCTTCCGGAGAAAAAATTCGGTGTGTATGAGCATCATGTGATGAACCGTAAAGTACCGATTGTCCGAGGCTTTGATGACTATTTTATGGCACCGCATTCGAGACATACTGAAGTGCGAGCAGAGGATATCCGTGCCGTGAAGGAACTGACGATTTTAGCAGAATCAGAGGAAGCCGGCGTGTTCCTTGCCATTGCAGATGAGGGACGTAAAATTTTTGTGATGGGACATCCGGAATATGACCGGGTTACCCTCGACAAGGAGTACAAACGTGATAAGGATAAAGGTCTGGACATCAAAATGCCTGTCAATTATTATCCGAATGATGATGACACACAGAAACCGAGACTGCAGTGGAGATCACATGGAAACATTCTCTATTCAAACTGGCTGAACTATTACGTGTATCAGACGACACCGTTCCAGTTCATTAATACAGATGAGATTGTGGGGAAATAAAAATGTATATATAGTTCTAATATCGAATATAATCAAATAGATCTTGAGTTATGGCTTGCAATAATTGCAAATATAAAAAGGGCACTTTCAACTATAGAAATAGCATTCGCTTTGGTCGGAGGATGCTATTTCTTTTTGCTGTTATGGTTATCTTATGGCAAGACCCAAAAAGTACAAAATCAAACTTACGGATGATGAATTAAAAGAATTAAAATCTGTCATCCGAAAAAATAAAACATCCAAAACAATCCGATGCAGATGCCAGATTATTATTGACCTTAAGCGTAATGTTAATTCTGATAATGCAAGGCGTGTGCTCGATGGACGTGCTGAAGCCCGTATCATTGAACTTGCCTGTGGTCCGGTGCCGGAAGGACATTCAAGGTGGACCATCCGGCTGCTGGAAGAGAGATCAAAAATTGGGCGATGCAAGGAAACCACTGCCCATGCGTCCGGGTGACAATCAGAAAACAGATTCAGAATATGTCAGGAATGGTACCTGCAGCATATTTGCTTTTGTCGAACCGCTTGGAGGAACTCATCATGTCAGCGTGCGAGAACTAGGTTTACAACAGCTTCCGAATAGGAAGTTGTTGTAATGCTAAATATCAATATGTCAGTACACTAGTTAGAAATTTGTTTGATCATTTATATTCTGAAATAATGCACAGCCGGAAAACATAATTCATAAAAATACATGTTTGTTATTTTATGAAAACTAAGTTAGAATTACAAATATATATAAGGATATGCAAAATAAGGCAGAGTGAGGTGAAAATAATATGATAAGCATTACAATATGTGATGATGAACCAGGTACGTGTAGTGATATAGAAAATATAATTTTGAATTATACACATAGCCATGCAATTGAAACCGAAATTGAGATATTTTATTCTGGTGAGACACTATATGAATCCATGGAAAAAGGTTATAGGACAGATCTTTTGTTTTTAGATATTCAACTTTTTGAAATGAATGGTGTTGAGGTGGGAAAAAAGATTAGAGAGCAACTGGGAAATGAGAAAATTAGTATAATATATATTTCTTCAAAGGAAACTTATGCAATGAGTTTGTTTCAGGTCAGACCATTTGATTTTCTTGTAAAGCCGCTTACTAGGGAAAGAATATTGGAAACATTAGAAAAGTGTATAAAAATAACTGAAAACAATAAAGGGATTTTCTATTTTAACATTGCGAAAACTATTCATAAATTATATTTTGATGAAATAAAATATTTTGAATGTAAAGGAAAAAAGATAGAGATACATTCTCAAAATGATGTAATAGAGTATTATAGCGGAATGAAAGAAGTTGAAAAGCAAGTTATTGGAAAAGGATTTTTGGCTATCCATAAATCCTATATTGTAAATACTATGTTTATTTCAGCTTATCATTATGAATCAGTGGAAATAACAGATGGGACGGTATTACCTGTTAGTCAGAAATATCGAAAAAAGATGAAAAGCTATTTGCTAGAATTGTTATAGTTCAGGAGGAAATTTTTGATTGTTATTAAGTTATGTATTTTAATTATAGATGCAATTCATATTAGTTTGTTGATGCGTTTTTGTCGAATTTATATAGGGGAATATAAAATAAATAAAAAAAGTGTTAGCATTTTTTTTGTAGCACTTTGGTTATTCAATAGCTTTATGAGAGGAACTGTTCAAGGGCTAATTTCGTCTCAAGATGCAATTCTTTTTTTGACAGAAATTTTGTTCCTATTTATAGTAACATTCTTTTATATTGGGAGAGTATATCGACGTATGGTAGTTACATTCCTCATTCCAGTTTTTTATTGGGGAGGAGAATGGATAATTATATGTATTCTTTTTCAGACGTTCATGGCTAATGATATTCAATATATTTTGGGAACAATTTGTGCTGATTTACTATTTGCAATACTTGTATTTTCACTAGATAAATTCCATAAAACAAAGCAAGAGCAAGAACGAGAGCTACTAATGCAAGAAATACATATGTATGAAAACCAATTTGATATTATTTACAGCTCGCAATTAAATGTTCAATCTCTAAGACATGATTTAAAACATCATCTAAAAATGCTTACTGACATGGTTAGGTATGAGGATAAAGAACATGTAATTGATTATCTTCATTCAATGGGAAGCTTTATGGAAAGTGAAAAAAAATATGTCACGTCAGGCAATGATAGAATTGATAGTGTCTTAAATTATATGCTTGAAAAAGCCAGAACTGCAAAAGTTGATGTTAAATGGCAAATCAGTATTCCAGAGCATCTAAATGTATCTATTTTTGATATTAATGTCATTTTAAGTAATATACTTGATAATGCGTTGAATGCATTAAATAAAGTAACGCAACCAGTGTTATACATTTATATTAAATATGATCGAGGAATACTATGTATTGATATTAAAAATAATTGCATTAATAGTAACTATTCAGAAAATACAAAAAACAAAATTGACCCATTTGGGAAACATGGATATGGGTTAAACAATGTTCGTAGAGTTGTAAAGAAATATCATGGTAATTTGGCAATTAGCTGTTTGGATGGTTTTTTTACAACACGCATTATTTTATATATAGAAGATTAGTCAAAACAATAAGAGACTAGCAAAAATGTTGAGGATGATTATACTACATATATCCATACATTAGCTGGGCTCTTTTATTTTTTCCATAAAAGTAAGCGATTTTTCCAAGATACAATTAAACAGAACTTTATGGATTACAATTGTTAGCATAACAATAAATAAAGGGAGTGGTAATTATATGCAAAATAAGGAAAAACGTTATTTTTTAATTGATGGGATTAGAGGCGCTGCAATAATTAATATGGTATTGTTTCATTTTTTATATGATATATTCATTGTTTATGAAAGAAATCCGTTATGGTACGATTGTATGCCAATACACATTTGGCAACAAATAATTTGTTGGACGTTTATTTTTATATCTGGATTTGTTTGGACATGGGGAATTAAAAATAATTTACAGAGAGGTATATTTTTTAACATATGTGGTTTGGTTATTTCAATTATTACAGTCGTATTAATCCCGTCTGAAGAAATTTGGTTTGGAATACTTAATTTTATGGGGTGTGCGGTACTTTTAATGTATCCAATCAAAAGAACTACTGATAAGATACCACCTACTTTGGGGGTTGTGATGAGTTTTATTTTGTTCATTTTATTCAAAAATATACAAAATGGGTATATAGGCTTTGGACATTTGGTATTAGCAGTTCCAAAAGTATTATATTCCATAAAAATATTGACACCAATTGGATTTCCTTTTTCAGGTTTTTATTCAAGCGATTTTTTCCCGTTACTACCATGGATGTTTTTGTATTTGTGCGGGTATTTTTTTAATAAAATTTTTGAAAGCCATAATAAATGGAAAAAAATAGCGACTCATAAAATTCCAATATTATCGCTGGTAGGGAAAAAAACTATTTGGATATATTTACTACATCAACCAATAAGCATGCTCATATGCAATCTTATATTTAGATAAGGAGTCGTAGGTATGAATACAATTTTAAACGTAGAAAACATTGTTAAAACGTATGGAAAAAAAATAAATATAAAAAGAGCTCTTAATCACATTCAATTTAGCTTAATGGAAGGGGAATTTGTAAGTATCATGGGACCATCAGGTTCTGGAAAAACAACATTGCTTAATTGCATTTCAACAATAGTTGCGATATAATCAGATTGGCGCATCTTAGATGTTTCAGATACCATAAAGTTTTTGATAGGAGGATAAGCGTATGGATATGAATGTATCTTTAGATTCCTTATATACAAATCAATACATATCAAGGCTATTTTCGAAATCTGTTATAGCAGAAAAATTTCAGATAAAAGAACCTAAGGAAAGTAATATAAAAAAAGTTGATGATGTATCTGATGGAGCTGTATTAGGGATTGCGTGTATTAAAGATTCCAATGGGAAGCAATCGTATGGAATGGCTGCCCGTTATGCTGATGGTTCAACAAGTGAGAACCCTGTCGTGCAGGTTTCTCTAAGAAAAAGTGGGAATGATGTTGAATATTATGATATAGACATCAATTCCATCAATCCGTCAAATGCAACGGAACTTGAAATGTTTGCACTTTGCAGTTATGCGGATGACCAAAAGATTGGAACAAACGGAACATTTGGTACATGGCAGACATTGAAATATTATAATGAAAATGCAATTACCAATGGTAATGTAGTGGATACAAATACGGTAGAAGCATTTGATAGTGTAAAAAAAGATTGGGTAGGTATGTGTTCGCAGATGATGAAGGAATATTTTAATGCTGGGATTTTTAAACAGTATAAAGATGGCATGAGCCTTATGAACACTTTTTCTGAGTTCTGTTGAGAAGGTATGTGCAATAATGTGAAAAAGAGACGTATACTGGCAATGTTTGGGGGGTGAATAGCTAGTAGATATTTGTAGCAAAAGCAAGATGATTAGGAGTTACCATGAAAAAAACATATTAAGAGTTGCTTATTTTTATTAATTTTACACTCATCATATCTTTTATCCATCTGCTCTTTGGTATCGAACATTTCTTCATGGTCTAAATTACCTTTATCTGAGCCAGACAGTTTATATATTCGTAGTTTATACATCTTAATCACTCCCAATTTCTTCTGCAATTTTTTTTTCGTGTTCCTCTTAAAGAACAACCTTCTGTGTCATGATTACTCAGGATATTCCAGATTTCATTCACTTCATTTTCTGTAAGATAAAATCCTTCCCAGTAACATAGCTTTGCTCATGTTGCGTGTTTTGACACCGCTTTTAGTTTTAATTTCTGCCCGGACTGAATAGATCCGTGACGGTGATTTGGCCTCTGCTATCTCATAGTCGCAATAGGCATTGTGGATTGCTTTTGCTTTTTCTCTTCCCATGCCTACATAATCGGCATAGATGTTTTTGCATATCTTTACTATTTCTTGTGTGTTCATCTGCGTTTCCACCTTAATTTTTGGGTATAAAAATAGCACCTAACAGATTTTGATTTCCATTAGATGCTATATAAATCGGATTATTTATGTTTTCGCTTCGCCCACATAAAGCAGTAATGTAGGCTATTTCCGTAATGTTTGCATTGGTACAAACTCAATTTTTAACTGCATTCCCAATCCAGAAGCAAGCTTCTTTAATAATTTTAAACTTGGGTTTCTCGTTCCATTTTCCAACTTGCTTATATCTGCTTGATCAATTCCTGTACGTGCAGCAAGTTCCTTTTGCGTTAAATTCTGCTCAATCCGTGCATCAATCATAGCACGGATGACATCCATTTCTGACTGAATGTCATCCCATTCTTTTTTAAATTCAGGATTTTTTAACTGTTCCTGTAAATAATCATCGAATTTCATATTATTCACCATTCCTTTCTATAAAGTCTTTTCTGTACTTTTTCGCTTTTTCAAATTCGCTTGGTGGTGTTTTTTGTGCTTTCTTAACAAATCCATGCGTTAATATTATTCTCCCTTGATAATAGAAGAAATATAACACTCTTGAAATATCTGTTCCTACTTTTGCTCGTAGTTTGTTGTCAAGACTGTCCAAAAATTCTTTTACAGGAATTTCGTCTCCATTTTCGTAAAATTCTGCTTTAAATTCACTCATAAATTTCCTCCGATGTACTTTCTATATGAGTATAATATGGCAATTTTTCCATATTGTCGAGCGCATTTTAATTTCCGTGAGCAGTATACAAGCTGTCCGTTTGTGTTTTCTACTGCGATTATATTTTTGAAAAGCATGAATGCTATAATCCGTAAGAAGCCGTGTGCAACTTGCGTTCCGGCAGAATTGTAGAGTGTGCTTGTGTATGGATCTGCATAGTATGTTTCGATTGGTGTGATTGCTTTGATCATGGTTGTATTTTCCCTTCTTTGGATGCAATAAAATAGCACCTCGTTGGTGCTTTGGTGTGTGTTATATTTGACGCATTATTTACCTTGTAGCTGTTTTTTCTTTGCCTCAAGTTCTGCTATCTGCTGATCAATCGAGGCAATTTCAGCATTTGTCTTGTTGTACTCTGCATCTGGTATCCATTCCATTATTTCGGATGGTTGGACGCAGAGATATTCGCAGACTTTATTTATAATGTCCGTATTCATTGGTTTATTTTTTGAAAATTTTGCTGGCATATTTACAGAAATTCCAGCATCGCACAATGATTTCCATTGCATATTTCTATCTTGCAATATTTTTTCTATTTTTTTATATACAATCATATTATTTTACCTCCATTAGATATACCTCCATTCAATCACACAACTGTGTGATTCACAAGTAATTTGTGATAATGCACACTATAAAAGAGCAGACCTTTTGCGTTAATCTGCTCCTCTAACTATGCATTATTCCTGTTCTTTTGCGGTTGCTATTTTATCAAGCAATTCCACAATTTCATCTTTTGTATACTCTGTCTTTTCGCCTTGTGTGAAAAGTAAACGGAGTTCATACAGAGTAGGTCTTGATATGACAACTTTCTTTACAATGGCTGCAAAACAGGCGGTAAGAGAACAAGCGTTGCCATTTAAGCCAGATATGAATGAAACACCTAATATTGAAACCTTAAAAGCAATGGCAGAAACGGAGTATTTAATTAATCATCCAGAAGTGAGAAAAACGTATGATGACGTTGATAAAATGATGGAGGATATTCTTGGATGAAATATGAAGTACAACCGACAACAAAGTTTGAAAAAGATTTAAAATTATGCAAAAGCAGAGGTTATGACATTGAGTTAATTAATCAGATTATCAAAAAACTTGCTAATGGAGAAAAGCTAGAAGAGAAAAATAAGGATTACGATTTGCATGGAAACTGGGAAGGATATAGAGAATGTCACATATTACCAGATTGGTTGTTAGTATATAAGTATATAGAAGACGAATTAATTTTATATCTTACCAGAACTGGAACGCATAGTGATGTATTTTAATTAATGAATTGGAATTGTCGTAAGGCAGTTCCTTTTCTGTTAAAATGGAGAATATAATATTGAGGTGATAAACTATAATGATAGTTTATTATAAATTAGCAAATGTTTTAAAAGAAAGAAAAGAAATCAGTGTAATGAAATAAAAGTGTAGTGTTCATATAGCATCTGACGGAAATAAAAATCTGTCAGGTGCTATTTTTATTCAGCAGTGGTCACGTGGAATGTATCAAGCAGTGGAAAAAATATAATTTTATTGGCAAAAGAACAAAAAAACGATATGATAGAACTTGAGTATTAAACAAATGCAAGGAGCACCGCATGTACATCATCATATGCTTAGACGACAATAACGGACTTGCCTTCAACCACAGAAGACAGTCGCAGGACCGCATCGTAGCGGAAGATATCAGCAAAACAGTTGGAGAAAAGACACTTTGGATAACTGATTACAGCCGGAAACTGTTTCACTTTGTTTCAAATTTAGAAATCAGTGAAAATCCAAAGGAGAAAGCGAAAGAAGGAGAATATGTTTTTCAGGAATTGGAAACATTGGATACAGATGACGAACAAATTGAGCAGTTTATAATCTATCGCTGGAACAGAGTATATCCAGCAGATGTTTCTGTTGAGATAGGAGTTGAATGGAAACTGACAGAAACGGAAGAGTTTCCCGGTTTTTCACATGAAAAAATTACAAAAGAAATTTATTGCAGAGAGTAGAAGGAGAAAAAGCAGAACGAAAAGTGTTTTGTAAGAGTAAGGCAATGAGGAAGAACAGAGAAATTTTAAAATGGAAAAATAATATGAGAGCACTGGCGATGGTGATTTGTCTCGCATTGACGATGCAGTTTGCTTTTGGATGTGGAACGACAGAATCAGCACAGAGTACACAGGAAAATGCAACGACAATCGCAGAAACATTTGATTTTGCAGCCGTTCCGGCATATGATGGAAAGGCATATGTTGCAGTCAATGATAACGTTCCTTTTTTTACAGAGGAAGAGTTGAGCAGTGCTTCTTATGAGACGTATGGAGAATTGGATCCGCTTGGAAGATGTACAGTCTGTGTGGCGAGCGTGGGACAGGATCTGATGCCGGCGGAGGAGCGTGGGAATATTGGTGCAGTAAAGCCGACAGGCTGGCATACTGTGAAATATGATTTTGTCGATGGAAAATATTTGTATAACCGCTGTCATCTGATCGGTTATCAGCTTACAGGAGAA
>OIZO01001706.1_pt1 | contig 10598 bp, 8 predicted proteins | sample 1588551 | NCBI WGS metagenome assembly OIZO01 (sample SAMN03283271) | human gut metagenome | biome: human-associated habitat; material: feces | host: Homo sapiens | place: Peru | collected 2012 | reverse complement strand
GCGCTCTCCTGCCCTACAAAGTCGCTGAGGCGTTCGGGACGCATGCGGTCAGCCAAAGGCTTCGTCTGTCGCTTTTCAGTTTCAAATAAATTACCGAATAGATTTTCCATGATTGTCACTCTCTATATTTATTCCAAATCCAAATTCTCTAATTGTCTGAGCTGATCTCTTTTAGCGTAAATCACTGCGATTACATTCACTAATTTATTATCTTCATCAATCCAATAATAAACAAGAAAATTTTTCACTGGGAACTTACGCACGCCCTGTTTTCTCCACTTTTCTTCCTCAACCAAAGCATACATCCCCGGTGTCCATTGTAAAAGCAAAATTTCTTTTCTGAAAGCCGTTAAAAGCTTCTTTGCGGACTTCGGTGACATCAACTCATAAGCTATATAGGCTATATAGGCTTTGATTGCATTTATCTGCTGATATGCATTACGCGCAATATTAATTCTGTACTGTTTTTCCATGAATTACAGACCTCGCATAAGCTTGTCCATAGCATCCTCGAAAGGAATACTGTCCCCAGTCTTTGCCTGTTCTAAACTTATACTCAGCATTTGCTCAAATTCTTCATCACTCATAGAATCGCGTGTCGGCAAGCTATGCGGTATGGTAACAGCAAAAGGTATACCACGTTTCAGGATAACCTGCCTATAAGTCATGTTAATAAACGATGATGCAGAGATACCTAATTGCTCTAAAATAGCCTCTGCCTGAGCTTTAATATCAGGTTCAACTCTTACACTTACATTTGCACTTTTGGCTACCATAGTAATCCCACCTTTCACACTCATTATCATACCAAAGTAGCACAAAATACTTATTTAACTGATTCCAAAACAACTGTAGTTCCAATACCTGATGAATACTTAAAATCCTCTAGTGACGTAAAACTAACATCCAACAATTTTCCCCCCACTCTCTTCGTTACACTAACTTGTTCAGCCGTTAAATATCCTTGATCTATTATATTGTTTATATCCTCAATATTTTCTTCAAGCGACTTTGGCATAGTAGTAGATGCATAAACAATATCTAATATTGCTACATTAACTAACGTCATATCATTTTTCCACTTCTGATATTCATTGATTAATTTAGCAATTCTTTCATCGTTAGCAAGAATATATTTTTTTAAGTTTTTTGAGAATTTTTGGGGATTACTCCGCTGAAGCTCCTTGATTTCACTCACTATTTCATTTGTTTCAAATTCGTGAGATGAACATATCTCTCCAATTTTTTCTGCAATAGTTCGCGTCTTGTAGTCCATTCCAAATCCATATGTAATATCGCCATTAATATCTTTTGTTTGAACAATAGAAGATTTTTTTCGATTTTGCAATATAATTTGATTTATCTTATGTATCCCTTCTGACGTTTTTAAATTAACAAGATTGGTAAAGCCCTTTTTTTTCAAATATTCATAAGCATTAAAATCAGGATTTGATTTATATTTTAACATTTTATCGCTATATAAACTGCTACCATTTTGTATTAGTGTAGAATATATGGGATCCATTTGAGCATAAAATGTTATTGTATTCTTCTCTTTTTCAGTAGGTATCCATTCATCGCTACTAAACGCTAATACAAGGTTGCATATTGCACAACAAGCAAGCAAAGTAAACACCACTGCACCTTTAACCAAATTTTTTACCATAGTAATCCCACCTTTCACACTCATTATAGCATCAATGTATTGCAAGACGCAATACATTGATTTTTGGCAAAAATTAATCCCCACAATGCCGTCCAGCTCCGTGTTTTGAACCTGCATGTGCAGGTGGGTGCCTTCCCTACCAATCGCAAACGTCCACTCAAAGGAGGCATGTTTTTGAAAGAAGGAGTATCAGGCTCCCTAGGTTAGAGTGTTGGCTCAAAACCTTTGGAGCAATGTAACGAACATCGCAGGGGTATAATTAACAACTATCCTTCAATTGTCTTTAACTTCTATCGACATACATATAATACCAAAAATGGAAGCGTTTTTCAACGCTTCCATTAAAAATTTTTGAATATTTATTTTGCTTTATTCTCTTGACAGAAGCAGACTAAAGTGCTTATTTGTCTTCTTTATCCTTCTTCATCAGCAGGCTGGTCTTGATGTGCAGCTCACGCAGCTGTTTTTCATCAACATCGTTAGGAGCCTGAGTCATCAGATCGGATGCGCTCTGAGTTTTCGGGAAAGCAATTACGTCGCGGATAGAATCGCGCTGAGCCATAATCATGATCAGACGATCCAGACCGAATGCCAGACCACCGTGTGGTGGAGCACCGTATTCGAATGCGTTCATCATGAAGCCAAACTTCTCTTGTGCTTCCTCATCAGACAGGCCGATAGCTTCGAATACCTTCTTCTGTACGTCGCGGCGATGGATACGGATGGAACCGCCGCCGATTTCGGTGCCGTTCAGAACCATATCATAAGCTTTAGCATAAACCTTGCCGGGGTTGGTCAGCAGCAGCGGCAGGTCCTCGTCACGCGGAGCGGTGAACGGATGGTGCATTGCAACATAACGTTTTTCTTCCTCGTTGTACTCGAACATCGGGAAGTCAACTACCCAGGTGAAGGCCAGCTTATCCGGGTCAATCAGACCACGGCGTTTAGCCATTTCGATACGCAGTGCGCCCAGAGAAGCAGCAACTACAGACGGTTTATCGGCAACGAAGAGCAGCAGGTCGCCTGCTTCAACTTCAGCAGCTTTTTTGATTGCTTCGATGTTTTCATCGCTGAAGAATTTAGCGATGGAAGATTTTACGCCGCCTTCTGCCGGGAATTGTAGCCAAGCCATACCCTTAGCACCGTAGATGCCGCAGAATTTAACGAGCTCATCCAGCTGACGACGCGGAATATCTGCATAACCCTTAACGTTAATGCATTTTACCTGACCGCCGTTAGCGATAACATTGTTGAATACCTGGAAGGTGCAGCCTTGAACAGCTTCGCTGACATTTTTCAGCTCCATGCCGAAGCGCAGGTCCGGTTTATCGCTGCCGAAACGATCCATAGCATCGTCCCAGGTCAGACGTTGGAAAGGAATCTGGATATCCTTGCCCAGAGCACCCTTGAAGATGTGGTGGATTAAGCCTTCCATCAGCTCCAGGATTTCGTCAACCTCCATGAAGGACATTTCCATATCCAGCTGGGTGAATTCCGGCTGACGGTCTGCACGCAGGTCCTCATCACGGAAGCAGCGTGCGATTTGGAAATAACGCTCCATACCAGCTACCATCAGCAGCTGTTTGAAGATTTGCGGAGATTGCGGCAGTGCATAGAACTTGCCAGGGTTTACACGGCTCGGAACGAGGTAGTCACGAGCACCCTCCGGAGTGGATTTGCACAGCATCGGAGTTTCAATCTCGAGGAAATGATTATCATCAAGATAGTCACGCATCAGCTTAGCAACTTTGTGACGCAGAATCAGATTGCGTTGCATTTCCGGACGGCGCAGGTCCAGATAACGGTATTTCAGACGCAGGTTTTCATCGGTGTCAATGCCGTCTTTGATGTAGAACGGAGGAGTTTTAGCACCGTTCAGCACTTCGATATCATGTGCCAGTACTTCGATGGTACCGGTAGGAATGTTTTCGTTGATGGTGTCCTCATCACGCAGACGTACATTACCAATTACCTTGATAACATATTCGTTACGGATGTCTTCGGCAGTTTTGAAGCTGCTGCCTGCGCTTTCGGGATCGGCAACAACCTGCACGATACCGCTGCGGTCACGCAAATCGATAAAAATCAATCCGCCATGGTCACGTCGTTTAGCAACCCAGCCGCACAGTACAACCTGTTCGCCGGCTTGCTCCTTGGTCAGCACGCCACAATGGTGGCTGCGTTTTTCATTAATCATCTTTAGCACCTCTACTTATAAAGTATTGAAATAACTAATAATATCATTAACAGCGATTTCCTGTTGCTCGCTTGTTGCCATGTTACGCACGGTAACGGCATTACGGCTGAGCTCATCCTCGCCAAATATTAACACTTGCTTAGCCTGGAATTTGTTGGCCTGCTTCATCTGGGACTTCATGCTGCGGCCGTTAAAGTCGTATTCAACCTTAAAGCCGTTGCGACGCAGCTCGATGGCGGTTTTGAAGGCCAGCGCAAAGTTTTCCTGCTTGGGGCAGACAACATAAGCGTCAATGCTTTCATCAAATTCGGGCAACAGATTCTGCTTCTCCAGAGCCAGCAGCACGCGCTCCATACCCATAGCAAAGCCGATGCCGGGGCGGGCTTCGTCACCGCTGATTTCCTGTACCAGTCCGTCGTAACGGCCGCCGCCGCAAACAGCGCTTTGTGCGCCCAGCGGAGCGTACTGGATTTCAAAAGCAGTTTTTGTATAATAATCAAGGCCACGCACAAGATTGTGGTCAACCTCATATTCAACACCTGCAGCGGTCAGCAGCTGCTTCAGACCCTCAAAGTGTTCCTTGCACTCATCGCACAGGCATTCCTCCAGGCTCGGTGCGCCCTCGCCCAGCTCATGGCAGTGCGGATTTTTGCAGTCCAAAAGACGCAGCGGATTGCGGTCGAAGCGGCCCTGGCAATCCTTGCACAGCTCGTCAAAGTTAGGCTTGAAGAAAGCCTGCAGCTTTTCTCTGTGCTGCGGACGGCATTTGGGGCAGCCTACGGAATTGATTTTCAGCTTCAAATCCTTCAGGCCCAGACTCTGCAGTACCTGCACAGCCAGCAGAATGATTTCCGCATCGACATTCGGACCGGTTACGCCAAGAGCTTCTACACCGAACTGGTGGAACTCACGCAGACGGCCTGCCTGCGGACGGTCATAACGGAACATAGGTCCGATGTAATAGAACTTCGTGGCAGCGTCATCCTTGCTAAGCTTATGCTCAACGTAAGCGCGGACAGCACTGGCGGTGTTTTCCGGACGCAGGGTAATGCTGCGGTTACCGCGGTCGGTAAAGGTATACATTTCCTTTTCAACAACGTCGGTGGTATCACCGATACCGCGTTGAAACAGCTCTGTATGCTCAAACACAGGAGTTCTGATTTCTTTGTAGCCATATTGTGCGCAAATCTTGCGCATGGTTTCTTCCAGATAACGCCAAGCGTTAACGTCGGAAGGCATAATATCCTTCGTACCTCTGGGTGCTGTTGTCAGCATAGTCTATCCTCTCCTAACGGCACTCATACCCATTTACAGGTCCGTGCCTTCTATATTAAACAAATCACGGCGACGCTCTGCCAGCTCCTGCAGTCGCGCCCCATACACTGCCACATTTTTCGGCATATTCAGTTTATGCAGATGGTGTCCGTCAGGCAAAGGCACCTTGCTGGCAGATGCAGGTCCCACACCAATCACCGGATGACGTTCCTCCATCATCTGGATATTATAGATACTTTCCGTACCCGGCTTGGCATAACCGATGTTTGCCAGATGCCCCAGCATATAATGCTGGCGGTACAGATAGTAAGGCTCTAACCCTATCACAGCAGCCATCTCAGCGGCCCGCTGCACCATTTTTTCCGCTGCCTGCGTAGTCAGCACTGCCTGCTCCTGCTTTTGAAAGAGCGGTGCGCTACGCTTCAGCGTAAGCGTATGCACAGTAAGATTCTCCGGTGCCAGCTTAACTGCCTGCTCCAGAGAATATGCTATCTCCTGCTCCGTTTCCTGCGGCAGACCGATAATCAAATCCACATTCACAACAGGAATCCGGCTTTTGCGCACAAGCTCATAGGCATTGTAAAAGTCCCTGACACTATGATGCCTGCCAATCAGCTGCAGTGTTTTATCATGGAAGCTCTGCGGATTGACGCTGATGCGGTTCACTCCCGCCGCCTCCATCGCCGCCAATTTAGCGGCACTGAAGCAGTCCGGGCGACCGGCCTCTACCGTGAACTCGCGCAGATGCTGCAAGCCTTCGCAGTTGCTTTGCAGCAGTTTTCGTTCCACTGCCTGCAGCAGACGTGCAAATACCTTATCACTCAGGCTCGTGGGCGTACCGCCGCCAATATAAAGTGATTTTACACGCAAGCTATGCATACCTATTAATTGTACCACATTTTGCAGGTCTTGTTCAATCATATTTACAAAGTTTTGCTGAGATTCTTCGTCCTGCGGCACAATTCCCGCCGGGAACGAGCAATAGCTGCAGCGCGAAGGACAATACGGCACGCCAATATAAATACCGGTATCCGTAAGGCGTGTACTGTCGCTGAGGATATGCTTCTGCTTCAGAGCAATATCCGTAAGCAGCCTTCCCTGCGCCATTGGCAGCAAATAATTTTCGCTCAGATATTCCGGCAATGCCGCAGCTGCCACACCGCTGTCCAACAGCTTATGCGCCAGCTTCGTCGGGCGCACGCCTGTGAGAATGCCCCACGGCAGCTTAGGCTGCAGACCGGTAAGCTCGGCAAAAACCTTTAGCACGACAAGCTTCACGCAACGCGTTACCTCGCCGCTCGCCGCAGCTTCGCTGCAAGGCTCGCTCGCTGTAAAGCTTTGCTCCGCACCTTGCAGGCAGGCGCTGACGCAGCTGTGCTCACGCGCAAGTGTCAGCGTAAGCGCGGCTGACGGTGCCGGCTGATAGTCAAAAAATGCGGCCATGTCGCTCACAGGCCGCGCAGCATCAAGCTCCAATGTATTGTGTAAGCAAAAAAACCGCATTTAATTCTCCCGTCCTTCACCGGCATGCCACAGCTGCTTGTACAGCACTCTGTAGATTGCTGCTACCGGCACGGCAAAAACCATACCGAGAATACCGAACAGCTTAGCACCGATGAGCAGGCTGATAATCAAAACTACAGGATGCAAATCAATCTTCTGTCCCATGAGCTTAGGCATAATAAAATTGGCATCCAGCTGATAATATACCAGATAAAAAAGCGCTACATGGAAGGCAGCCTCCGGTGCCTGACCGTAAGCAATAAATACAGCAGGCACAGCGCCCATCAGCGGGCCGACTACCGGTACCGTTTCGGCAAGGATGGCCCAAAAGCCGAGCACCAGCGGAAAGTCAATACCCAAAAAAGCCGTGCCGATGGTAATAACGAAGCCGGAAATCAGGCTCAGCTTGCCCATACCGCGCACATAGGCGCTCATGGTTCTGCCGATTTCGTCCACAACCTCCGCCGCCTTCTCCTGCGCGTCGTAGTTGAACAGATTAATCACCATCAAGCGCAGCTCACGCCAGTCCTTAAGAAAATAAAAAGCAAGGAAGGGCACGATAATCAGGCCTATCAAGCTCTGCACAATCCCCAGACTGGACTGCACAAGATTACGCAGCACCGTTCCTACAAATCCCATCGCCCAGTTCAGCAGACCGTTGACCAGCATATTGAAATCAGACGGCAAGAGCGGAATGGTAGACGGGTCCTTCAGCATGCTGTCCAAATCCTGGATATTGGATTTGGCGGCCAATGCCGGCAGCTTTTGCAGGAACTCGTTCATCTGCCCGAAGAGCGGCAGAATGATGAAGCCGATAATCATAAAAATAAAGATACAAAAGGCCAGCAATGCCAGGATAATCGCCACTACGCGCGACAGCTTAATCATGCCGTGCGCCATGCGCACCTGCGCGATAGCATTAACCAGCGGATAAAGTGCGAAGGCCAGGCCTACCGCCAGCAGCAGCGGCAGCAGGAAGCCCGCCATTAAATATAAAACATAAGAGATTGCCGTAACAACACCCAGCTTAAAGAAGGTGCTTTTACGTATTTGAGGCCAATATTTCAGCATGATGTTTTATTGCAGGAAAGGATTCCTGCGACGCTCCCAGCCCACGGTAGTAGTAGGTCCGTGGCCCGGCAGCAGCTTAACGTCATCATCAAGCACCATCAGCTTTGTTTTGATGGACTGGATGAGTGCGCGATAGCTGCCTCCCGGCAAATCGGTGCGTCCGATGGATTCGCAGAAAATAGTATCACCGGCAAAAACTACCTTGCCCGGCGCGTAGTAATAACAGAAGCCGCCTTTGGTATGTCCCGGCGTAGCAAAGGCTTCAAACTTCATGCCCGCCAGCTCCAGCACATCACCGTCATGTACAAGGTGGTCCGCAGGCTCATTTTTCAATTCTTCACCGATAAAGAAAGAAAGGTTTCTGTTCGGCTGTGTCAGGCAGTCAGCATCATCCTCGCCGATATACACCGGCGCACCTGTAGCCTTGCGCAGCTCTGCCAGCGCACCGATGTGGTCGCTGTGACCGTGTGTAAGCACAATAGCTGCAACCTTAGCCTTAGCCTGCTCAATCATTCTCTTGATGGTCGGGTAATCTCCGCCCGGATCGAAAATAACACCTTCACCGATAGCTTCATTTACGGCAAAATAACAGTTGGTAGCAAGCATACCTGCTTCAACATGATAAATCTTCATTCTTCAACCTCCGTTGATAAATCTATGCACAATATAATTATAACAGCTTCGTGCTGTCCAGCAAAATAGTTACCGGACCGTTGTTCACCAGCTCTACCAGCATATGCGCGCGAAAGATGCCTGTTTCTACCGGCAGGCTTGCCTTGCGGCAGCCTTCGACAAAACGCTCATAGTAAGCGTTGGCCACATCCGGTGCTGCTGCTGCCGTAAAGGACGGGCGTTTGCCGTGGCGGCAGTCACCGCACAGGGTAAACTGAGAAACCGCCAGAATCGCACCGCCTACATCCTTCACCGACAGGTTCATTTTGCCTGCCTCATCCTCAAAAATGCGCATACCGCACACCTTGTCGATAATATAGGCCAGATCCTTATCGGTATCGCCCTCGGCCACACCCAAAAGCACCAGAAGGCCCTTCTGTACCTCGCCGGTAATCTTTTCATCTACAGTAACACTGGCGCGGTCTACACGCTGCACAACTGCTCTCATTTCTTCTTGCCTCCGCTGCCGTTCGCCGTAGAAATCAGGCGTTCAACAGAATAAACACCCTTCATGCGGCGGATACGGTTCATAAAATATTCCAGCTGCTCCAGGCTCATGATATCAAGTCCCATGTGCATGGTAGCAATTTTATTTTTATCTGTATGACATGCAAGCGAGAAAATATTAATCTTCGTTTCGCTAGTCACATTCATAATATCGCTCATCAGACCGGTTCTGTCCACGGATGTAATCACGATATTAACCTTATAGACATCATCAATGCCTACATCCCAGGCAACCTCAATTAAGCGACGCTGCTCCTCGGGGTTATTGGTCAGGATATTGGGGCAGTCCGCACGGTGTACGGAAATGCCGCTGCCACGAGTGATATAACCGATAACCGGGTCGCCGGGAATCGGGTTGCAGCAGCGCGCCAGCTTAACCATAATGCCCTCCTCGCCCTTAACGAGAATGCCGTGGCTGGCCTTAGCCTTAGACTTGCGCGGCTTCAGCTCTGCCAGCACCTGCGCCAGGTCCTTGGTGGTTTCCAGCTTCTGCTCTTTTTTATAGATTTCCACCAGCTTGGACATAACAGTGTTCAGTGTAACACCGCCGTAGCCCAGTGTTGCCAGCAGATTTTCATCCGTATCGATGCGGATTTTGCTGCCTGCTTCCTTCAGTTTTTCCGGAGACATCAGCACCTTAGGCTCGTAGCCGAGGCGTTTAACCTCACGCTCCAGCATTTCACGGCCCTTGACGATATTTTCCTCACGGCGCTCCTTCTTGAACCAGCTTTTGATTTTGTTGCGCGTATCGGAAGAGCCGACAACATTAATCCAGTCACGGCTCGGTCCGTTGGACTGCTTGGAGGTGATAACCTCTACGATATCGCCGTTCTTCAGCTGATAGTCAAGCGGTACGATGCGTCCGTTGACCTTGGCACCTACGCAGCGGTTGCCTACATCCGTATGGATGCGGTAAGCGAAGTCAATCGGCACACTGCCTACAGGCAGGTCGATAACATCACCGCGCGGCGTAAAGACAAAGACCTCATCGGCAAAGATATCCATCTTGACAGTGTTGACAAAGTCGCGCGAATCATTCATATCCTTGTGCCATTCCAGCAGCTGACGCAGCCAGCTCAGCTTGGCATCAAAGCCCTTGTCACCGCCGGCAGAAGGCTTGCTGCCGCCGCTTTCCTTATAGCGCCAGTGCGCAGCGATACCGTATTCGCTGATGCGGTGCATTTCAAAAGTACGGATTTGGATTTCCAGTGGCTGACCGCCATTGGAAAGCACAGTCGTATGCAAGGACTGGTACATATTGGATTTCGGCACCGCTACATAGTCCTTGAAGCGGCCCGGAATAGGACGCCACATGCTGTGTACGATACCCAGCGTGCCATAGCAGTCCTTAACGGTGTCTACCAGCACACGGATGGCCAGCAGATCATAAATCTCGCTCAGCTGCTTGTGGTCACGCAGCATTTTCTTATGAATGCTGTAAAAGTTTTTCGGTCTGCCCTGAATTTCGCAGCGGATACCAGCCTTCTCGACAGCGTCCTTCAACGTCGTCATAGCCTCGTTAATCATATCCTCACGCTCACGACGTTTAATTTTTACCTGCTCAACCAGGTCGTAATAAATATCAGGCTCCATATAACGGAAGGCCAGATCCTCCAGCTCCCATTTAATGGTATAGATACCAAGACGATGTGCCAACGGCGCATAAATTTCCAATGTTTCCCGGGAAATAGACTGCTGCTTATGCAC
>OIZO01001703.1_pt1 | contig 10628 bp, 6 predicted proteins | sample 1588551 | NCBI WGS metagenome assembly OIZO01 (sample SAMN03283271) | human gut metagenome | biome: human-associated habitat; material: feces | host: Homo sapiens | place: Peru | collected 2012 | reverse complement strand
TTTATTACCATGACGTCCAGCCATTTTATCACCAACTGATATTTTTCTCTTTGTTGCTATATAACATCTTATTACTTGATTTACACCAGGGCCTAATTCTTCAGAATTATCTCTAGTGAATATTTTAACATCTACTATTGTACCTGCTTCACCATGTGGTACACGAAGTGATGTATCTCTTACTTCTCTAGCTTTTTCTCCGAATATTGCACGAAGTAATCTTTCTTCTGCAGTTAAGTCTGTTTCTCCTTTTGGAGTAACTTTACCAACTAATATATCTCCAGGTCTTACTTCAGCACCTATTCTAATAATACCATTTTCATCAAGGTCTTTTAATGCGTCATCTCCAACATTTGGTATATCTCTTGTTATTTCTTCTGGACCTAATTTTGTATCACGACATTCACAATCATATTCTTCAATATGTATTGATGTAAATATGTCTTCTTGTACTAATCTTTCATTTAAAAGAATAGCATCCTCATAGTTGTAACCTTCCCATGTTGAGAATGCTACTAACATGTTTTTACCTAATGCCATTTCTCCATCTTTTGTTGCTGGTCCATCTGCTAAGGCATCACCTTTTTTTACTATTTCACCTTTTCTAACTATTGGTCTTTGGTTGATACATGTTCCACCATTTGTTCTTTTGAATTTACGTAATTTATGTACAACTGTTTTTCCATTGTTATATTTCATTGTGATACTGTCACCAGTAACTTTTTCTACAACACCATCATCTTCAGCTAATATTAATATTCCTGAATCTTTTGCTGCTCTATATTCAATACCTGTTGCTATAATTGGTGCTTCTGATGTCATTAATGGAACTGCTTGACGTTGCATGTTTGATCCCATTAAAGATCTTTTAGCATCATCATTTTCCAAGAATGGAATCATTGCAGCTGCAATTGATACTAATTGTTTTGGTGATACATCAACATATTGTACTAATTCTTTATCAACTTCTATAATTTCATTTCTATGTCTTACACGAACACGCTTATTTATGAATTCATTGTTTTCATTCATTGGTTCAGATGCTTGTGCTATCATGTAATTATCTTCAACATCTGCACTCATATATTCAACAATATCTGTTACTCTATGTGTTTCTGGATCTACTTTTCTATATGGTGTTTCAATAAATCCATATTCATTTATATTAGCAAATGATGATAATGCTGAAATTAATCCAATGTTTGGTCCTTCTGGAGATTCAATTGGACATAATCTACCATAATGTGTATAGTGAATATCACGAACTTCGAATCCAGCTCTTTCTCTTGACAAACCACCAGGTCCTAATGCTGAAATTCTTCTTTTATGTGTTAATTCTGATAATGGGTTTGTTTGATCCATGAATTGTGATAATTGCGAACTTCCAAAGAATTCTCTTATTGATGATGTTATTGGTTTTGTGTTTATTAATGATTGTGGTGTTATAACATCTAAGTCTTGAATTGTCATTCTTTCACGAACAACTCTTTCAAGTCTTGCTAAACCAATTCTGAATTGATTTTGTAATAATTCTCCAACACATCTTATTCTACGATTTGCTAAGTGATCTATATCATCAGCTTTTCCATATCCATGATACATATTTAATAAATAGTTTATTGATGCTATCATGTCTTCTGTTGTTATATATTTTGGAATTAGTTCTTCTTCTCTTTGTTTTAATGTTTTAACTAATTCTTCTTCTGAAGTATTTTCCATTATATTTTTTAATACTTCATAATTTACATATTCTTTTATATGTAAGCTACTTAAGTCTACATTTGGTAATACTGAATGAATATTTACTATTCCATTACCAATTATTCTTAATTTTTTATCTCCAAACTTAATATCTACTACATTTATACCTGCATTTTGAATTGCTTCTGCTACTTCTGCTGAAATTACTTCTCCTGCTGTAACAAAAACTTCTCCTGTTTCTTTATCCATAATGTCTTCAAATGCAACCTGATTTTTTATTCTGTTTGCGATACTTAATTTTTGGTTAAATTTATATCTTCCTACTTTTGCTAAATCATATCTTCTATTGTCAAAGAATAACCCATTAAATAAGCTTTTTGCAGCTTCTACTGTTGGTAATTCTCCAGGTCTTAATTTTTTGTAAATTTCGATTAATGCTTCTTCACCTGTTTTTATTGGATCTTTTTGTATTGTTGTTTCTAGTAAAGCTTCATCTCCAAATAATGCTCTTATTTGATCATCTGATACTAATCCAATTGCTCTTAATAATGTTGTAATTGGAATTTTTCTTGTTCTATCAACACGTACCCAGAATATATCATTTCCATCTGTTTCATATTCTAACCATGCACCTCTTAATGGCATAATTGTTGATGTATATGTTTTCTTTCCTGTTTTTGTATCAAATATTTCATCATAGTAACATCCTGGTGAACGTACTAACTGGCTAACTACAACTCTTTCTGCACCATTTATTATAAATGTTCCACTTTCTGTCATTAATGGAAAATCACCTAAATAAATTTCTTGTTCTTTAATTTCACCTGATTCACGATTTATTAATCTTACTTTTACATGTAATCTTGTAGAATATGTTGCATCTCTTTCTTTTGCTTCTTCTTCTGTGTATTTTGTTTTTTCTTCCATGTAGTAGTCAAAAAATTCTAATACTAGATTTCCTGAATAATCTATGATTGGTGAAATGTCTTTTAATACTTCTCCTAATCCTTCTTCAATAAACCAGTCATAAGAATCTTTTTGAACTTTAATTAAGTTTGGCATTTCTATAAAATCGCCAACTTTTGAGAAATCTTTACGGGTTGTTCTTCCGAATTTAACATCTTTGATTTCCAAAAAAATCACTCCTTATAAAATATTAAGCAGCTTTTTGTTTCGTTTGAAATTCTGCCAATTAAGAATAAATAAGAAATTATCGTTTTTACTTAAAATATTTCCTATTATATAAAAAATGCCATATTTAAGTAATGGCTTGGCTAGTTTTCTTACGAGAAAATATTTAATTAGAAAAATCCCCTCTTAAAATATAGTTTTGTAAAGTTTTGATTATTGTCTGCTCTACAATTTTCTCCCTTTATTCTACTTATATTTAATTCTTATTTTTCTAAATTTTATCATTTTGAATTAACTCTGATAATTCCTAAGAATTACCAATTTGCAAATTTATACGCATATTATTATATCATATTTCAAAAGTTGTTGTCAATGCTTTTTTATCTTATTTTTCTAGTTTTTATTACTTTTTTAACCTTCTTTGTATTTTCACAAATTTTATATGTATTGACATTTACATAACATATTGACTCTTTATCATTTTTATACTATAATTATTGTATGCACATTGAAATGCAAATATATGAAATTTCGGAGGAATTTTTATGTAAAACACTTTTCTGATTTTGTAACTTTTTATTATGGAGGGTCTATCTTTATGTTTAATAACACATTTTCACTCAACCTTAGCAAAAATAATTTAGCTTCACTTGAAATTTCAACAGATCCAGAAAATTATATTTCTCCTCTGTTAAAATCAAGAATAAAGATGTTTCAGAAAAATATAGAAATTGATAATTATAGAAACAAGCTTTATAGTCTTTGTTTCAGTTCTATTATTTATCAATTATGGAGTGAGCATTCAAAAAAATTCACTGCAAAAAGCAAGCTAATTTATAACCCTGAATTAAATTGCTATGAATTTGTTGTTGCTCAAAAAGTTGTTGGTAATATTTTTTCAACAGCAAAAACAAATATGTTCGGACTGCTTGGAAAAAGAATTAAATGTACAGCCTTTTTATACGTAAGACTGAGTGTTATAGTGTCTGATAATACTTTAACAATATGTACCAAACATTATAAAACAGTAGCACAACAACATTCTGTTAATTTAAAAATTTCAGAAGAAGAAATAGATTATGGGACATTTCTCGTAAAAGATAGGACTATGTTTATTAATCCTATTCTTTTAAAAAACCTCTCTGATGCTTTTTACAAAACAATATCAGAAATATTTTTAAAACTCCCAGATATCGAAATCTTTAATGGGGATTTTCTTGATTGTCTAAATTTTTTAGACAGTTCTTCAAATTATTGTTCAAAAAATTGTCAGGTAATAGAAGCTGTATACTACATGGCATCTAAGATTTTTCCTCTTTTTAATGAGCTAAACTATGATGAACAATTAGAAATTTTGGAGAAAGTTTGTAAAAATACTAGAAATGAAGTAACCAATTTTCAAAAATATAAAGCATATTTTCAATACAGTATTTTTGCAAAAAATCTTTACTATGAGTTGGTAAAAAAACATCTTGATGCAACAATTATTCTCGGAAAATTTTCCAAAAAGTTAACATTACAGAAATGGAGTGGTCGTTTTTCAACCCTTTTATATTCAGAAGAGGATTTTCAAAAATTTGATTATCAAAATTGTAATCCTGATGAACTAATTTGGGTTCGATATGATAGCTCAAATTATCATGTTAATGAAATTTATTCTAAACTTATTCCATCCCCAAACATCATTAGTTCCTTAAAAATCAGTCGACTTCTTGAAAAAGACGAATCGACTTCTGAAGAAATTTCATAAGCAAAATGCAGGTGGTTAATACCACCTGCATTTCTTTTTTTCCAAAAGTACTTGCACAAATATTTAATATATTATAATATAATACAGAAATTGAAATATAAAAAATATATTATGAAAGGAGTTAATTATTAAGCGCCAGAACACTATTGTGTTGACGAGGTCTAGAGCTAATCGAATTTTCGGCGGATACTCTAGTGGCTTAACTTAAGTCAAAGCATTATAACAAAAAACAATATAATATTGTAACAGAAATTAATGCATAAGTATATTTCAATTCCGCATATAAGGGATTTTATATCAAAAACCCTATTCAATTATTTTTAAGGAGGATTCACAAATGTGTGGAATTATTGGATATATAGGACATCAAAAAGCAAGTCCTATTTTAATTAATGGTCTTTTAAGACTTGAATACAGAGGTTATGACTCTGCTGGAATATCAACTATAGAAAAAAATGGTCTTTCAGTTATGAAAGATAAAGGAAGAGTTAAAAATTTATATAATTTAGATGGAATTGATTCTCTTGAAGGAACAATTGGAATTGCTCATACTAGATGGGCAACACATGGAAAACCTTCAAAAGAAAATGCCCATCCTCATTTAGATAATAGTAACAGTTTTGCTGTTGTTCATAATGGGATTATTGAAAATTATAATGATTTAAAAAAATTATTATTAGATAATGGTTATACATTTCATTCTCAAACAGATACAGAAATTATACCAAATCTTATACATTATTATTATTCAAAAGATAAGAAAAATGATGACCAAAAAGTTTTACGTGCTGTTCAAAATGCTTGTAAATCATTTAAAGGAAGTTATGCACTTCAAGTCATCTCTAAATATATGCCAGATAATATGATTGTTGTTAGAAAAGATAGCCCTCTTGTTATAGGAAAAGGTGATGGAGAAAACTATATTTCTTCTGATATTCCTGCAATTCTATCATTTACAAAAGATTTTTATCTTTTAAATGATAATGAATTCGCTCTTCTTTCAAGAGACAATGTTGAATTTTATGATATTGATTTAAATAAAATAGATAAAAAATTAACAAGTATAGAATGGAATGCTAGTGCTGCAGATAAAAATGGTTTCGATGATTATATGTTAAAAGAAATCTTTGAACAACCAACAGCAATAAGAGAAACTATTGGTTCACGTTTACCAGAAAATGAGTCTTGTAATTTTGATGATTTAAAATTCACCAAAGAATTTTTATCAAAAATAAATAAAATATATATAGTAGCTTGTGGAACTGCAATGCATGCTGGACTTTCTGGAAAAATTGCAATTGAAAACTTATGCAATATCCCAGTTACTGTTGATATAGCTTCAGAATTTAGATATAGAAATCCAATTATTGATAAAAATACTTTATGTATTTTTATCTCTCAATCTGGTGAAACTGCAGATACTATTGCTGCATTAAAACTTGCAAAATCAAAAGGAGCCACAACACTTGCTATATCAAATGTCATTGGAAGTTCTATTACAAGAGAAGCCGACTATTCTATTTATACACATGCTGGACCAGAAATTGCTGTTGCTTCAACCAAAGCTTATACTTCTCAAGTTATGTTACTTATAATTTTAGCAATTTATTTTGCTGAAATATTAGGATCTACTCCATCTTCAGAATTAACAAAATTAAAAAAAGATATCTTTAATCTTCCTGATAAAATTGAAGAAGCATTAAAATCTTCTGAAGAAATTAAAAATTATGCAAAAAATATTTATCAAGAAAAAGATGTTTTCTTTTTAGGTAGAGGTATTGATTATAACACTGCCCTTGAAGCTTCTTTAAAGTTAAAAGAAATTTCTTATATACATTCAGAAGCATATGCAGCTGGTGAATTAAAACATGGACCTATTGCATTAATTGAAAATGGAATATCTGTTATAAGTATTATCACAGATAAGAATTTAGTTGAAAAAACAATAAGTAATATTCAAGAAGTTATTACTCGTGGTGCAAAAACATTAGTCATTACAAATCAAGAATTACCAAGTAATAATATAGACAAAATTGTTAAAATTCCTGATACAAATATTTTACTTTCACCTATTGTTGCAATTGTTCCATTACAATTACTTTCTTATTATATTTCTAAAGAAAAAGGATTAGATGTTGATAAGCCAAGGAACCTTGCAAAATCAGTAACAGTTGAATAATTAATCTTTTATATTAAACAAAAATAAACTATTAAGTAAATTTATTACTTAATAGTTTATTTTTAATTATATAGATACTTTTGAGGATTAATTGCTACTCCATTTAATCTTATTTCTAAATGTAAATGTGGTCCTGTTGTATTTCCAGTCATTCCAACTTCTGCAATTATATCTCCTGATGATATTTTTTGACCAACTTTGGCATACAACTTATTACAATGTGCATACCATGTTTCTACACCATTTCCATGATCTATTTTTATAAGATTTCCATAAGATCCATTATATTGTGCAAATACAACTGTTCCATCTGCAACTGCTTTTATTTTTGTTCCAAATGCACATGCTATATCTGTTCCTGTATGAGCACCTGATCTTATTCTACTTACATTTCCAAATCTTGAACTTACATATCCATTAACAGGAAGTGAAGCTAATAATACCCCATTTATTGATGGTAATTTTGTTTTTTCATCTTCTTCTATTAATATATCTACTTTTTGTTCAACTTCTTGTTTGGCAACTTCTACTGATTGTATTCCTATTTCATTAATGTTTTCTGTATAATTTGTTGTTATTGCTAAATCCAATTGAATTGTTTCATCTTTATGCTCTTCTTTTATTTGTTCAACAGCTTCTTCTGCTTCTTCTATATTATCAACATAAGTTACTGTTTCATCATTTAAAATTACAGCATAATATTTATACATTACTTTTGCTTCTTGTTTTAATGCTAACATTATTTCATCTTCATTTGTTGTTAAACTTTTTTCTACTAATTTTAATTCATATTTTGGCATATTATCTAATGTAACAAAATCTATATTTTCTCCATCCATATCAATTATTTCTGATTGAATTCTATTTTGTAATTCTGCTGCATTACTTATATAGCCTATTTGTTCTCCAGACAAACTTACTACATATGTTGGCTTATACTTAAATAAAATAATCGCTATTATTAAGCCTAATCCTAACGCCATTATTGTAAAAAACTTACAGCTTTCTTTCGTATAGTATTTTAGCTTTTTCTTAAAAATAATTTATCCTCTCCTTTTTATTGCTTATCTTATAAGCTGAATTTTTAGCGACCAAGATCTATTATACCATAATTTTACTCATTTTGCAAATCTATAATTCTCAGTTCTTACTTATTAGCTATTTTCTACCTTTTAATTATCTAAAAAATTACTTTTTATTATATATATTACTCATTTTTCCTGCATTTTATTCACTTTTTCTCTATTTTCCTCGTTTTTTTGTGTTGAAAAAATCAATACACTATGGTAATATATTAATATATTTTAACTTGGAGGTTATTTTGAAAACTTTAATTGTTCCTAATAAATTTAATGGAAAAAAACTTTGTAATTTTATTTTAACAACTTTTCCTAACTTATCTCAAAACACTTTATATAAAGCACTTAGACAAAAAGATATAAAAATTAATGGAAAAAGAGTTAATAAAGATTGTACTATTTTTGAAAATGATGAATTAAATATATTTATTGCAGATTCTTTTCTTTTCCCTTCAATTGACTTAGATATCGTTTATGAAGATAATAATATTTTAGTAATTAATAAACCAGTAAATCTTGAAGTTGTCGGTGAAAATAGTTTGACAACTTTAGTACACAAAAAATATCCTGAACAAAAACCAATGCCATGTCATAGGCTTGATAGAAATACAACTGGATTAGTTTTATTTGCCAAAAATGATACTGCTTTAAATATTTTATTTGATAAGTTTAAAAAACATGAAATAAAAAAATCTTATACAGCTCTTGTTTATGGAATTCCTAAAGTAAAAGAATCTAGACTTGAAGCTTATTTATTTAAAGATAATAAAAAATCACTTGTATATATTTCTGATGATTTTAAACCTGGTTATCAAAAAATTATAACCTCTTATTCTGTAATAAAAGAATTTGATAATAATACTTCTTTATTAGAAGTTAATATTGAAACTGGTAGAACTCATCAAATTAGAGCACATTTAGCTCATATAGGTTACCCTATTGTTGGTGATGGCAAATATGGTATTAATCAAATAAATAAACAATTTGGATATAAATATCAACAACTTAATAGTTTTAAATTAGAATTTAATTTTATAACAGATGCTAAAATTTTAAATTATTTAAATGGTTTAATTATTACCCAAAAAACTTCTTAGAAAAATCTAAGAAGTTTTTATAATTTATTTATCTTAAAAGCTCTTGTTATTTTTTATAATTTGTGTTATATTAATTTTATGTTTGCCACTATAGCTCAGTTGGTAGAGCGATGGATTCGTAACCCATAGGCCAGCAGTTCGATTCTGCTTGGTGGCACCATTACAAATTTCGACATTTTTTCACAAAATATTGTAAATTTATATTTCTTATGATAATCTATTTTATATAATTTATTTTTAATCACTCAAAATAATTATTTAGTGATTTTAATATCTTTTTTCATTTATAATGGAGGTTATTATGGAAAATATTAATTTTTTTTCTGTCTTGCTTAGCAATCTGAAATGTGCATTTTGCGAAAATAAATATTGTGAAGCAAGGTACTATCCAAAAAGAATTCATACCTATTTTTATAACGGAAGAAAAATCTTTGTACAATGTGAAAAAGATATAGATAAATATTATGATAAAATGTTTAAAATGTAATTTATCTTCCAAAAAAGACTGGCAATCAAAAAAATGATTATCCAGTCTTTTTTGGAGTTTCTTAGCTTTACTCTTATTTAATAATTTTTACTACACAAAATAACAAATGCCATCTTGCACTTATGTAATGTATCTCATAATATTCATTTTTTTGCAATTATTTACTAATTTGCCTTGTATATTAGAAGAAATTGTGATATAAATTATATATCATTTAATCGGAGGTCTTATATGGAAAACAATAATTTTGATGATGAAAAGAAAACAATATTAATAGTTGATGATGAACAAAAAATTGTAGATTTACTTGTTCATAACTTAACTAGAGAAGGTTATAATACAATTGAAGCAAATGATGGACAAACTGCAATAGATTTAGCAATTTCTCAACGTCCTGATTTAATTTTACTAGATGTAATGATTCCTCGTGTTGATGGTCTTACTGTTTGCAAAAAAATAAAGAATTATTATAATGTTCCTATTTTGATGGTTTCAGCCAAAGATGACGAATTAGATAAAATTGTTGGGTTAGAAATTGGTGCAGATGATTATATAACAAAACCATTTAGTGTAAGAGAAGTTGTAGCTAGAGTAAAAGCTAATTTAAGAAAATCTGAAACACATTATGATAATTTAAAATCTTCACATGATTCAGATTCCCATAAAGAAAATAAAAAACAAAATACCATAAAACTTGGTGATTTAACTCTAGACTTAGAAAAATATGAAGTTAATGTTAATGGAACTATTGTAAATTTAACTTTAAGAGAATTCGAAGTTTTAAAATATTTAGCTCAACAACAAGGACAAGTTGTTACAAGAGAATCTCTTCTTGAACAAGTTTGGGGATATGAATATTACGGAGATATCCGTACTGTAGATGTTACTGTTAGAAGAATTAGAGAAAGAATTGAAAAAGATACTTCTAATCCAAAATATTTAATTACAAAAAGAGGAATTGGTTATTATATTCCAAATTTTGAACAATAATATTATAAAAGCTATATGATATCACATAGCTTTTTCTTTTTATTATAATTATTTTAAATTTGATAATGCCTTCATTATTCCAAGTTTGCCATATTGATATGTAAGTCCACCTTGCATATATGCAATATATGGAGCCCTAATTGGTCCGTCACAACTTAATTCTATTGTTGACCCTTCTGTAAATGTCCCGGCAGCCTTTATTACTTGATCATCA
>OIZO01001699.1_pt1 | contig 10648 bp, 10 predicted proteins | sample 1588551 | NCBI WGS metagenome assembly OIZO01 (sample SAMN03283271) | human gut metagenome | biome: human-associated habitat; material: feces | host: Homo sapiens | place: Peru | collected 2012 | reverse complement strand
GCGCACCCCCGGCGGCGGCACCGACCTTGCCTGCATGATGGGCCGCGAAAAGACCGTGGAGCGCGTCAAAGCGGCCATTGAGAAGCTGAACGGCTGATCTTTTCCATAAAAACACAAAGCCCTGCAGCGTTTTTGCACGCTGCAGGGCTTTTTTGCGTCTTTGGGCCGGTTTGGGGCGGTTCTGCGCCCTGCGGCAAAAACTGCCGCCGCTCCGCGCTACAGTATATGCACACAGTGCGGGGAACAGAACCAAAACGCCCCGCCGGAAAGCGGGGAATTCTGGATGACAGAGCGGACGAGTGTTTTGACGGTAAAAGCCCGGCGCAGCGGGGCTCCGGCGCTGGAAGCGCGGGCAGTATTGCGCCCGGCGGTGCGTCGGCTGGGAGCGGTGGCCCTGGGGTTTGCCGGGGGCTGGGCGGTGCTGTACGGAGCGCTGATGCCCTTTGGGCTGGGCCTTGTGCTGGGCCTTGCGGAGGACTGCTTTGCTCCCTGTGCGGCGGGGGCCGCGCTGGGGGTGCTGCTGCATGGCTTCGGGGCGCTGTCGCTGCGCAGCGTCTGTTTGTTGTGTGCGCTGGGGGCTGCGGTGGCTGTGCGGTGGGTCTGGCCGGGCAGATCCCTGCCCGCTGTGCTGGCGGGCTGCGGTACGTTGGCCGCCATGGGCCTGTGCTTTGCGCTGGGCACCGGCGGCGGGGCGGAGCTGGCGCTGTTCTGCACGGCGGACGCCTTGCTGGCGGGGCTGCTGGGGCTGGCACTGCGGCGTTTCCCGCCCGAAAAACCGGGCTTTGGCACCCTGCTCACCGGGGCCGCCGTGGCAGCGGCACTGGGAAACCTGCCGCTGGAACGGTTCTTCCCCGGGGTGGCGGTGTGCGCGGCGGTGGAGCTGGTGCTGTGCAGCCGGGGACAGCCGGGGGCGGCACTGGCCTGCAGCGGGATGCTGGGCGCGGCCCTCTGTGCCGCGGACCCGGCCCTTGCCTGCGCGGCCGCCGGGCTTGCCTGCGGGGCGAGTGCAGCCTGCATTCTAGCCCCGGGCCGCCGGGTGGAAGCGGCTGCCGCCTATGCGGGCGGCTGCGTGACGGGGGTGCTCTGCGTCCAGCCGCCCGGGCAGGCCTTTGCAGTACTGTTCAGCGCAGGGGCGGGCATCCTGTGCGTGCTGGCTCTGCCCAAAAGCTGGCTGGCTCCTGTGGCCGCACCGGCCGACCGTTCCCAGCCGGTGGAGCGCGCCCGCTACCCGGCGGCGGCCACCCGGCTGGAAGCCGTGGCCCAGAGCCTTTCGTCGCTGGCCGAGACGGTGAACGACGTGTACAATGCCCTGCCGCACCGGTGCGAGAGCTACCGCTGGGTCATTGACAACACCCACGACAGCCTGTGCTTCAACTGCGGGCGGCGAGAACAGTGCTGGAAGCAGGAGTATGCGGCCACGCTGGAGGGCATGGAGGCCCTGCGCCCGCTGCTGGAAGAAAACGGCAGGCTGGAACCGGCGCAATTGCCCGGGCAATTGTCCCGGTGCATCCACCCGGCGGCGCTGTGCGCGGCGGCAGCCCGCTCCTTTGCGCTCTACCGCAGCCGCAAGGAGAGCCGTCTCCACGCCGAGGCCATGCGCACCGTGTTCACCGAGCAGTACAGTGCCGTGGCCGAGGCGCTGGCCGTGCTGGGGGAGCAGCTGGGCCGTCCGGGCGAGCCGGAGCCCTACCGCTCCGACCGGGTGGCGGCGTTTTTCACCTCTCTGGGCAGCCCGCCGCTGGAATGCGCGGTCACGCTGGATGACCTGGGCCGCACCCATGCGGCGGTCACCCTGCCGCGCACCCGGTTCGGCCCGCAGGAGCTGGCGGCGCTGGCCCGCGAGGTGGGGCGCATCTGCCGCCGCACGTTGGAAACGCCGCAGGTGCTGTCCTGCAAGGGCATGACGACCCTGTTGTTCAGTGAAAGACCGGTGCTGCGGGCGGTGTTCGGCATGGCGGGCGCGGCGGCGCAGGGGGAGGTGTCCGGCGACGCGGTGCAGCAGTTCTGCAGCCCGACGGCGGCCCAGATGATCCTGTGCGACGGCATGGGCACCGGCCGTCCGGCGGCGGTGGACGGCAATCTGGCGGCAGAGCTGACGGCCCGGCTGCTGAAGGCGGGCATCCCGGCAGAACTGGCGGCAAGGCTGGTGAACGTGGCGCTGGCTCTTAAGAGCGAGGAAGAGAGCGGCGCAACGCTGGACCTGATCAGTGTGGACCTGTACACCGGCACGGCACGGCTGTTCAAGGCCGGGGCAGCCCCGGGCTTTCTGGTGCACGGCGGCAGGGCGCGGGCCGTGGGGGACGTGAGCCTGCCGGTGGGCATTCTGGGCGGGGTGAACGGCCAGAGCCGGGTGGTGCATCTGTGTGCCGGGGATTATGCGGTGCTGGTGTCGGACGGGCTGCTGGTGGACGGCACCGCGTGGGTGGCAAAGCAGCTGGAGCTGTCCGCTGCGGCAGGCGAAGCACCGGCCCAGGTGGCAAAGACGCTGGTGGAGACGGCACGGGCGCGGGCCCTGCGCACCGGCCGCCCGGATGACATCACGGCGGCGGTGCTGCGGCTGGAAAACGGCGGCTGACCCGTTGCTTTTTGCGGGAAGGAGGGGTATACTATAAAGCTATAAAACCAGACGCAGGAGGACACGAAACTATGCTTTGCATCACGGTGGCACAGGACGGCAGCGGGGACTTTGCATCCATTTCCGAGGCGGTGCTGGCCGTCCCCTACGACTGCCCGGCCCAGATCCGCATCGGGGCAGGCATTTACCGGGAAAAACTGGTCTGCGAAAAAAAGGACATCGCCCTGCAGGGTGCCGGGGCGGACTGCACCCGGCTCGTGTGGGGGGACGGCGGCAAGCTGCCCCACCCGGATGGGCGGCCCACCCATACCTTCCGCAGCTACACGGCGTTTTTCAGCGGTGAGCGGCTGCGGGTGGAAGATCTGACCATTGAGAACGATGCCGGCCCCGGCGCAAAGGCGGGCCAGGCCGTGGCGGCCTATGTGGACAGCGCCCATGCGGTGTTCGAGAAGGTGCGGCTGCTGGGCAATCAGGATACGCTGTTCTGCGCTCCTCTGCCGGAGAAGGAGCGGGAGAAGGACGGCTTCCTCGGCCCGCGCGGCCTTGCTCCGCGCCGGGCAAGCGCCCAGTATTACCACGATTGTGAGATCGCGGGAGACATTGATTTCATCTTTGGCGGGGCGGATGCTCTGTTTGAGCAGTGCGTGCTGCGCACGGTGAACAACGGCCTGCCCCACAGCTGGGTCACGGCACCGTCCGGCAGCGCGGAGGGCCTGGGCTTTGTGTTCTGGGACTGCGACTTTGTATCGGATAGCTGCCCGCAGGGCACTGTGTATCTGGGGCGGCCCTGGCGGCCCACCGGGAAAACGGCGGTGCTGGCCAGCCGTCTGGGGGCCCACATTGCCCCGGAGGGCTTTGCGGGCTGGAACGACCGCACCGACTCGGACCTTGCCCGGTTTGCCGAGGCCGGCAACACTGGCGCAGGGGCCTGCCCGCGTGGGCCGTGGGTGCAGGCACTGGACGAAACACAGGCCGGGGCGCTGCTGTGCGCTGCACGCAGGCGGTGCCGCCCGGAATAACAATAAAAAAGGACGTACATATGAATAAACTTCCGAATGCCGTCAAATGGCTTATCGTGCTGGCGGTTCTGGGGGCCATGGGGGCCCTGATGTGGAAGGTGAACGACCGGGCCTCCCGCGTGGAGATGCCCGCACCGGACAACACCTTCGGCATTTACCGCAGTGCAAGCTCGACCTGAAAAAAGCAGCGCATCTTCTGAGCGAAGATGCGCTGCTTTTGTGTTGCTGTAAAATCAAAGGGCGGCGGCCTGTCCGCTGGCGGGCAGGTCGTTCATGATGAACCAGAAGATGGTGCCTTTGCCCAGCGTGCTCTGCACGCCGAAGCGGAAGCCGTGCTGCTGGAAGATGGCCTTGGTGATGGAAAGGCCCAGCCCGGTGCCCTGCTTGCCGGCGTCCGAACGGGAGCGGTAGTAGCGGTCGAAGATATAGGGCAGGTCGGCGGCGGCGATGCCGGGGCCGTGGTCCTCCACCTCCACGCGGACCCCTTCGGTGCAGCGGGAAGCCCGCAGGATAAAGATGCCGTCCGGCCCGATGTGGTGCATGGCGTTGCCCAGCAGGTTGTGCAGCGCGCGCTGCATCATGTCCGGGTCGGCGTAGACGGGCAGCTCCTCGTCCGGCAGCTCCAGTTTGAGCTGCCAGCCGTTCTGGGCGCAGATGGCGTCGTAGCGTTCGCTCACTTCGTCGCACAGCTGGCCCATATCAAAGTTCACCCGCTCACAGCGGTCGGCACCGCTGGTTACCTTGCTCAGCTCCATCACGCTGGACACCAGCGCGGTCAGGCGGTCGGTCTCGTCCACGATGATGTTCATTTGTTCGTCGCGGTGGGCCTTGTCATCGCCGGTCAGGTCGCGCACCGTCTCGGCGTAGCCCTTGATGAGGGTCAGCGGGGTGCGCAGGTCGTGGGAGACGTTGGCCAGCAGGTCCCGCTGCATCTGGGCCGCCCGCTGCACCTCCTCTGCCATATGGTTGAAGTCCTGAGCCAGGTCGCCCAGCTCGTCGCTGCGGCGGCTCTCCACCTGCACGGCGTAGTTGCCCTTGGCCATCTGGCGGGCGGCGTGGGACAGCTGCCGCAGGGGCTTTGTGAACCACTCACTGAACAGCCACGCCGCCGACATGGCAAAGACAAAGATCAGTGCCGCCGCCAGCGGCAGCAGGGTGCTCAGCACATTGCTGGCCTCGGCCACATGCACCAGACTGGTGGTCACCAGCACGGTGTAGCTGCCGTCGGCTGTGGTGCGGCCCACCAGAAGCTGGGCCGAGCCGGACAGGCGGGGCGGGTTGAGCGTCTGCTTGAAGCCGCCCGGCGAGGTGCGGCACTTCTTGCGCATGGCAATGGCGGTGTTCACCACCTCATTGCTGGATGCGTCCGAAAGATACGTCTCATGTAAGTTGCAGTAAGACTGGTTCTCGATCTTGTAGATCTGCCGCAGGGTGGAGTCGGAAATGTCCACACAGAAGCTGCTCAGCGCTCCCTTGGAATACAGGTCCATGGCCAGCTTGTCAAAAAAGCCGGTGTTGACATACAGCCGTCCGAAGGACCAGGAAGAAAGAGCAGTGCCCTCGGCCAGGGCGTCGTCCAGCTGGGACACCACGTTTTCGGCCTGGGTGGTCAGCTGCCGCTCGATGTGCCGGGTATACAGCGGTTCCAGCAGCTGGGTGGACAGGATCCAGAACAGCACCAGCAGAAACAGGCAGATGAAGCACAAAAAGAACATCAGCTGCCCGCGGATGCCAAGCCCGCGCCGGGCATTGTTTGTTCGCCGCATGAACTGCACAGCCTCCGTTTACCGCACTGCGTCGGGGTCGAACTTGTAGCCGATGCCCCACACGGTGGCAATGTAGCTGCGGCATTTGCCCAGGTGACCGCGCAGCATCTTGACGTGGGTGTCCACGGTGCGGTCCTCGCCGAAGTAGTCGTAGTTCCATACCTTCTGCAGGATCTTTTCGCGGCTGAGGGCGATGCCCTTGTTGGAGGCCAGGAACACCAGCAGGTCGAACTCCTTGGGGGTCAGGGCCACATCCTCCCCGGCCACCCGCACGGTGTGGCTGGCGGTGTCGATGGTCAGGTCCCCGAAGGTCATGGTGGCGGAAGAAGTTTCCGCCCGGGGCATGGTGCGGTTGAGCACGGCACGCACGCGGGCCACCAGCTCCCGGGGGGAGAAGGGCTTGACCACATAGTCGTCGGCACCGCCCTCCAAACCGGCCAGCTTGTCGTATTCCTCGCCGCGGGCAGTGAGGATGATCACGGGGGTGTTGATGTGGCGGGTGCGCATCTCACGCAGGCAGGTCATACCGTCCATAAAGGGCATCATCAGGTCCAGGATCACCAGGTCGAACCCGCCGCCGGACAGCAGCGACAGGGCGGCAGAGCCGTCACCGGCTTCCTCGCACGCATAGCCCGCATATTGTAAATTCTCGCGGATGAGCTCCCGGATGCGGGGCTCGTCGTCAACGATCAGGATCTTTGCCATAAAACAGGTCCCTCCTATCAGCTTGAATCACATCTATCTTAACCGAAGAATTGGAAAATCCTGTGAAACTTGCGTGAAGCATTTGAAAACCCCTTCACGCACCCCAGTATACCACATAAAATGTGTGCTGCACAGGGTCGTTTGCGCAAAAGCGCTTGACGCTGCGTGTTTTGTATAGGATAATAAACTTGTTGAGAAAGGTGCAAAGGCACGCCATGCGGAGAAAAACAGCGGCCGTTTGCAGAGCAACAGATGAGGTATTGTGTGTGAGTATCCCGAAAATCATTCATTACTGCTGGTTCGGCGGCGGGCCGATCGGCGAAGCGGACCGCAAGTGCATAGAAAGCTGGCAGAAGTTCTGCCCGGACTACCGGATCATGCGCTGGGACGAGACGAATTTTGACCTGGACTGCAGCCCGTATGTCCGGCAGGCCTATGACGCGGGCCGCTATGCCTTTGTGTCGGATTATGTCCGGCTGGCGGTGCTGTACCGGTACGGAGGCATTTATCTGGACACGGATGTGGAGCTGGTAAAGCCGCTGGACAGTCTGCTGGACCACCGGGGATTTGTGGGGCTGGAACACGGCGTCCCGACGCCTTATGGCCGGCCGCTGCTGGTGAACACCGGCTCCGGCGTGGGGGCGGAGCCGGGCTGCCGGGAGATCCGGATGATGCTGGACAGCTACGCCCATGCGGTGTTCGTCCGGGAGACGGGGGAGCAGGACATGCGGGCCTGTACCGTGCGTGCCACTCCGCTGTTTGAAGCCATCGGGATGCAGCAGAAGAACGAGCGGCAGGATCTGGACGGCTTTGTGCTGCTGCCGGTGGAATGCCTGTCGCCGTTTGACTATGTGACCGAGCGGATGCACCGCACGGAACAGACGATCGGCATCCACTACTACAACGGCAGCTGGACCCCGGTGGACAAAAAGGCGCGGTTCCGGAAGCGGTTCCGGTGCAGCCGGGTCGGGCAGCGGCTTTTGTGGATCAAATACTGCGGGCCCCGCAAACTGCGGGAGACCGGCCGCAGCCTGCGCAACGGGTGCCTGCTGCGCTGGAAGCGGCTGACCGGCTGCCGGAACCTGCAGTTCGGGCGGCAGATCCTGCTGGACCGGGGCCTGAAGCTGCGCCTGGGCCGGGGCACCCGGGTGACGCTGGGAAACCGGGTGGAGAGCGACGGCCGGGTGATGATCACCACCGCCCATTACGGGACGCTGGACATCGGCAGCAATGTCTACTTCAACGACGGGGCAGTCATCAGCTGTCTGGGCCGGGTCACCATCGGCGACAATACCCTGTTTGGGCCGGGGGTGCGCATTTTTGACAACAACCATGTCTTTGGCCCGGAGGGGGTGACCCGGGAGTGCACGGAAGGATGCATCCGCATCGGGAAAAACTGCTGGGTGGCTTCCAATGCCGTGATCCTGAAAGGCGCCGACATCGGGGATAACTGCGTGATCGGTGCCGGGTGCGTGGTCAAGGGGACTATCCCGGCGGGGAGCCTTGTGACGCTGGAAAACGGGCAGAAGATCCGCCCCATTGAAAAACGATGAATATCCCGGAAGGCTGTGTGCGGCAAGGGCTGCACGCGGCCTTTTTGCTCCCGGAGGCCCGGCGCTTGCCCTTTGCGGCCGGGAATGTTATACTAACGCAGGATGGGAGTTCCATCATTTTCAGACAGACAAAGGAAATTTTCGCATGCGAATCGGACTGGTTGAATTTTTGCTGATCCTTGCCATTGCGTCCCTCACGGTGGGGCCGCAGGTGGCCTTGTTCGTGGACCGCTGGATGCGGCGGGCCAACCGCGCCAACGCCCGGGCGGCACGCCGCCGGGCCGAATATGCGGCCCAGATGGCGGCCGAGCGGGATGCGCTGCTCAAGCGGTTCCGTACCGCCAGCACCGTGTTCGGGGTGGGCATCCTGCTGGCACTGGTGTATGCGCTGGTGTTCCGGCCCATCGACACCCCGCCGCAGGCCTACACCGCGCCGGAGGTGCGCCAGAGCACCGGTGCCGTGCAGACAGCCCTTTCTGCCGACAGCCGGGATGTGCTGGCGCTGGGAGACTATCAGGGCGTGGACTGCATCCGTGAGCAGGACGGCTTTGTGTATGCGGCTGCGTACAACGGTGCGACCCTGAAAAAGCGGAAGAGTGACCTTGTGCGCACCGATGGCGGCAGCTTTTCGGCCATCCTGAGCGTGGACGGAGAGCTGACCGGCTTTGCTTTTGATGCAGACGGGGACCTGTGGCTGACCGTCCTCACCCCCGGCGGCGGGGCCCTGTGCCGTGCAAGACACGACAGCTGGGGCGCGGCTGTGGAACAGGTGGTCACCCAGATCGACGGGGCCCCGCTGGGGGCCGTCTCTGCGGTGGAGGCCGGCCCGGACGGCAAGGTGTACTTTGCCGTGGCGGGCGGGGAAGCCGTGGACAATGGGCTGGAAGCGGCCCTGCGCACCGAGCTGCTGGCCCACACCGGCACCGGCTGGGTGTATGTGTATGACCCGGCGGACCGGTCGGTGCAGCGGGTGGTCGGCGGCGTGGCCGGGGCATCCGGCCTGGCCCTGAGCCCGGACGGCAGGACCCTGTATGTTTCGGATCTGGGCAATCGCTGTGTATGGAGCATGGACGCTGACGCCCGGGAACTGACGGCGGGCGGCAAAAACTGCCAAAGTGCCTTTTCCGGCCTGCCGGGCTACCCCGGTGCACTGGCCATGGAAGCCGACGGCACCCTGTACATCAGCTACCGCTGGGCCCGCAGCGGCTGGCTGGAAAAGAACGCCGACAGCACCCTGCTGCGGGGCATCGCCCTGCGGGCGGGTCAGAATCTGCAGGAAAAGCTGTTCGGCCTGCCGTCCGACGCTCCCTGCGCGGAGGCGGTGAGCACCGCCGACGGCAGCTGGAAGCGGGCGTTTACCGGCGGCAGCAGCTGCACGGCGGTGTGCCCGGTGGGCAGCAAAGTGTATTTTGGTGCGGCGGACAGCGCACAGGTGCTGTCGGCACGCATTTAAAGACCGAGGTGTTTTGATATGACAGAAGCATTTCAGAAACAGATCGAACAAGAGGCCCGGCAGGCCGTGACCGAACTGCTGGCCGAAGCAAAGCTGAAAAAAGGCGATGTGTTCGTGGTAGGCTGCTCGTCCAGCGAGATCGTGGGCGGGCACATCGGCAAGGATTCCAGCCTGGAAGCGGCCCGCGCCGTGTATGCAGGCATTGCCCCGGTGCTGGCCGAAAACGGCATCTGGCTGGCAGCGCAGTGCTGTGAGCATCTGAACCGGGCCATTATCATCGAGCGGGAAGCTGCGGAAAAATACGGCTGGGAGGAAGTGTGCGTGGTGCCCCGGCCCCATGCCGGCGGCAGCTGGGCCACGACCTGCTGGAAGAACTTCCGGGACCCGGTGGCCGTGGAGGAGATCCGCGCCCACGCGGGCATCGACATCGGCGGCACCCTCATCGGCATGCACCTGAAGCGGGTGGCCGTGCCGGTGCGGCTGAGCCTTTCCAAGATCGGCGAAGCAAATATCCTGTGCGCCCGCACCCGCCCGAAGCTCATTGGCGGCGAGCGCGCCAAGTATACCGAGGAGGACTGAGATACCATGGCAGAAAAGACTTTGGAGCAAATGCGGGAAGCCGTGGAGGAGATCCGCGCAAAGATGGCTGCCGCTGCCCGGGAAGCGGGCCGGGACCCGGCGCAGGTGCAGCTGTGCGCCGCCTGCAAGACCCGCACCGCTGAGACGGTGGCCGCCAGTGCCGCGCTGCCCATTGACGTGTTTGGTGAGAACCATGTGCAGGAGCTGTGCGCAAACTTTGACGCCGGGGCCTACTGTGGCAAGCCCAGCCATTTTATCGGCCACCTGCAGACCAACAAGATCAAAAAGGTGCTGGGCCGCGCCAGCCTCATCCAGAGCGTGGACAGCGAACACCTGCTGGCCGCCATTGAAAAGGAAGCCGCTAAGGCCGGCATCGTGCAGAATGTGCTGCTGGAGGTGAACATCGGCGGCGAAGAGAGCAAGACCGGTGTGGCACCGGAAGCCCTCTGGCCCCTGCTGGATGCGGCTGCCGCACAGGAACACATCCGGGTGAAGGGCCTGATGGCCATCCCGCCCGTGAACGACGATGACGCCCAGAACCGCCGGTATCTGGCCCAGGTGTACAAGCTGTTCGTGCAGGCCGGGGAGCGCGGCTACCAGAACGTGGCCATGGAGACCCTTTCCATGGGCATGAGCGGCGACTTTGAAAACGCCATCCGCGAGGGTGCCACGCTGGTGCGCATCGGCACCGCCATTTACGGCGAGCGGGATTACAGCAAGAAGGGATAAGGAAGCTTTCCCCTCAGGGGAGCCTATTATGGGAGGTATCATGCCAAAACAGAAGATCAATGACCCCGGGGCACATCACGCCAGCAGCGGCGCGCTGATCCGGCGCTTCCTGCCCTATCTGGTCAAGTACAAAAAGACCCTGTTCCTGGACCTGTTCTGTGCCGCACTGACTACTCTGTGCGACATCGTGCTGCCCAAGATCATGAGCACCATCACCAACTCCGCCATGGGGGTGGGCATCACCCTGACGGCGGGCATCGTGCTGAAAC
>OIZO01001693.1_pt1 | contig 10676 bp, 7 predicted proteins | sample 1588551 | NCBI WGS metagenome assembly OIZO01 (sample SAMN03283271) | human gut metagenome | biome: human-associated habitat; material: feces | host: Homo sapiens | place: Peru | collected 2012 | reverse complement strand
GTCACCACCGTTGGCTGCCGGGCGATCCTCACCGCCATGAATACCCCGGAGAGCACCTTCTCCTATGCCTATGACTATATTTTCCTGATCTTCCTGGGCATTCCCGCCACCATGCTCTACAACCTGCTCTCCAGCATTCTCCGCTCCCTGGGGGACAGCCGGACGCCGCTGATGTTTTTGGTGTTTTCCAGCCTGCTGAATGTGGCCCTGGACATTGTGTGCGTGGTGACCCTGCAAATGGGCGTGGCCGGTGCGGGCTGGGCAACGCTCATCAGCCAGCTGATCTCCGGGCTGCTGTGCCTGCTGTATATGGGCAGGAAGTTCCCCATTCTGCACCTGAAAAGGGAGAATCTTCTCTGGCGGGGCCACTGCGTCCGGCGGCTGCTGATCATGGGCCTGCCCATGGGGCTGCAATATTCCATTACCGCCATCGGCTCCATTCTGCTGCAAACGGCGGTCAACGGTCTGGGCGCCGTGTCCATGGCCGCCGTGGCGGCCTCCGGCAAGGTGACGAATCTGTTTGCCACGCCCTATGACGCCATGGGCACTATGGCGGCCACCTACGCAGGGCAGAACCTGGGCGCCGGAAAGCTGGACCGGGTGCACCACGGGGTGAAGGACTGCTGCATTCTGGGCGTTGCCTATTCCCTGGCGGCCCTGGTCGTCATGTATTTCCTGGGCGCCCAGATGACGGCTCTGTTCCTGGACTCCAAGGATGTGGCCTCCTCGGCCCAGATCCTGCCCCTGGCCCGGCAGCTGCTGGTGACCAATGCGGCGTTCTATATCCCTCTGCTGGGGGTGAACCTGTTCCGCTTCACCATCCAGGGCCTTGGCTATTCCAATCTGGCCGTCATTGCCGGTGTGTCCGAGATGATCGCCCGGGGCGCTGTGGCGGCCCTGGTGTCCGTCTTCGGCTTCACCGCCGTCTGCTATGCCAGCCCCGCCGCCTGGGTTCTGGCGGACTGCTTCCTGCTCCCCGCCTATTTTGTCTGCATGAAGCGCCGGACAAAAGAAGCCGCGGCGGCGCGGGAATAAATGTAAGCAAAAGTGGGATATATCGTGCGGAAACGCAACGATATATCCCACTTTTTTATTCCGCGATATGCTCGCAGTAGATGCAGCGGTGGATACCTGCGGCCTTGTCCGTCAGGCGGAAGATCTGGGGCAGCTCCTGCTCGGTGGCGGAGATGCACCGGGGGTTGCGGCAGACCAGGTCGTAGCGCAGCTCGCCCCGGATGGGCTCCCGGGCGGGATTTTCCTGGGCCTGCTTCAGGAGCTTGAGGATCAGGGCCATGCGCATGTATTTGCCGTTGAGAGCCTGGCGGAAGTAGGCGGCTCTGGGGTCGTCGTCCACGGCCACGCTGATCTCGTTGACCCGGGGCAGGGGGTGCAGCACGCACATCTTTTCCTTGGCCAGCTTCATTTTTTCGGTGTCCAGAATGTAGCTGTCCTTCAGGCGCTCATAGACGGCTTGGTCTGAGAACCGCTCCCGCTGGATGCGGGTCATGTAGAGCACATCCAGTTTGGGCATAGCTTCCTCCAGAGAGGTGACTTCCTCATAGGGAAATCCGCTCTTTTCCAGCACGTCATACTTGACGTAGCCGGGCAGCCGCAGCTCTTCCGGGGAGATCAGCACGAAGCGGATGTTTTCGTAACGGCACATGGCCTCAATGAGGGAATGGACCGTGCGTCCGTATTTCAGATCGCCGCACAGGCCGACGGTCAGACCGTTCAGCCGTCCCATTTCCCGGGAAATGGTCAGAAGGTCTGCCAAGGTCTGGGTGGGATGGTTGTGCATCCCGTCTCCGGCGTTGATGACGGGTACGGAGGCATTCCGGGAGGCCACGAAGGGCGCGCCGTCCTTGGGGTGGCGAATGGCCATGATGTCGGCGTAGCAGGAGATGATTTTCGCGGTGTCTGCCATGCTCTCGCCCTTGGAGGCGGAGGAGGAATTGGCGGAGGAGAAGCCCAGAACGCTGCCGCCCAGCTCCAGCATGGCGGCCTCAAAGCTCAATCGGGTACGGGTGGAGGGCTCATAGAAAAGGGTTGCCAGCTTTTTGTATTTGCAGCTGTCCCGGTATTTTTCCGGGTGTGCCGCAATGTCCTTGGCGGTGGCGATGAGCTCGTCCAGCTCCTCTACGGAAAGGTCCAGGATGCTGTTAAGACTTCTCATGCCTTGCCTCCGTTGACGGCCAGATAGGCCTTGATCCGGGCTACATTTTCGGCCATTTCCGGCTTTTCTTCCAGATATTCGATGATATCGTACACATCCACCACGGCGTAGACAGGGAAGCCGAATTCCGCTTCCACCTCTTCCATGGCCAGCTTTTCGCCCTTGCCCCGCTCCTTGCGGTCCACCATGATGAAGGTGGCGGCAACTTTCACGCCCTCCAGGCGGCTGAGAATGGCCATGCTCTCCCGGATGGCGGTGCCGGCGGTGATGACATCCTCGGTGATGACCACCTCTTCCCCGGCCTGGGGCACATAGCCCACGAAAACGCCGCCTTCGCCATGATCCTTGGCTTCCTTCCGGTTGAAGAAGAAGGGCACATCCAGCCCCTGCTTGCTCAGAGCCACGGCGGCGGACACGGCAATGGAGATGCCCTTGTAGGCGGGGCCGTAGAGAACGGCCTTCTTATCGCCCAGCTTGTCCCGGTAGGCCCGGGCGTAGAATTCGCCCAGGGTGGCGATCTGCGCGCCGGTTTTGATATCACCGGCGTTGATGAAATAGGGAATCTTCCGGCCGGATTTGGCGGTGAAATCACCGAATCTCAGCACACCGGCCTTTTCCAGAAATTCAATAAATTCTCTTTTGTAGCTTTCCATAAAATGTCCTCCTGTGAGATGAATGGACGGTATGAAAGGGGGCTGTTAGAAAACACTTTGTCATTGCGAACCAGCGCGCACGCTGGTGTGGCAATCCCCCAGATTTTCAAACATCTTGGCAGCAAAACCAAGCTGTTTCCACTCAACCGGGGGGCTGCCACACCAGTGACATCGGTCACTGGTTCGCAGCGACATACTTTTCTAACAGCCCCTGGCTCGCGTCAGCGAGACTGAGGGGTTCTACCGCTGAACCCCTCCGGCCCGGGGCCACTTCTATTGAAATTTTTAATCTACAAATTCAGCCACGCACCGCTCGTAGGCGGCTACGGGGTCTGCTGCGGCGGTGATGGGGCGGCCTACCACGATGTAGTCGGAGCCGATGGCCTTGGCGGCGGCGGGAGTCATGACCCGCTTCTGGTCCCCCACATCTCCGTCGGCAAACCGAACGCCGGGGGTGACGGTGATAAAATTCTTTCCACAGGTGCTGTGGACTTTTTCCGCCTCCAGGGGGGAGCAGACCACGCCGTCCAGCCCTGCATTCTTGGCGGTCTCGGCGTAGTGCATGACCACCCGGTCCATGGGCTCATGGATCATCAGGTCCCGCTCCATGGCCTCCTGATCGGTGGAGGTCAGCTGGGTCACGGCAATCAGCAGGGGCCTGGTGCCGTCGGGCCGGGTCAGGCCCTCCAGAGCAGCTTGCATCATGGCGGTGGTACCGGCGGCGTGGAGGTTGGTAATGTCCACATCCAGGTTCCGCAGAACGGCCATGGCCTTCTTGACGGTGTTGGGAATGTCGTGGAGCTTTAAATCCAGAAAAATCTTATGCCCTCTGGCCTTGATCTGCCGGACGATTTCCGGGCCTTCGGCATAGTACAGCTCCATGCCGATCTTCACAAAGGGCTTTCTGCCGGTGAACTTGTCCAGAAATGCGAAGGTCTGCTCTGCGCTGGAAAAATCGCAGGCTACGATGACGTCTTTCCCCATATTACTGTGCGCCTCCTATAATGTCGCTTAAATTCTCAATTCTGTAATTTTCCATGACCCTTGGCAGGTCCTCGATGATCTTCTTGCAGGCCCAGGGGTCAACCAGGTTGGCAGCGCCAACCTCTACGGCGGTGGCCCCTGCCAGCATCATTTCCAGCACATCCTCGGCGCTCTGCACGCCGCCCATGCCGATGACCGGAATTTTGACCGCGTGGGCCACCTGGTAGACCATCCGCACCGCCACCGGGAAGATGCCGGGGCCGGAGTAGCCGCCCATGGTGTTGGCAATGACGGGCTTTCTGCGCCGCAAATCAATGCGCATGCCAAGCATGGTGTTGATCAGGCTGATGCCGTCGGCCCCCCCGTCCTCGCAGGCCTTGGCAATGGACACAATGTCCGTGACGTTGGGGGAGAGCTTGACGATGACGGGCTTGGCGGTGACGGCCTTGACGGCTTTTGTCACCTCTGCGGCGGAGGCGGGGTCTGTGCCGAAGCTCATGCCGCCGCCGTGGACATTGGGGCAGCTGACGTTGACCTCCAGCCAGCCCACCTGCGTCTGAGCGTCCAGCTTTTCACAGGTGTAGGCATAGTCTGCCACGGAGAAGCCGGACACATTGGCCATGACCGGCTTGTGGAAAACCTGGGAAAGCTTCGGCAGCTCATTCTGGATTACAGCGTCTACCCCGGGATTTTGCAGGCCCACGGCGTTGATCAGGCCTGCGGGGCACTCGGCGATTCTGGGGGTGGGGTTTCCGAATCGGGCTTCCCTGGTGGTGCCCTTAAAGGAGAAGGTGCCCAGGATGTTAATGTCGTAAAGTTCCGCAAATTCATAGCCGAAGCCGAAGGTGCCGGAGGCGGGAATCACGGGGTTGTCCAGTTCGATACCACACAGATTTACGTTTGATCCCACAGAATTTCCTCCTTTTTCATGACGGGGCCGTCCTTGCAGATGCGCTTGCTGCCGGTGAGGGTCTTGCAGGAGCAGCCCATGCAGGCCCCGAAACCGCAGCCCATGCGCTCTTCAAAGCTCATCTGGCCGGAGGTGGTGGAGGCAGCGTACAGGGCTTTCAGCATGGGCTCCGGGCCGCAGGCGCAGAAGTGGCTGTAGCTGAGATTTTTCAAAGCATCGGTCACAAAGCCGGGGGTGCCGTAGGAGCCGTCCACCGTGGTCACGTACACGGTGCAGCCCAGGGCCTTAAATGCTTCCTCATAGAAGATTTCTTCCCGGGTGTTAAAGCCCAGGATCACCTGGACGGGCTTCCCCAAGGCACGCAGGTGCTTGGCAAGACCAAACATGGGGGGCACGCCCACACCGCCGCCCACCAGCACCGGGTATTCCCCGGTGAGGGTCAGGTCGTAGCCGTTGCCCAGGCCCGTGAGAATGTCCAAAGACTTCCCGGGGGTCATGGCGGCCATCTGGGCCGTGCCGTGGCCCACCACCTTATACACCAGGGTCAGCTTCCCATCCTCCCAGTCGCAGACGGAGATGGGGCGGCGGAGGAACTTTCCCTCCAGCCGGATGTTCACGAACTGCCCCGGGGCGGTAATGGCGGAGGTGTCCCCGGAGAGCGTCATGCGGTAGACGCTGGAGGTGAGAGCCTCGTTGGATAAAATTTCAAAAATACTCTGTTTCATATCAGGCATCAATGGTGGAGATGGTCAGGGTGGTCTCTTCCAGCACGTCCAGCAGCACCTTCACGGTGTCCAGGGCGGTGAAGAGGGTCACGTTGTATTCGGTGCAGATCTGGCGGATCTGAATGCCGTCGGAGGCGTTGGAGCCGGGGTCACGGGTGTTGATGACGTAGGCAATGTGGCCCTGGCGCAGGGCGTTGGGAATCTCCTCGCTGCCGTCGCTGATCTTCTGCAGGGCGTGGGTGCGGATGCCGTGCTCCTTCAGGAACTTGGCAGTACCGGTGGTGGCCTCGATGTTGAAGCCCAGCTGGTAGAACCGGCGGATCAGGGGCAGGGCCTCCTCCTTATCCCGGTCAGCAATGGTGGCCAGCACCGTGCCGTAGTTTTGCAGGTGCATGCCGGAAGCCTGCAGAGCCTTGTAGAGGGCTCTTGTCAGGGTCTTGTCGTAGCCGATGGCCTCGCCGGTGGACTTCATCTCGGGGGACAGGTAGGCATCCAGGCCCCGAATCTTATTGAAGGAGAACACGGGGGCCTTGACGTACCAGCGGCTCTTCTCCGTGGGGTAGATGTCGAAAATGCCCAGCTCCTTCAGGCTCTTGCCCAGGATGACCTCGGTGGCGATGTCCGCCAGGGAGTAGCCCGTGGCCTTGCTCAGGAAGGGCACCGTCCGGGAGGACCGGGGGTTGACCTCGATGATATACACACGGTCTTCCTTGTCCACAATGAACTGGATGTTAAACAGGCCCTTGATGCCGATGCCCAGGCCCAGCTTCTTGGCGTATTGCAGGATGATGCCCTTGACCTTGTCGGAGATGGAGAAGGGAGGATAGACGGAGATGGAGTCGCCGGAGTGGACGCCGGTGCGCTCTACCAGCTCCATAATGCCGGGGACGAACACGTCCCGGCCGTCGCAGATGGCGTCGATCTCCACCTCCCGGCCCTGGATGTACTTGTCCACCAGCACGGGCTTGTCCTCGTCGATTTCCACGGCGGTGCGCAGGTACTGGCGCAGCTGCTCCTCGTTGGCCACGATCTGCATGGCCCGGCCGCCCAGGACGAAGCTGGGGCGCACCAGCACGGGGTAGCCGATCTCCTTGGCGGCGGCAATGCCGTCTTCAATGTTGGTCACGGCCTTGCCCTTGGCCCGGGGGATGTTCAGCTCGTTCAGGAGGTTTTCAAACTGGTTCCGGTCCTCGGCCCGGTCGATGGCGGCGCAGTCGGTGCCGATGATGGTCACGCCCCGCTCCATCAGGGGGTCTGCCAGGTTGATGGCGGTCTGGCCGCCCAGGGAGGCAATGACGCCCTGGGGGTTCTCGAAGTGCAGGATGTTCATCACATCCTCGGGGGTCAGGGGCTCAAAGTACAGCTTGTCGGCGGTGGTGTAGTCCGTGGAGACGGTTTCGGGGTTGTTGTTGATGATGATGGCCTCGTAGCCCTCGCTGCGGATGGTGTTCACCGCATGGACGGTGGAGTAGTCGAATTCCACGCCCTGGCCGATGCGGATGGGGCCTGCACCCAGGACCACCACCTTCTTCTTCTCCGTCAGCCGGGAGTCGTTAGAGCCTGTATAGGAGGAGTAGAAATAGGGGATATAAGCGCCGGTGTGGCAGGTATCCACCATGCGGTATACGGGGAAGATGTCCTTCTCGCAGCGCAGGTGATAAACCTCCAGCTCCTTCATGCCCCAAAGCTTCGAAATGAACTTGTCGCCGAAGCCCATGACCTTGGCGGCTTTCAGGGTTTCTGTGTCGCCGACGTTTGCTTTCAGCGCCTTCTCCATGTTCACGATCTTCTCAATGGAGCGGATGAAGAAGGGGGTGATCTGGGTCACCTCATAAATTGCGTCCACGCTGACATTCCGGCGCAGCAGCTCGGCCACGGCGAAGATGGTGTCGTCCCGGAACTGCTTGAGGTACTCCAGAATCTCGGCGGTATCCATGCGGTCGAATTTCGGCATATAGAAGTGGCACACGCCGATCTCCAGGGACCGGACGGATTTCAGCAGGCACTCCTCCAGATTGGAGCCAATGCCCATGACCTCGCCGGTGGCCTTCATCTGGGTGCCCAGGGTGTTGGCGGCGGAGGCGAACTTATCGAAGGGGAACCGGGGCAGCTTGGCCACCACGTAGTCTAGGGAAGGCTCAAAGGCTGCGGTGGTGTTGGCAATCTTGATGTCCTCCAGGGCCATGCCCACGGCGATTTTGGCAGTGACCCGGGCAATGGGGTAGCCGGAGGCCTTGGAGGCCAGGGCGGAGGACCGGGAGACCCGGGGGTTGACCTCAATGAGGTAGTATTCGGAAGAGCTGGGGTTCAGAGCAAACTGGACGTTGCAGCCGCCCTCGATTTTCAGCTCCCGAATGATCTTGATGGCGGAATCGTTGAGCATTTTCAGGTCGTGGTCGGAAAGGGTCATAATGGGGGCCACCACCAGGCTGTCGCCGGTGTGGACGCCCACGGGGTCGATGTTCTCCATGCCGCAGATGGTGATGGCGTGGTCGTTGGAGTCCCGCATGACCTCAAACTCGATTTCCTTGTAGCCCTTGACGGACTTCTCAACGAGCACCTGGTGGACGGGGGAGAGTTTGAAGGCGTTCAGGCCGATCTCCTCCAGCTCTTCTTCATTGTAGGCAAAGCCGCCGCCGGTGCCGCCCAGGGTGAAGGCGGGGCGCAGCACCACGGGGTAGCCGATGTGCACTGCGGCCTGCTTGGCCTCTTCCAGGGAGTAGGTGATCTCGGAGGGAATGACGGGCTCGCCGATGGACTGGCACAGCTCCTTAAAGAGCTCCCGGTCCTCGGCCCGCTCAATGGAGGTGGAGGAGGTGCCCAGCAGCTGCACATTGCACTCCCGCAGCACGCCCTTTTTCTCCAGCTGCATGGCCAGGTTCAGGCCGGTCTGGCCGCCGATGCCGGGGACGATGGCGTCGGGCCGCTCATAGCGGATGATCTTGGCAATGTATTCCAGGGTCAGGGGCTCCATATAGACCTTGTCCGCAATGGCGGTATCGGTCATGATGGTGGCGGGGTTAGAGTTGCACAGGACCACCTCGTAGCCCTCTTCCTTCAATGCCAGGCAGGCCTGGGTGCCGGCGTAGTCGAATTCCGCCGCCTGCCCGATGACGATGGGGCCGGAGCCGATGATCAGAATCTTCTTAATGTCTGTTCTCTTTGCCATAATTCATTTCCTCCATAATGCTGTATCTTTTTCATTTTATGATTAGGGGTTCAACCATTTCATGTCATTGCGAACCAGCGCGCACGCTGGTGTGGCAATCCCCCGGATATTTCAAGCCAGTGCGTACAACCGGGGGATTGCCACGCCAGTCTGAGGACTGGCTCGCAATGACAGCTGAATCTTACACATCCGCCAGATACACGGCCCTGCCGTCAAAGAACGTGGCCAGACATTTTCCCTGGACCGTCCAGCCCTCGAAGGGCGTGGCCTTGCCCTGGGACAGAAAGTCCGCCGGGTCTATTGCGTACTGGGCATCCAGGTCCCATACGGAAAAGTCATTGCCCATAGGGATAGCAAAGCGCTTTCTGGGATTCCATACCAGCTTGTTTACCAGCGCTTCCGGGGTGAGAAGGCCTGTGTGGACCAGGTAGGTGTAGAGAATGGGGAAGGCCGTCTCCAGGCCTACCACGCCGAAGGCGCTCTTTTCCAGCCCCTTTGCCTTTTCCTCGGCGCTGTGGGGGGCGTGGTCCGTGGCGATCATATCAATGGTGCCGTCGAGCAGCCCTTCCAGCAGGGCCTCCCGGTCTTCCGGGGAGCGCAGAGGGGGATTCATCTTGAAGCGCCCGTCCTCCTGCAAAAGGCCATCGTCCATTACAAGGTAGTGGGGGCCGGTCTCACAGGTCACGTCCACGCCGCTTTTCTTTGCCTGCCGGATGAGGTCCACGCTCTCCCTGGTGGAGATGTGGCACACATGGTAGCCGCAGCCGGTTTTTGCCGCCAGCTCCAGGTCCCGGGCGATGGGGCCCCACTCGCTTTCGGAGCAGATGCCCCTGTGGCCGTGGGCCTTGGCGTAGCTGCCCGCGTGGATGTAGCCGCCGTGCAGGAGTGCATTGTCCTCGCAGTGGGCCACGATGAGCTTGCCCAGGTCCTTGGCACGTTTCATGGCCTCCTCCATCATCTCCGGGCTCTGCACCCCCCGGCCGTCGTCGGAGAAGGCGATGACCTGCGGGGCCAGGGCCTCCATGTCGGAGAGCACCAAACCCTGCTCGCCCTTTGTAATGGCGGCGTAGGGGTAGACCGCGATGACGGCGGATTTCCGGATGGCCTCCAGCTGGGGCTCCAGATTTTCCGGGCTGTCCGGCACCGGGTTCAGGTTCGGCATGGTGCACACGGCGGTGTAGCCTCCCCGGGCTGCTGCCCGGGAGCCGGAGAAAATCGTCTCCTTATAAGAAAATCCCGGCTCTCTGAAATGCACATGCACATCACAAAAGCCGGGAAAAACGGAATATTGGGACGAATTGAGAAAAGAAAAATCCTTCTTTTTGAAAACAGCGGAAACGCCGTCCAAAAAAGAGGAAGGGAAAGAGCCGTATGCGGTTGCCTTCAGCCGAGATTCCATGGTCAGTCTCCTTTCACCCAAAAAAAATATCCTGCCATACGGCAAGACAGCATTCACGGTTCGTCGCCGTATTTCAGCTTATTCTAGCATAGGCAGCGGCTTTTGTCAACCGGAAAATTGATTTTGTGAAAAAAAGGATTTTTTTAAACAACGGGGCTTGCAAGCGGCTCCGTTTTGCGGTAACATATACCCGTAGATTTTTATCAATAGAAAGGACGTGTCCTACAAATATGATCAAAGTTGACATTTCCAACGTCTGGGGCCAGATTGCCCTGCCCGATCTTCTGGCTATGGAGAAAGAGGTCGCCCAGGCCCACGCCACCCTGGTGGACGGCACCGGCGCCGGCAATGATTTCCTGGGCTGGCAGAATCTGCCTACCCGGGAGCCCACCGAGGAGATCCTGCGCATTCAGAGCGCTGCCCGGAAGATTCGCAATGACTCCGATGTGTTCGTGGTCATCGGCATCGGCGGCAGCTACCTTGGCCCCCGGGCAGCCATTGAGCTGCTGCAAGGCCCCAACCACAACATGGGCAAGGGCAAGGGCGATCCCCAGATTTATTTCGCCGGCAATGGCCTGAGCACCCGGCACTGGAATGAGCTGAGCCGCCTGCTGGAGGGCAAGGATTTCTCCATTGCCATTATCTCCAAGTCCGGCACCACCA
>OIZO01001690.1_pt1 | contig 10686 bp, 10 predicted proteins | sample 1588551 | NCBI WGS metagenome assembly OIZO01 (sample SAMN03283271) | human gut metagenome | biome: human-associated habitat; material: feces | host: Homo sapiens | place: Peru | collected 2012 | reverse complement strand
GCACAGGCATGACCCCCGGGGAGCTGCTGGCCTGCCACCGGCTCTTCGCCGTCCCGGCCACGGCTTCCGGCTGCGCCTTCCTGGAGAGCGAGGAGGCCAAAATGCTGGGCAAGAAAAAGGTAAGCGCCGTGGCGCTGCCCCTGTCCGCCGCCAAAAACGGCCAGCCCTGCGCCCCCATTACAGACCTGGTGAAGGCCGGTATGAATGTGGCTCTGGGGACCGACGGGGCCATTCAGGCGGGCAATCTGGATATGTTCGAAGTCATGCGGGGCGCTGCCATGTCCGTCCGGGCCTCTAAGGGAGACCCCTCTGCCCTGCCCAGCTCCGCCGCCCTGATGATGGCCACCTTCTGCGGTGCCCAGGCCCAGGGTAGAGCCCAGGAGTGCGGTATGCTGAAAGAGGGTATGGATGCCGACCTGGTGCTGGTGGACTTCACAGCCCCCCACCTGATGCCCTGCCACAATGTACTCACCGGTCTTGTGTATGCCGCCAAGGGCGGCGATGTAGCCATGACCATGGTCCGGGGCAACATTCTCTACCAGAACGGCCGCTTCCCCACCATCGACCTGAACGCCGTGGTGGAGGAGCTGACAACCTACGCCATCCCCAAGCTCTTCACAAAGGAGGAAAATGATGTCGAATAAGCAGGAAGGTCAGAACTTTTTGCAAGGCACTGCCATATTGGCCATGGCCACCGCCCTGGTGAAAATCATGGGCGCTGTGTACAAAATTCCCCTGAACGCCATTATTGGCGAACAGGGCTTCGGCTATTTCAACACTGCCTACGAAATCTACAACGTCCTGCTTATGATCTCCACCGCCGGGCTTCCCGTTGCCATGAGCCGCATGATCTCCCAGGCCAATTCTCTGGAAAATTACAATCAGGTCCGCCGCATCTACGCCGCAGCCAGAAGTATTTTTTTGACCTTCGGTATCGTCGGCAGCGTACTCATGACGGCCTTCTGCCGCCAACTGGCCCGATTTCAGAACCAGCCGGATGCCTGGGCCGCCATCGGCTTTCTGGGGCCCTGTGTGCTGCTGATCTGCATCATTTCCACCTTCCGGGGCTTCTTCCAGGGACAGGGTAATATGGTACCCACCTCCGTCTCCCAGGTTATCGAGGCCGTTGTCAAACTGGTTGTAGGCATGGGGGCAGCCGTGCTGCTGCTGCGCTCTACCGGCTCTGTCTCCCTGGCAGCCGGCGGTGCCATTCTGGGTGTCACTGCCAGCTGTCTGATCAGCGTGGTCTATCTTTTTATCGTATTCCGGAAGCATTTCCAACGCCTGCCTCGCTCCAAGGACAAGCCCTGGAGGTATCAGGAAACCGTCAAGGCTCTGCTCTTGATTGCCATCCCCATTACTCTGGGCTCTGCCTGTCTGCAGATCATTACGGCCCTTGCCAGCAAAATCTACATGGGGCGACTACTGGCCTCCGGTATCTCCCAGCGTTCTGCGGACACCATGCGTGGCATCCATGTCATGACGCAGACCATCTTCAATATGCCCTGCGCCTTTATCACACCCATTACCGTCAGCATCATCCCCGCCATCACAGCCCAGCTCACCACCGGAGACCATGCGGATGCCCGGAAAACCGAGGAATCCGCTGCCCGGATTACAGGACTTATCGCCATCCCCTGTGCCATCGGCCTGGCTGTGCTTGCCCGGCCCATTACGGCGCTGCTTGGCGGCTACACCGGTGAAAAGCTGGACCTGGCTGCAAGGCTCATGACCATTCTGGGCATCTGCGTCTTCTTCAACGCCGTGGTGCTGGTCACCACCGCCATTATGCAGGCCCATGGGAATGTGATTCTGCCGGTGGTGAATATGGCACTTGCAGGCGGTATACGCCTGCTAAGCGTCTATATTCTCGCCAGGAATCCAAAAATCGGCATTGTTGGTGCACCCATCAGCAATCTGATGTGCTATGTGCTCATCTTTCTGCTGAATCTGCTGTCTATTCATCATCTTTACAACGATGCACCGCAGATTCTGCCCAATGTGCTGCGGCCTTTGCTCTCCGGCCTTCTCATGGGGGCCTGTGCCTACGGATGCTATCAGGCTATGCTGACGGCGCATATCGGCAGTCGGCTGCTGCTCTGCGCTGTGCCGGTATCTGTGGGTGCAATTGTCTATCTTGCCGCCGTCATCTTTCTAAAAGTTCTCCGTAAGGAAGACTGCATGCTGCTGCCCAAGGGGGAGAGAATTGCCCGTTGGCTGCATTTGGAAAACTGAAGTTGATACGATCAAGCATCAATAGATCCTATAAAATCAGCAGGGGTCTCCCTTTTCAGGAAGCCCCCTGCTTCAATTATAACGAATGTTTACTGACCAACCCAAAAATCATTGCGACACAAGACATTTCCGCCAATCTGTGCTATAATAAGTACAAGGGAAACAGCAAATAGCAGGCAAAACCTTGCACCTGGAGGGAACGTATATGTCAAGGTTCAGGATTACCAGGACGAATGCGAGCGGGTAGAAGTAGAGCGCAAATTCATCCTGGGAAAGCGAAAATGTGGAATGGGTCTGGTGACGGCGAAGCTGGAAGAAACAGCTGCGCATGTGGCTGCTCTGCCCATTCTGCTGCTGAATCTGCGAAAGATTCAGTATGCTTTTTTACAATTTCTGGATTGGCTGCTCGGTTTTTTGCAACCGTGCGAAAAACTGAGGGTTGTTCAGTAGACATTACTTTAACTGCGGCAAGAATCGAGCAAATGCAGGAACGGTCTGGTTTGTTTATTCCAATTTGTATAATAAAATGAGGGGAAAATATGGAGGTAATACGGAAGATTGTTAATCAAATTAGCCCGTATATGAGAAGCTACGGATACAAATTCTCCCAGAAGTGTTTCTATCGGATTCAGAATGATATAGCGTATTGCGTGCAATTTGATGTGCCCAGTAGCTTCGTGTATGCGAGTTTTTTTATAATGCCATTGTATATGCCTTGCAAAAACCGATACTATACGTACGGCAATAGGATTTCTTCCCTTTATAATTCTAGATTGTTACCATTGCCACGAGCGGCGAATGATGAGGAAATAGAGAAATGGTGCACATTTCTTTGTTACGATCTTGAAGATAAAGTGTTTCCTTTTTGGAGGAAGATTTCAACGCCAAAGCAATTGGTTAATGTTGTTGAGCAAAAAGGATATTCAACGGGCCCTTTTTTCTTGTGCATTCCTGTGCAAATTTCCAGACTTGAGATGTTTTCTTATTTGTATATGGAAGAGTTTGCAAAGTTGTCTTTAGTTATACAAAGATACCCACAGGATGTACAAATTAGTAACTCCCTTACACAAACAATACGCAATTCATATTTACATGAATCAGAAACTGTTGAGCAGCTAATGCATGAAGATGTCAGCGAATGCCGTAGTTTTTGCACTGAAACAATCGAAGATACTCTTCGCAAGTGTTTCAAATAAGCTTACAAACATATTTACTTTACGGATATTCAAAGCTGAAATTGATGGTGTGTATAGGTGAACCCATTAGCATAGTATTATAAACGATACGTGTTACCAATCAACCCGTTTTGCGCCGGACGATTACTACGGACGGCCCGGTGACATTGCTACCTTTATCGTAGAGGCCGAGGGAAAGAACCTGTCCTATCAGTGGCTGTACCAGGCTCCTGGCTCCGATGAGTTTGTGTACTGCACCAGCAGTGACGCCACCACCAATACCCTCCGTGTGGAGATGACCACCGAAAGCGATGGTGCCCAGTACCGCTGCTTCATCACCGACGCCAATGGCGATATGGGCAGTACCCGCTGCGCAACGGTCAAGCTGGATGTTCGTGACTGGACCATGGAGTACGAGGCCGGCGGCCTGCGTACCAAGCGTTCCAGTGCCGAGAAGACCTACAACTACATTTACAGCGGCGATAAGCTGGTTCGGATGACCTGTGGCGATAACATTCTGGACTTCACCTATGATGCCAACGGAGCGCCTTTGACGCTGGTCACTGGAGGGAAGGTCTATTATTACCTCACCAATCTTCAGGGCGATGTAATGAGCATTGAATCCAGCGACGGCACCCCTGTGGCGAGTTATTGCTACGATGCCTGGGGCAAGATCCTGGCATGTGATGGTGCCCTTGCGGAGCTGAATCCTCTGCGGTACCGCAGCTATGTGTACGATCAGGAGACAGGGTTCTATTATCTGCAGAGCCGGTATTATGATCCGACGATTCGTAGGTTTATAAATACCGATTGCTACGTTAGCACAGGACGGGGAATTGCAGGCTACAATATGTTTGCATACTGCAATAACAGTCCAGTTTCTCAGCTTGATCCCAATGGCGAAATTGCAATTACAACGCTAATCCTAATTGGATCTGCTGTTTTGGGTACAATAAGCGCCGGATATACTGCCTATAAAGAATACAAGGCTGGATGTAGCACTGGACGAATAATCGGAGATTCTATTTGTGCTGGATTTGCAAGCTTTAGTGTTGTTTATTCTGGTGGTATATCCCTATATCAATGCTATCAAAACTATTGCTATCTTCAAGGCCTTACACCAGTAACAGATATAACATTTTCTACTGGTACAACAACTGGACCATATGCTAATCTAACTGACCCACCCAATGTTGGTCCGGGAAAGGATTTTTCTGCAGCGCAAAAAGCTCAAATAATCCGTCAAAACAGACGTATGAATGGAGGCGTAGTGCGTTCGGATATGTCTGGTGTTGAATTGACAAGGCCTCAAAAAAGCATGAAGGGTGTAACCCCATCTCCTTTGGAATGGCAGATTGATCACATTATTCCAAAGAGTGCAGGAGGAACAAATAGTTATGCCAACGCTCAAGTCCTTTCACGGTTAGAAAATCGAGTCAAATGGGATCATTAGGAGGAATCTAATGAATATTACACATATACAACTATTGCATGGGTGTCTGCTATCATCTATTGCTCATGCAATTATGACAAATGAGTATCCTGAGTTAGCATATGAACAATCGTGGGATGGTAATAATTTTTCTGCTCAAGATGGATGTGGGCTCAGGGGTACAATTACTTTTGTAGATAATGCTTGTGTTGGGGCAATCAGAAATGAGCACAAAAAAGCAATTCAAGGCTATGATGCAATTAAGGTGTGTATGTCGGATTTCCCTGATATGTTGCAGCTTACAGCAGAGCAAGAAGCATTGCAATACTTACTTGTTGATTACAAGAACCAATATGTTCCTGCCGTGACAAGTCTATTCTGGTGCGATGACGACGGTTTACATATAAGTCGGGATTGTGCTGAAGCTTTTCAAAATGATATTAGCCTATTTGAGAGTTGCTGTTTGCCCGTTGACTTGGAAATTCAGGCCCTGTCGGATTATTACAATATGAATTCAAACGCTCGCTGTTTGTTATACGACTTATGGGAAAAAAAGAAAGACTGCTTTTCCCAAGAAATATTTCTTTCCAAGGAACAGAAGGCCATGATTCCTGGTAGTCAGATTCATATTGCCTGCAAAGAATCGTTGTCCGAATTGAATATTCTTGTTTGACTCACATGAGTGTTGCCATGGAGCCTTTAGACTCCATGGCAACTAATGACACTAGTCGCTGTTGACAGCATTTCCTTTACCTATCTGTCGACAATATCAAGTCCTTCTCTGACGGAACAACTACCCACACCTACGCATACGAAGATGCCGATTGGAAGGACCTGCTGACCTCGTATGACGGCCAGAGCATCACTTATGACAGCAACGGAAATCCTACCAGCTACTTCAACGGCAACCGCTGGACCTTTGGCTGGGAGAATGGCCGTCAGCTGACGACTCTTTCCAAGCAGGCCCCTGTCATCATCACGACCCAGCCCGAGAACTTCTTCGGCACCGCCGGCAGCACCGCCACCTTTACCGTGAAGGCAGAAGGCGACCGGGTGACTTACCAGTGGCAGCGCAGCAAGGATGAGGGCAAGACATGGACGGACATCAGCGGTGAAACCTCCGAAACCCTCAATGTGACCATTCAGAGCAGTGACTTCGGAAGCCAGTACCGTTGTATCGCCAAGGACTTCATGGGTCATGTTGCTACCTCTCAGGCGGGCAAGCTGGGATCTTCTATTGCGAGCCAAAGTGCGTGGGACCCTGAGTACACCATCATCAACGAGCCGGACGATTACTACGGACGGCCCGGTGACATTGCTACCTTTATCGTAGAGGCCGAGGGAAAGAACCTGTCCTATCAGTGGCTGTACCAGGCTCCTGGCTCCGATGAGTTTGTGTACTGCACCAGCAGTGACGCCACCACCAATACCCTCCGTGTGGAGATGACCACCGAAAGCGATGGTGCCCAGTACCGCTGCTTCATCACCGACGCCAATGGCGATATGGGCAGTACCCGCTGCGCAACGGTCAAGCTGGATGTTCGTGACTGGACCATGGAGTACGAGGCCGGCGGCCTGCGTACCAAGCGTTCCAGTGCCGAGAAGACCTACAACTACATTTACAGCGGCGATAAGCTGGTTCGGATGACCTGTGGCGAGTTATTGCTATGATGCCTGGGGCAAGATTCTGTCGTCAAGCGGTGATCTTGCGGAGCTGAATCCGCTGCGATATCGTGGGTACGTGTACGACCAGGAGACGGGGTTCTACTATGTAGAGAGCCGGTACTATGATCCTGCGATTAGAAGATTTATTAACGCAGACTCGACTCCTTCTACCGGACAGAATGTTTCTGGAAGCAATATGTATGCATATTGCGGCAATAATCCTGTTAGCCGTGTGGATGACGGCGGGGAATTCTGGAATATTGTCATAGGTGCAGGTGTCGGTGCAACAGTGAGCGGTTTGATATCTTTTGCTTCACAGGCGATGGAAAATGGCCTTTCAAATGTTAATTGGGCACGAGTTGGAGTTTCAGCTGCGGCAGGAGCAATTTCAGGAGGATTTGCTGCAACTGGAATAAAAGTAAATGGACAAATGGCTATTAACGGGATTATTGGAGCAGCATCTTCTGGAATTGATACATATTTACAGTCCAGCGGTAAGGCATCTTTGGGAGAATATGCAAAGAACATAGCCGTAGGTGCCGGAATTGGTCTTGTAGGGGGGCGGATTGGAAGTGATGGCACTGGAATAAGGCATCTTTCTAAAAGTGCAGGACAAGCGTTTAAACGAATTGGTAACGCTGTTTCACATGTATCGAAATCTGGAATTCGAAGTGTTGCAAGGGAAGTTCTCAAGGCAGGAAGATACTACTATAGCCAGATTGCGACCCAGGCAATACGAAGTGGCAGAGCGGCAATCGCACCAATCATTACAAGCAATATCCCGAGCGCTGTGTATAATTTTATAGGAGCGTTGCGGGCATCGTAATATGGAAAGAGTGTTGACATGGGAAACAATCTGATTATCTTGACAGTGTTCTCAATTATAACATTACTTATTTTGCGGGGCTATATGAGTGTGGGAATTCGGTTGTTTCAAACAAAAAACGAACGAAAACGTTATGTATCTAATGTTTCCAAGATGGATCGCTGGTTTTTTTTGACAGCACCAAAAGTGATAAGTGACAAATATTCTAGATACGAAAAACGAACGATTCACTATTCATCTATGGCTAAGACATATAGGATTGTGAATTGTGTAAATCACGCTACATTGGTTGTTGAATTGATTTTTATTTTAAGCTTTTCACTAGGATTTGTTGAGGAATCTTTGTTAAACATAGTTTGTGTTACGTATTTTGTTACAGCCTATTTCTCTTTTGGTGTTCTTGCTGTCGTTGAATTTAAAGCAAATAAACGATTTCATCGCTCACGCTATAGTGGGAAGAGTTAAGAGACATAGTTCAACGAATCCTGCGGTCAAATGGGGCCAATCAGTAAGCTCCTACGCTCTTGCGAGATTAACACTAGTAGATTTTCAGGAATATTAGTATAGGAAGTAGCGTTTTCCACAATACACTTGTAGTAAATAATGGGGGACTGTAACCTATATGGGCTATAGTCCTCCAATATTATATTCCTTTAACTAAATTACAGAAACTATCTGGAGGAAATGTCTTATATACGAAGCGAACTATTACAGGGCATTGCCAGCATTATTAGAAAGTATTGTTCAAGAACACTCTACCGATAATTAGTAAGCGCTCAACACCCACCCGCCTAGCATCTCCTGCACATCCATGAGATAATATACCAAACCTTGAAAAACTCACGGTGAGTTTTTCGAGAAATGAAACAGGGATGGTGTCAAATGGGAGAAGTATTAGCGGTGCGGGATGCGTATCGGGCGCAGGAATGGGCAATGCTCATACAAGAATGCAGTGCCAGCGGATTGACGAAGCGGGAATTCGCCGCAGCGGCGGGTGTGGCGGGGACCATTCAAAGCAAAAAACGGACTGCGTTGAGCGGAAACAGGCTGCTACCTGCTTCCATTCAACGTAGTCCGATTTCATTCTGTAGGGGTCCCCTCCACATCCGGCCTGCGGGCCACCTTCTCCAAGCAGGAGAAGGCAGGGGATGGTTATAATTGACCTTTTTCTACCAGAGCAACCAATTCCTCCGGCCGCTCAATTTTCCAGTCATAGTTTTCCGGCTGGCCGAAACCGTAGCTGGCCCAGACGAAGGGGAGCCCTGCCTGGCAGGATGCTTCCATATCCCCCTGGGTGTCTCCGATGTAGCAGGCGGAGGGAATGCGGTATTTTTCCAGCAATGTCTGGATGGTCACGCCCTTTGGAGCCTGGGTGTCCCCGTAGCACAGGTGGCCGGAAAAAAGGTGGCCAATGCCCAGCTTCTCCATGCACAGCTCCGGGTAGCCCTTCTGGCTGTTGCTGACGATGAAAAGCCGATGGGTCTGGTGGAGGGCCTCCAGGGTCTCAACGATCTTTGGGTAGCCGATGCGGCAGGGATCCTGGGCCAGGTGCCGGTCTTCCCGGACCATGCAGCGCTCCATAAGGGGATACCGGATCTGCTTCGGCTGATCCGGGAACAGGGCGTCGGCAATTTCCGCCATGGTTTTCCCGAAGAGACCCTTGAGCCGCTCCGCGTCCACGGCGTAGCGCTCCATTCCCTCGTCCCGGAGCTGGAGGTTGAACCCCTCGGCCACCAGGGCCCGGGAATCCCAGAGGGTACCGTCGATATCAAAGATCAGGCTGTCCAAAGTAGTCCTCCTTCAGGTGGCGGCGGATGCGGCTGACGATCATATCCAGGGCTACCATATTTTTGCCCCCCTCCGGCACCACCAGATGGGCAAATTTCTTGCTGGGCTCCACATACCGCTCGTGCATGGGCTTCACCGTCTCCTGGTATTGGTTCAGCACGCTTTCCAGGGAGCGGCCCCGCTTATTGACGTCCCGCTTGATCCGGCGGCAGAGGCGGATATCGGCATCGGAGTCTACAAAGATACGGATGTCCATGAGGTTTCGCAGCTCTTCATTTTCGAAGATCAGAATGCCCTCCACGATGATGACCCGCCGAGGCTCCAGGTGGATGGTCGCGTCACTGCGGTTGTGGACGGTGAAGTCGTACACCGGGCACTCGATGGGGTAGCCGTGACGGAGCTGGTCCAGGTGGTAAACCATGAGACTGGTGTCGAAGGCATCCGGCTCGTCGTAGTTCAGGCGGCTGCGCTCCTCGTAGCTCAGCTCGTCGTGGCGCTTATAGTAGTTGTCGTGGCTGAGCACCGTTACCTCGTCCTCAAAGTCGGCAATCAGATTTTTCATCAGGGTGGTCTTGCCGCTGGCGGAGCCTCCGGCAATGCCGATGACCAGAATGTTGTTGTCCATAGCTTACTATCTCTCCTGTCTTTTCGGGCTGCCCAGCAGTCGCCAGGAAAGCTCCAGAATTTGTTTGGATGGCAGGCTGTTTTCAATCAGGATCTCCCCGGGGCCTTCCCGCAGGAGCCCCGCCTCTTGCAGCCGCCGCCGGGTCTCCCGGGCGGTGCCGTCGCCGCCGTCCAGGATCTCTACCTGGGGACCCAGAATTTTCCCGATGGTGTGGGAGGCGAAGGGGTAGTGGGTGCAGCCCAGAACCAGAGCGTCCAGCCGTCCCCGGTAGGGAATGAAGAGCCGCTGGAGCATATCGATGTTTTTCCGGGTGTCTACTTGGCCGTGCTCGACGATCTCCACCAGATTCGGAGCGGGAATTTTATAGATGCTGCACTGGGTTTCGTAGCGCCGCAGAAGCCGGGCGAATTTTTCCTCCCGCAGGGTCATGGGGGTAGCCATGACGCCGATGCCTCCGCCGGGGAACCGGGTCGCGGCCAGCTTCAGGGCGGGCTCAATGCCCACCACGATCAGATCCGGATACTTTGCCCGCAGGTCCCCGATGGCTGCCGAGGTGGCGGTGTTGCAGGCCACAACCAGGGCCTTCAGCCCCCGGGTCATCAGCTTTTCGGCCACGGCAAAGCTCAGGGCCTCTACCTCTTCCTTTTTCCGGATGCCGTAGGGGGCGTTGGCGGAGTCGCCGTAGTATAAAAATTTTTCGCTGGGCATTACCCGCCGCAGGTGCCGCAGGACGCTGATCCCCCCTACGCCGGAGTCAAATACGCCGATATAGTCCTCTTTCGTATTCATAAGAGCACCTGCTTTCTGCCTGGGTTTGCTTACACCCTATCATAGCAAAATCAGGGGAAAAATGCAATCCCAAAACCCTCTCCTTCGGAGAGGGTGCAGAGTGTCGAAAAAGTCCAGTTAATGCTGGGCTTTTTCTATTATCCATGATATA
>OIZO01001688.1_pt1 | contig 10698 bp, 8 predicted proteins | sample 1588551 | NCBI WGS metagenome assembly OIZO01 (sample SAMN03283271) | human gut metagenome | biome: human-associated habitat; material: feces | host: Homo sapiens | place: Peru | collected 2012 | reverse complement strand
GGTGATCGACTTTAAAAACCCGGAAAACAACCACTTCCTCGCCGTAAAAGAGATGAAGATCCATTCGCAGCTGTACCGTTGCAGAACGGACATTGTGGGCTTTGTCAATGGCATTCCACTGCTGTTCATCGAACTGAAAAAGCCCACCGTGGATGTGCAGAACGCCTACATAGACAACTATCGGGATTATCTCGATACTGTTCCGCAGTTGTTCTACTATAATGCCTTTCTCATGCTGTCCAATGGATTGGAAGCCAAGGTGGGCACGCTTGGCAGCAAGTACGAGTTTTTCCACGAGTGGAAGCGTCTGAAGGAAAGCGATGCGGGCAGCGTGGAACTGGAAACCATGTTGCGGGGCATCTGCGAGAAAAAGACCTTCCTCGATCTGCTGGAAAACTTCATCCTTTACGACCATTCCGGTGGGCGCACCACCAAGATTCTGGCCCGCAACCACCAGTATCTCGGCGTCAACGAGGCCGTCAGTGCTTACGAGAACCGCAAGTTAAAAGACGGCAGGCTGGGGGTGTTCTGGCACACGCAGGGGTCAGGCAAAAGCTACTCCATGGTCTTTCTGGCGCAGAAGATCCGGCGCAAGTTTGCAGGCTCGCCCACCATTGTGGTACTGACCGACCGTGACGAGCTGAACCGGCAGATCAGCGATACCTTTGAAAACTGCGGTCTGCTGGGCAAAACCAAGGCTTCGCAGTTTATTGCATCCAGCGGTACAGACCTTGTAAAAAAGCTGCAGGGCAACCCCAGCTTTGTGTTTACCCTGATCCAGAAGTTCAATCTGCCCAAGGAGCCGCCCATCTACCCGGATCACGACATTCTGATTTTGTCGGATGAAGCCCACCGCAGCCAGTACGGCATTTTTGCAGACAACATGATGCACCTGCTGCCCACGGCGTCCCGCATCGGCTTTACCGGTACGCCGCTGCTGGCGGATGATCATATCACCGAGCGCACCTTTGGCGGGTATCTGTCGGTGTATGACTTCAAGCGGGCGGTGGAGGACGGCGCAACGGTGCCGCTGTATTATGAAAACCGTGCGGATAAGATCGCCCAGTTGGACAAGCCGGAGATCACCGGGCGCATCTTGGACGCCATTGAAGCTGCCGACCTCGATCCCTCGCAGGAGGAAAAGCTGGAACGGGAATTTGCAAAGGAGATCCATATTCTCACCGCAGATGAACGGCTGCGCTCCATTGCAAAGGACTTTGTGGAGCATTACTCTGACCTTTGGACCAGCGGCAAGGCGATGTTCGTCTGCCTGAATAAGGTCACCTGTGTGCGGATGTACAACTATGTGCAGGAATGCTGGCAGGCAAAGATCAGGGAGCTGGAAGCCCGGCAGGGCACAGCGACCCAGCAGGAAGCACAGGAGCTTGCCCGCAAACTGGCATGGATGAAAGAAACCGAAATGGCAGTGGTGATCAGTCAGGAGCAGAACGAGGTGCAGACCTTCAAAAAGTGGGGGCTGGATATTCTGCCGCACCGTGCCAAAATGGAAAAGCGGGAGCTGGATAAAGAATTCAAGGACAGCAAGAATCCGTTCCGGGTGGTGTTCGTCTGTGCCATGTGGCTGACGGGCTTTGATGTAAAGTGTCTGTCCTGTCTGTATCTGGACAAGCCGTTGAAAGCCCATACCCTGATGCAGACGATTGCTCGTGCAAACCGTGTTTCGGAGGGCAAGAGCAACGGCCTGATCGTGGACTATATTGGTATCGTAAAGGCGCTGCGCAAGGCTCTGGCGGACTATACGGTCAGCAAGAACAGCCCGGCGGGCATTGACCCAACGGTGGACAAAACGGAGCTGATTCAGCGTATTTGCGCGGTCATCGGAAAAACGGACAGCTTTCTGGCAGAACACGGGTTCTGGCTGCAGGAATTGGTGGACGCACAGGACTTTGAAAAGATGAGCCTTGTACAGGATGCAGTCAACGCGATGTGCGAGACGTTGGAAACCAAGAAAACCTTCCAGACCTATGCGTCTGAACTGGCGCGGCTGTTCCGCTACGCAGACCGTGACGATGTGGACGATACTGTGCGCGCCCGGAAAAACGCAATTCTTGCCATCTACGAGGGCTTGCAGCAGAAGCGGAAACACGCAGATAACACGGACCTGATGGTGCAGATCAACGGCATTGTCAACGAGTACATCCATGTGGAAAAGCCGGATCAGGAGGCTGTACCTTCCCGGCAGTTTGACATCAGCAAAATTGATTTTGACCTGCTGAGCCGGGAGTTTGCCCACACCCGGCGGAAGAATCTCTTGCTGCGCGATCTGGATGAACTGGTGAATCAGCAGTTGTCGAAGATGCTGTTTGCAAATCCGCGGCGCATTGATTATTATGACCGCTATCAGGAGATCATAGATGCCTATAATGCAGAGCAGAACCGGGCAACCATTGAGAAAACCTTCATGGATCTGATGGAACTTGCAAATTCACTGGACACGGAGCAGCAGCGCTATGTGCGTGAGGGCTTTTCCAGCGATGAGGAACTTTCAGTGTACGATTTGCTGTTTTCGGAGAACCTCACGAAGCAGGAAATTGAAACGATCAAGAAGGTGTCTGTGGACTTGTTGACAAAAATCAAACAGCAGATTGCCAAACTCGACCATTGGACGGACAAGCAGGAAACTAAGGCGATTGTGGATAACCTGATTCGCAATACCCTTTGGCAAGAACTTCCCAATAGCTATGATGTAAACGATATCCAGACCTACCAGAAGAAAATCTACGAGTATGTATATATGCGCTACCCGGAAGTAGCATAACGCAAAAATCACCCCAGAGAGAACGCACAAGAGGCTATTCTCTCTGGGGTGATTGCGTATCAAATCATCTGAAAATGCTTCAATGCTTCCACAATTGCATCTTCTTTCTCCTTCGGACACTGAGGCTGCTTCACATTTTCGGATTTAGCCTTGTGGTGGTTCTCCCGTACCTCCAGACCGCATTTCTGCTTGACCTGCGAGATATACAGGGAAGAAACCTTCAGCCCAGTCTGTTCCAACACGCGGGCTTTGATTTCAGGATAGGTCGCACCCTTTTGCAATCCTGAAGTGTCCATGCCCTCCAAGGAGAACTCTACACGGACTTTTTTGGAGTCGATCTCACCCTTGGAAAGTGCAATTACACATTCCACATGGCTTGAGGGTTGCGTTTGTTACATCGTTTTGGTATAACAACTCACAACCTCGCAATGCTTCGTCCTCGGGAACAGATCCACGGGCTGCACCTTCTCAGCGTGATAGCCGTTCTGCTCCAGCCAGGCGGCATCGCGGGCGGCGGTGGCGGGGTTGCAGCTGACGTAGACCACCCGGCGGGGAGCCATGCGCACCACGGCGGAGAGGGTGGCCTCGTCGCAGCCCTTGCGGGGCGGGTCCAGCATCACCACGTCCGGGTGCAGGCCCTCGGCGGCCAGCCGGGTGGCCGCCTGCCCGGCGTCGGCACAGAAGAAGCGGCTCTTTGCGGCCACAGCATCCCCCATGCGGGCGGCATTGGCCTTGGCGCTCTCGATGGCTTCGGGCACGATCTCCACGCCCACCAGCTCCCGGCAGTGGTCCACCATGGAAAGGCCGATGGTACCCATGCCGCAGTAGAGGTCCAGCAACAGGTCATCCGGGGTCAGCTGGGCGTACTGTGCGGCAATGCCGTACAGCCGCTCGGCGGCCAGCGTGTTCACCTGGTAGAACGACAGCGGCCCCAGCTGCACCGGAACCCCGCAGAGCGTATCTTCGATGTAGCCCGGCCCGTACAGGGGGTGGGTCTCGGTGCCCAGGATCACGTTGGTGTTTTTGCTGTTGACATTGAGCAGGATGGTGGCAATGTCCGCAAACTGCTCCCGCAGACGGGTGCACAGCGCATCGGCGTGGGGGAGGTTCGGGCGGGTGCACACCAGACACACCATGATCTGTCCGCTGTGCGCGCCCCGCCGCAGGAAGATGTGCCGCACCAGGCCCCGGCCGGTCTCTTCGTTGTAGGGCTGGATGCCGTTTTCGGCAAAGAACCTGCACAGTGCATTGCCGATGTCGTTGAGCACGCCGGGCTGCAATTTGCAGTCCGGGCAGGGCACGATGCGGTGAGTGCGCCCGGCGTAGAAGCCGATGCAGGGGTTACCGTTCTTGTCCAGCCCTACCGGGAACTGGACCTTGTTGCGGTAGCGGTCCACTTCGGGGGAAGGGCAGATGTCCAGCACCGGCACGTCCAGCCCACCGATGCGGCGGAAGGCATCGGTCACATTCTCCTGCTTGGCACGCAGCTCGGCGGTGTAATCCAGATGCCGCAGGCTGCAGCCGCCGCAGGGTCCCGCCACGGCACAGTCCACCGGAATGCGGTCCGGCGAGGGGGTGCGCAGATGGTCCAGAATGCCAAAGGCGTAGCGCTTGCAGTCCTTTACGATGCGCACATCGGCTTCGTCACCGGGGGCGGCACCCGGCACAAAAACGGTTTCGCCGTCCGGGCTGTGGGCCACACCGCTGCCGTCGCTGGAAAGCCGCTCGATGCGCAGGATCAGGATCTGGTTCTTCTGTAAGGGCATGGGTCATAGTCTCCTTTGGTAGTGGAAATGCGCCGGGTCACGGCTGCGGTTCGGCGGGGGCAGCATCTGCCTGGGTGGCAAAATACTTGCTGGGCGGCACGCCCTTGGCGCGCTTGAACACCCGCGAAAAATAGAACTGGTCGAAGAAGCCTACTGACACGGCCACCTCTGCAATGGAAAGGTGACCGGCACGCAGCAGCTTGCAGGCTTCGTTGATGCGGTATTCGGTGAGGTAGTCGATGGGGCTTTTGCCCACATTGAGCATGAACACCCGGTACAGGTGGCTGCGGGAAACGCCCACGCTCTTGGCGACATCGTCAATGGAGATGTCGTGGGAGTAGTTGAACTGGATGTATTTGATGGCGTTGAGCACATACTGGCTGGAGGACGAGGTGGAGTGCGGCTTGCCGGCGATGGTTTCCTTCATCAGAGCGGCAATGAACAAATAAAGGTAACCCACCATGGCGGCCTCGTCCTGGGGCTGCAGCCCGCGGGAGGAGTAGATGTTAGCCAGGGCGGCGCGCATGCCGTCCGGGTCGCTGGTGTGGTGTACGGGGGCGTCGTCGGTAAAGGGCAGCTGGGCTGCCAGCTTGTGGGCGCAGGCACCGTTGAAGCCCACCCAACTGTACTCCCAGGGGTACTGCTCATCGGCGGTGTAGCGGATGAGCTGGCTGGGGCGCGCAAAGAACAGATCTCCGGTGCTGACTTGCCAGGTTCGGCCGCCTACCTCGAATTCGCCCTTGCCCGAGAGCACCAGGTGGATCAGGTAATGGTCACGGATGCCAGGACCCCAGGTCTTGGACGGGGCGCAGCGCTCAATGCCGCAGTTGAAGATGGAAAGTTCGATGTTGTTCGTGTAGTTCTGTTTGAAGGATTGCTTGTAAACGTCTGCCATGGCGGCTTGACCTCCCTCGTTGTCACGTCTTTCGACCAGTATACCACAGAACCGCCTGCAAATTCAACAAAAGTACATCTTATTCTTTGAGCCGGACGCCAAATTTCGCGCTTTTTCTTCGATAGAAATTGAAAAAACAGAAGGGATGCATTACAATAGACCTAACAAACCTACAAACACTGTTTGAATGTTTCAGGGAGGGATCGCGGATGGCAACCAGCGCACAACTCAGGGAACAGATCGCGGCAGGGAGGTGGGACGGACCCCTTGCCGCGCTTTACGGCACCGCCCCGCAGGAACTGGCCCGGCAGCGGGCGCGGTACTGCGCGGCGCTGGAGCAGTTCGAGCTGTATTTCGGCCCGGGGCGGGAGGTGCAGGTGTATTCGGCCCCGGGGCGTGCGGAGCTGGGCGGCAACCACACCGACCACCAGCATGGCTACGGGCTGGCGGCAGCGGTCACGCTGGATCTGGTGGCGGTAGCGGCCCGGAACACGGACGGCTATGTGCGGGTCAAGTCCCGCGGGTTCAACAAGCTGGATGTGATCGACCTGGCCACGGCAGAGCCGCAGGAAGGGGAGAGCACCCACTCGGCCAGCCTGATCCGGGGCATTGCCGAGGGCTTCCGTACGGCGGGAAAGGCTATTGGCGGCTTTGATGCTTACACGACCAGCGACGTGCTGCGGGGCAGCGGCCTTTCCAGCTCTGCGGCCTTTGAGATGGGCATGGCCTGCATCTGGAACGGGGAGTACGCCTGTGGGCTGGATGCCCGGGCACTGGCCGGCATCTGCCAGTATGCGGAGAATACTTACTTTGGCAAACCCAGCGGTCAGCTGGACCAGCTGGCCAGCGCGGTGGGCGGCGTCATTTTTGCCGACTTCGCAGACCCGGCCGCCCCGCAGGTGGAAAAGATCCACGCAGACGGCCTGCTGCCGCCCGGCATGACCCTGTGCGTGACCGACACCCGGGGCAGCCACAGCGAGCTGACCGGGGAGTTCGCGGCCATCCGGCAGGAGATGGAGGCTGTGGCGGCCTGCCTGGGCGGCAAGGTGTTGGGTCAGGTGCCGGAAACCGATTTTTGGGCAGCACTGCCCCGGCTGCGTACCGCCTGCGGCGACCGTGCGGTGCTGCGTGCCATCCACTATTACGAAGAAAATGCCCGCACGCTGGCCCAGCGCCGGGCTTTGCTGGAAAAACGCTTTGCCGATTTTGCCGCGCTGGTGCTGGAAAGCGGGCGCGCCTCCTTTGCACTGTGCCAGAATGTGTACTGCGCCACGGATGTCCGGCATCAGGGGCTGTCGGTGGCGCTTGCGTTGAGCCAGAGCATCCTGCAGGGCAGCAGCGGCGCATGGCGGATGCAGGGCGGCGGCTTTGCGGGCACCATTCAGGCCTATGTGCCGGAAACGTTGCTGCAGCGCTACCATACCGCCATGGAGCGGGTATTCGGCGCAGGCAGCTGTTATGTGCTCCGGCTGCGGGAGCAGGGCGCAAAACGGATCCTGTAAACGGGAACAGAACAAATCAAAAGGGTCTGCTGCGTATTTTGCAGCAGACCCTTTTTCAGGTTTGATCAGAAAGCACTCAGTTCAGCTTGATGGAATTGGTTTCCTGCTGAGCGGCAAGGCGCTGGACGGTTTCAGACGTCGAAGTGCCGAGCTGGAAAATGGACGATGCCAGAAGCTTGTTGTAGACGCGGTAAGCAAAACTTACTGTGTTTTTGACAGCCGTGAACAGCAGCATGGGCACAAAGGTGATGGAGAAGGAAATAAGTCCTCCGCCCATCGTGAAATCATACAGGTGTAGGCTGCCAAAAAAATCGTCCAGAGAATCCTTGAGTTCGCCGCCGCCCGAAACGGTCCGCTGTTCTTCCTCCGAAAGCACAGCATACGACGAAGGCAGTTGGAGCTTTTTCATGAACGAACACTCCTTTCAGGCAGAAACCCGAAACACTCAGGCGGCCAGACCTGCGGCCACGGAAGGATCCTGTGTGTCGGTATTCGTGGTAGTGCCAAACACAGAGCCGAACAGGTTCTTCAGCGACAGGTACATGCTGCGCACCTGTGCATAAGCGTAGTAACCGGCCAGTCCTGCCATGCCGACGGTGGCAACGCGGCTCCAGGTATTCATACGGTTCCAATTGTGTTTGACCACACCGGTCAGGCTCAGGCCGTCGGACAGACCCTCTTTGAAGGTATTGATAAAGTACTGGAAGGAACCCTGGCTCAGCATATAAACGCCGTTCACCACCACATTCATGGCGTAGGTGACCAGAGCTTCGGGGTGGAAGGTAACGGTGTACTTGCCAACGTTGAAGCTATAATCGGCACCGCCGTCGAGGTAGGTCATTTCTTCTTCCGAGAGAACCGCATAGGAGGCGGGCATCAGCATGGTGCTCTGATATGTATGATCCATAATGGAAAGGCTCCTTTCACTCGTGAAATCCGCCCAAAGGCAGACGATATGTTATTTGAATTGTAGCATATCTGTATAAAAATAACAAGGGATGCGGCGAAAAAAAAGATGATACCTTTGTGAACAAAACGTGAACGGATAAGAGAATAACTGCGAACAGACGATGGAAACAGTGTGAATGCGGCGCTTTCGGCCGCTGAAAAAATGTTCTGCAAAAACGCAAAAAAGGCACCCACAGCCGGAAGCTGCGGATGCCAAAAGGGGAGAAAACGCTTATTCGCCGCAGGGGGTGCGCTCGTACAGTGCAGTCAGCTGTGCGATGTGTGCTGCAAGGCTGCCGGGCATAGGACTGCCGAGCCGCCACTGCCAGTTGGCACCCTGGGTACTGGGGGTGTTGATGCGGGCCTCACTGCCCAGATGCAGCCAGTCGGCCAGCGGAATGATTGCCATGTCCGACACACTGGCAAGGCAGGCGCAGATCATGGCCTCGGTCAGATCCTCCGGCTTGCAGCGCAGGTAGCGGCAGGCATAGGCCACATCTTCCGGGCTGGCATTGGTGCGCCAGCCTTCGGTGGTCACATTGTCATGGGTGCCGGTGTACACCACGCTGTTGCGGGGGTAGGTATGAGGCAGGTAATTGCCGGACTCCCGGCTGTCAAAGGCAAACTGCATGATCTTCATGCCGGGGTAGCCGCTCTCTGCCAGCATGGCCTTGACCTCCGGGGTCAGGTAGCCCAGGTCCTCGGCAATGATGCCGCCTTCGCCCAAAGCTTCGTGCATGGCGTGGATAAAATCACGGTCCGGGCCCTTTTCCCAGTGGCCGCCCGCTGCGGTCTTGTTTCCGGCGGGGATGGAGTAGTAGCTCTCAAAACCGCGGAAATGATCGATGCGCACCACATCGTAAATGGAGGTGGCGTGCTGCATCCGGCGTTTCCACCAGGCAAAGCCGGTGGCTTTGTGCGTGGGCCAGTCATACAGGGGGTTGCCCCACAGCTGGCCGTCTGCTGCGAAGGCGTCCGGCGGGCATCCGGCCACCTGGGTCAGATGCATTTCTCCGTCGGTCTGGAACAGCTCCGGGTGGGTCCACAGGTCACTGGAATCCGGGCTGACATAGATGGGAATATCGCCCACCAGACGGACGCCCTTGCCGTTGGCGTAAGCCTTCAGGGCGTTCCACTGGGTGTAGAAGAAGAATTGCACCGCCTTGTAGTAATCCACCGCGTCGGCAAGGCGCTGTTTTGCGGCAGCAATGGCTTCCGGTTTGCGGCAGCGCAGGTCATCCGGCCAGTCGGCAAGGCCTGCCTGCCCCTGTTCGGCCTTGACAGCCATAAACAGGGCGTAGTCCTCCAGCCAGAAGCTCTGCGCCTCGCAGAAGGCTTCATAGGCGGGGGAGGGGGCTGCCAGCAGGCGGTCGGCTGCCTTTTTCAGGATCACAGGCCGCTCGTTGTACAGTGCGCCGTAGTCGATGGGGCCTACAGGCCGTGCGGCGGGCACTTCATCGGCCGTCAGCAGACCGGTGTCGGCCAGCAGGCGGTAGTCAATGAAGTAGGGGTTGCCGGCAAAGGCGGAAAAGCTCTGGTAAGGGCTGTCACCGTAGCCGGTGGGGCCGATGGGCAAAATCTGCCAGTAGGTCTGTTTTGCCTCGGCGAGGAAATCGACAAATGCGAAGGCCTCTTTGCCCAGCGTGCCGATGCCAAAGGGCCCCGGCAGGCTGAACACGGGCATCAGAATGCCGCTTGCACGCATGGTGCGCACCTCCTTAGCCCTTGACAGCACCTGCCACAACGCCCTCGATGATGTACTTCTGGCAGGTCATGTACAGGATGATGATGGGGATGATGGCAATGATGATGCAGGCCATCATGGGAGCCAGCTCCACTCGGCCGTAGCCGCCGCGGAAGTACTGGATAGCCATGGGGATGGTGCGGTACTTCTTGATGTCCAGAACCAGGGTGGGCAGCAGGTAGTCGTTCCACACCCACATAGTCTCCAGAATGGCAGTGGAGATCATGGTAGGCTTCAGGATGGGGAACACGACCTTAAAGAAGATCTGGATGGGGTTGCAGCCGTCGATCATGGCAGCTTCCTCGATCTCCATGGGCACGCTCTTCATAAAGCCGGTGAACATGAACACGGCCAGACCGGCACCGAAGCCCAGGTAGATGATGCAGATGTTCCACGGGGTGTTCAGCTTCAGCTGGTCAGCGGTCTTGGACAGGGTGAACATGACCATCTGGAAGGGCACGACCATGGAGAACACGATCAGCAGGTTCATGAACTTGCTCAGCTTGTTGTTCACGCGGGTGAGGTACCAGCCGGTCATGGAGCAGCACAGCAGGATCAGGAACACACTGGTAATGGTGATCAGAAGGCTGTAGCCCAGGCTGGACAGAAAGCCCATCTTGGTCACACCGTAAACATAGTTGGACAGGCCCGCAAAGGTCTCTTTCGTGGGCAGCTGGAACACCGTGGAGGTGGTAAAGGTGCCCTCTTTTTTCAGGCTGTTCAGCAGGATCAGCACGATGGGGTAGATCCACAGCAGGCACAGCACACTCATGATGACGGTGAGGATGTTATCCCACATCTTTTTCTGTTTAGGCATTACTGCTGCACCTCCTTGGAGCGGGTAAAGTGGAGCTGGATGAGCGAGATGACCACCACGATCAGGAAGAACACCACAGCCTTTGCCTGACCAATGCCCTTCCACTGGGCACCGGAGCGGCCGTAGAAGGTGTTGTAGATGTTCAGGGCCAGCATTTCACTGGCGTTGGCGGGCTCACCTGCGGTCAGGGCCACGTTCTGGTCGAACAGCTTGAAGCTGTTGGTCAGGGTCAGGAAGGTGCAGATGG
>OIZO01001683.1_pt1 | contig 10720 bp, 7 predicted proteins | sample 1588551 | NCBI WGS metagenome assembly OIZO01 (sample SAMN03283271) | human gut metagenome | biome: human-associated habitat; material: feces | host: Homo sapiens | place: Peru | collected 2012 | reverse complement strand
GCCACACCAGTGACGTCGGTCACTGGTTCGCAGCGACATACTTTTCTAACAGCCCGAGAGGAGGCAAGCTTAACCTCTTGCCTTATTCAGCTTGTCCGCTTTGCAGAACAGCACATAGCCGATGGCAAACAGGATCACCAGAGTGCCCACGGCGATGCTCTCGTTTTGCAGCTCCTGGCCGAAAATGCGGACGGTGGTTCCGGCGGTGAGCTGGCTGATGACGGCAATCAGGGTGGTGCCCAGGAAGGCCGCGCCCTTGCCGCAGATGTCCATCAGGCCGAAGTATTCACCGCTGCGTTCCGGCGGGATGATTTTGCCGAGATAAGACCGGCTCAGGGCCTGAATACCGCCCTGGAACATGCCCACGAGGACGGCCAGAACCCAGAACTGCCACTGACTTTTCAGGAAGACCGCGAAGAGGGTAATGCCTGTATAGGCCAGGATGCACAGCTTGATCAGCTTGCCGGTGTCCTTCGCAGCGGACAGACGGCCGAAGAGAATGGCGAAGGGAAAGGCCACAAACTGGGTGACGAGCAGAGCCAGCAGCAGCCCTGTGCTGTCCAGGCCTAAGGCCGTGCCATAGGCGGTTGCCATATCGATGATGGTGTAAACGCCGTCAATGAAGAAGAAAAAGGCGATGAGATAGAGGAGAATGTGCTTTTCCTTGCTGGCGTCCCGGAAGGTGCGGCCCAGCTGCCGGAAGGTATCCTTGATGGGATGCTGCGCCCGCTCCACATAGGCCTCCTGCCGGTAGCTCTTCAGCAGCGGCAATGTGCAGCCCAGCCACCAGACGGCAACCAGCAGGAAGGAGACGGTCATAGCCGAGCCGGTGGACAGGCCAATTTTGTCTCCAAGCAGCACCAGCACCAGGCAGAGAATGAAGGGAATGACGGAGCCGATGTAGCCAAAGGCGTAGCCCTGGGATGAGACGTTGTCCATGCGTGCATCGGTGGTGACCTCCGGCAGCATGGCGTCGTAGAACACCAGGCTGGAGGAATAGCCCACCTTGGCCAGAACATAGATCACCAGAAAGGACAGCCAGCTCCAGGCAGCGCCCAGGGCGGCGCAGCCGATAACGCCCAGCAGCATCATGGCTACGAACAGCTTCTTTTTAAAGCCCTTCTGGTCTGCCAGTGTGCCGCAGATGGGGGCGATGAAGGCCACCATCAGTGTAGATATGGAGCCTGCATAGCCCCAGAAGGCCAGATACTGGCTTTCGTTCAGTCCGCCTGCGCCGGCCAGGGAATTAAAGTAAATGGGAATCAGGGTGGACACCAGCAGGATGAAGGCGGAGTTGCCCACATCGTAGAGAATCCAGTTTCGTTCCAAGGTCGTGAGCTTAAATTTTTTCTCCATAGTGACTTCCTTTCTTATCCGAAGGTGGGGTCAAATTCCGGACCCAGAGGGGCCCCGTCTTTCAGAGCGTCGGCCAGCTGGGCTGCCAGGGCGGGAAAATCCGCCAGAGCTGTGGTATAGGCTTCAAAAATGGGTTCGTCCAGGTGGGCATACATGGGGTTGGGGCCAACGGTCATGAGAAAGGCCCGCCCCCGTCTGCCGCCCAGTCCCAGAAGCCGCTTGGCAAACCGCCGGTTCCGGGATGTGGCCACATGGTGCACATTGGCCAGATTCCGGACGCACCAGCCGAAGGCTCGGGGGGAGAGATCCTCATACAGCGCCGCAGCCGTGGCCCGCTCGCCCCGGGTCATGCGCAGAGATTTGTAGTAGTCCTGCAGGTGGGGCGGCAGTTTCCCGTCCTTTTGCAGCAGGAACCGGTCAAATTCCGTCTCCAGCTCCATGTGGTCCAGGTCAGCCTCCTCTGTGGCGGCATTGATCAGGGGATGGCAGTGGGAGTCCAGGCAGTAGTGGGCCAAAACGCCGAAGAGATAGGCGGCGGCCCCTTCCGAGGGGGCGGCGCGGTAGCGCACCAGGGCTGCCTCGAAAAAGGCTTTTCCGGTCATGGCGTGGCAGTGATGGCCCTGCTTGTCCACGGCATTTTCCACCAGGGGATTGTAGTAGAACAGGGGGTCCGGCCCCTGAGTGCCGACATTATAGAGCTGGGTCAGATTTTTGGCTGCGGCCCGGTAGGGCGTAGGGATGGCGGACAGGACCTCCCAGCCGAAGCGAAGATGGGCATAGGCAGAGGGCATTGTATCACCTCATTTGTTTTTCTTTTTCCATTGTAGCGCGTTTTTGGCAGAAAAACCAGCTTTATTTTTGTAAAATTCCATTTACGCAAATCCCGCATTTGCCGCATTGCAAAGAAAATGGAAATGTGATATAATGGAAAACCAGGAAATTTTCAGAATCTTCCCGGGAAAAAGGAAGAAAATGAAAGGGAATGAAGATAGTTATGGAAACTGAAAAAATATACTATGCCGATTGCCATTGCGCAACTTTCCGGGCCCGGGTGCTGGAATGCAGCGAGACGGAGGGAGGCTTTGCCGTTACATTGGACAGAACTGCCTTCTATCCCCTGGGCGGCGGTCAGGCAGCGGATACGGGCACCTTAGGCGGCGTCCGGGTGCTGGATACCCGGGAGGAGGGGGAGAAAATCGTCCACCTGTGCGACGGTCCCTTGACCGTGGGCAGCACCGTGGATGGAGAAATTGATTATGAGGCACGGTTCGTCCGGATGCAGCAGCACACGGGGGAGCACATCGTCTCCGGCATTCTCCACAGGCTGTACGGCTGCCACAATACGGGCTTCCACATGAATCAGACCGGCATTGTCATCGATTTTGACACCGTGATCCCGGCGGAAAAGCTGCCGGAAATCGAGCGAGAGGCCAATGAGGCCATCTGGAAAAACATCCCCCTGCATATCTGGACCCCCGGTCCCGAGGAGTTAGAGAAGGTCCCCTACCGGACCAAGCGGGCCCTGCCCTGGCCGGTGCGGATCGTGGAGGTGCCGGGCTTTGATATCTGCGCCTGCTGCGGCGTCCATGTGGCGGCGACGGGCGAGATCGGGCTCATCAAGCTTCTCTCTGCCATTCCCTGCCGGGGCGGCACCCGCATCGAAATGGCGGCAGGCCGGGCGGCCTTTGATCTGATGAATGTGGTGTTCGATCAGAATCGGCAGGTTTCCCGGCTCCTCTCTGCCCAGCTGACCCAGACGGCCCAGGGGGCGGAGCAGCTGCTGGACACTCTGAACGGCTGGAAATACCGCTCAGGGGCTCTGGAGCGGCAGCTCTTTGCCTATCAGGCGGCGGCCCTGGAAGGAATGGGGGACTGCTTCTTCTTTGCGGACGGCCTGAATCCCGAGGGCTTGCGGAATCTGACAGACCAGGCTTCCGCCAAAACCGGCGGCATTGCGGCGGGATTTTCCAGGAACGAAAACGGCTTCCACTATTGCCTGGCCCTGCCCGGCGGCGATCTGCGGGGGCTGAACAGGGAGCTGACCGCCGCCCTGAATGGCCGCGGCGGCGGCAAGCCCAATTTCCAGCAGGGCAGCGTCAGGGCGGAAAAAGCGCAGATCGACGCGTTTTTCACGGGGAAGGGGTTCCGGGAGGGGAAAATCAGTTGACAGTTGACAATGAACAATTGACAATTGACAATTGTGGTGTCCTTCCGGGACGATATTGAATGATTTGAGATTATTTCCGAGGGAGACTCCTTAATTGTCAATGCGAATCAAGCGTTGAAGCTCTCAAAAACCTTCCCCCACGGGGAAGGTGGCTCGCGAAGCGAGACGGAAGAGGGGCGTTATGGGCGAGAGCGGTAGGGAAAAACTGGGCTCCCCTGAAAGGGGAGCTGTCAGCGAAGCTGACTGAGGGGTTCCGTGCCGAATGTGCAAATTCTGCCTACGGCAGAGGCTTTTCGTTCCGAAAAGCCAAACCTCTCAGTCTCGGCTACGCCGAGCCAGCTCCCCTTTCAGGGGAGCCAAGGCCGCAGCTATACGAACCGCTCTATCGTCGAACGCCCCTCTTCCACCGCTGCGGCGGTCCCCCTTCCCCGTTGGGGAAGGTTGGGGTGCTTTTCCTTCACTTTTTCTCAAATTTTCCTGTTCAACGATTGATTCGCATTGTCAACTGTCAATTGTCAATTCTCTTGCGTGTTTTGTTCACAAAATACTCTATATTTTTTGATTGCCATATGTTATAATGCATTGAATTATAAGAAAATGGAAGAAGCTTCGGGGATCATCCCCGGAATTTGAAAGGAGAGATGTCCAATGGGACTGATTACCAAGCTCTTTGGAACCCGTTCCCAGCGTGAGCTGAAGAAGATTCAGCCTACGGTGGATGCCATTCTGGCACTGGAATCCGAATATAAAGCCATGAGTGAAGAGGCCCTGAAGGCCAAGACCGAGGAATTCAAGCAGCGCTATCAAAACGGCGAAAGCCTGGATGCATTGCTGCCCGAGGCCTTTGCGGCCATCCGGGAGGCTGCGGACCGGGTCATCGGCCTGCGGCCCTATCCTGTGCAGCTCATCGGCGGCATTGTTCTGCATCAGGGCCGCATTGCCGAGATGAAAACCGGTGAGGGCAAGACTCTGGTGGCCATTCTGCCGGCCTATCTGAATGCTCTGACCGGCCGGGGCGTGCACATCGTCACCGTCAATGACTACCTGGCCAAGTACCAGAGCGAGTGGATGGGCAAGGTTTATAAGTACATGGGCCTGACCGTGGGCTTGGTGATCCCCGGCATGACCCCTCCCGAGCGGAAGGTGGCCTACGCGGCAGACATTACCTACTGCACAAACAACGAGCTGGGCTTTGACTACCTCCGGGACAATATGGCTATCTACAAGCAGGAGCTGGTCCAGCGGGGCCATGCCTTTGCCATTGTGGACGAGGTGGACTCCATCCTCATCGATGAAGCCCGTACCCCCCTGATCATCTCCGGCAAGGGCGAGGATTCCTCTCAGCTCTACCAGATGGCGGACAAGTTCGTCTCCACCCTGCGCAAGCAGGTCTTTGCCAAGACCGAGGACAAGGAGGAGAAGGACGACCTGGACTGCGACTACTATGTGGACGAGAAGTCCCGCACTGTCTCCCTGACCGCTGAGGGTATTGCCAAGGCGGAGAAGTTCTTCGGCGTGGAGAATCTGGCGGATGCGGAGAACACCACCCTTTCCCACCACATCAACCAGGCCATGAAGGCCCGGGGCCTGATGAAGAAGGACATCGACTATGTGGTCAAGGACGGCGAGATTATCATCGTGGATGAATTCACCGGACGACTGATGTACGGCCGCCGGTACAACGAGGGCCTGCACCAGGCAATCGAGGCCAAGGAAGGCGTCACCGTCGCCAGTGAGAGCAAGACCCTGGCCACCGTCACCTTCCAGAATTTCTTCCGGCTCTACGACAAGCTCTCCGGCATGACCGGCACCGCCCTGACGGAGCAGGAGGAATTTGAAGCCATTTACAATCTGGATGTGGTGGAGATCCCCACCAACCGTCCCGTCATCCGAATCGACCACCCCGATGTGGTCTACAAGACCGAGGCCGGCAAGTTCCGGGCCATTGTAGAGCAGGTGAAACAGTGCCACGCCAAGGGTCAGCCTGTGCTGGTGGGTACCATCTCCATCGAAAAGAGCGAAATCCTCAGCAAGATGCTCAAACGGGAGGGCATCCCCCACAATGTGCTGAACGCCAAGTACCACGAGATGGAGGCCCAGATCGTGGCCCAGGCCGGTAAGCTTGGGGCTGTGACCATTGCCACCAACATGGCCGGACGTGGTACGGACATCATGCTGGGCGGCAACGCGGAGTTCCTGGCCAAGGCGGACCTGCGCAAGCAGGGAAAGCCCGAGGAGCTCATTGCCGAGGCGGATTCCTTCGCCGAGACCACAGACCCCGAAATTCTCGCCATTCGGCAGGAATACAATGACCTTCTGAAGCAATACAAGGGCCATATTAAGGAAGAGGCCGAGAAGGTCCGTGCAGCCGGCGGCCTGTTCATCATCGGCACCGAGCGCCACGAGTCCCGCCGGATCGACAATCAGCTGCGGGGCCGTTCCGGCCGTCAGGGTGACCCCGGCGAGAGCCGGTTCTACCTGAGCCTCCAGGATGACCTGATGCGCCTGTTCTCCTCTGACCGGATCATGGGCATGATGGATTCTCTGGGCCTGGACGAGGACACCCCCATTGATGCGAAGATCCTCTCCGGTGCTGTGGAGAATGCCCAGAAGAACGTGGAAAGCCGGAACTTCAAGGCCAGAAAGAGCGTCCTGGAATATGACGACGTGATGAATACCCAGCGTGAGGTCATCTATGCCCAGCGCCAGAAGGTGCTGGACGGCGAGGACCTGCGGGAGAATATCCTGACCATGCTGCGCTCCGTCCTGGAAACCACGGTTTCCTCTGCCCTGAGCCAGCACGGCGGCATTGCCAATGAGGAGGCTCTGAAGGAGCTGTCCGTTCAGCTGGAGGGTATTTACTTCGTCAAGGGCACGCTCCAGAGCCGCAAGGCAGAGCTGGAGGGCATGGATGCCCAGAAGCTCACGGAAACTGTTTACGACATCGCCCTGAACACCTACCAGGCCAAGGAAGCCGCCTATGGCGACAAGCTCATGCGGGAGCTGGAGCGGGTGGTCATGCTGCGGGTGGTGGACGAATACTGGATGGACAACATCGACGCTATGGACGACCTGAAGCAAGGCATTGGTCTGCGGGCCTATGGCCAGCATGACCCTGTCATTGCCTATAAGGAAGAGGGCTACCAGATGTTCGAGTCCATGATCCAGTCCATCAAGGAGGAGACCGTCCGCCGGATGTTCCTGGTGCGCATTCAGCCTCAGCAGGAGGTCAAGCGGGAGAAGGTGGCCAAGGAGACCGGCGCTGCCGGCGCCAACGACGGCAGCGTCGTGAAAAAAGCCCCCGTCCGCACCGCCGCCAAGAAGGTAGGCCCCAACGACCCCTGCCCCTGCGGCAGCGGCAAGAAGTATAAAAAGTGCTGCATGCAGAAGGACAAGGAAGCGGAGATGCAGCAGTAAACCTTCAGGAGAAACAGAATGATACAAACGATTCATAAGGGAAGCCTGGAATATCTGGCGGCGGAGGGGATTTCCGTGCCCCATGCCTTCACCACCCGCTTCGGCGGGGTCAGCACGGACTATCTCAGCTCCCTGAATCTGGCCCCCACCCGGGGAGATGACCCGGAAAACGTGGTGAAAAACTACGAGATCCTGGGCGATGCCCTGGGCTTTGACCCTAAAAATGCGGTGCTTGCCCGGCAGGTGCACTCGGACATCGTCTACCGTGCCGAGGAAAAAGACCGGGGGGCGGGGCTCTTTGCCCCCAGGCTTCCGGACTGCGATGCGCTGGTGACGGATGTGCCGGGGCTGGCCCTGGTGGTGTTCTCCGCGGACTGCACGCCCATTCTGGCCTATGACCCCGTGACAGGTGCCGTGGGTGCGGCCCACGCCGGGTGGCGGGGGACGGTTTCCGGCATCGGCGCGCGGATGGTGGAGGCCATGGAAAAATACTACGGCAGCCGCCCGGAGGATATCCGGGCCGCCGTAGGCCCCAACATCGGCTTCTGCCATTTTGAAACCCATGCCGATGTTCCCCAGGCCCTGCGGGAAGCCTATGGCGAGGCCATGGAGCCCTTCATCCGCACCCAGGGGGAAAAATACCTGGTGGATTTGAAGGCCGTCAATGCCTGGGTGCTTCGGCAGGCAGGGGTTCGTCAGGTGGAGGTCAGTACGGCCTGCACCGTCTGTGAAAGTGACCGATTCTGGTCCCACCGGGTGACCCAGGGTCACCGGGGCAGCCAGGGGGCTGTCATTGTATGCAGAGGAGGGACAAAATGAAGCGACTGCTTGCCCTTTTGCTGGTGTTTGCCACGCTGACGGCACTCATTTCCGGCTGTGCCTCGGAAAAGGACAGCACCTATGTGCCCACGGGGGATGCCATCCTTATGGAGGATGACCCGGACCCCACGGAGGAGGATACCCTGGCGGATCAGACCATGATTCTGGCCTATTATCCCAACCGGTCCATGAATCCCATTATCGGCATGAACTTTTCCAACCGGGTGCTGTTCTCCCTGATGTATCAGGGTCTCTTCGCCTACAACAGCAGTAATGAAACCACGCCCATTCTCTGCTCCCGGTATCGGGTCAATTCCAACAACACGATCTATACGTTTTATGTGGATGACAACGCCCGGTTCTCCGACGGGACCCGGGTGACGGCCAACGACGTTCTGGCCTCCTATCAGGCGGCGCAGCAGAGCGACTTCTACAAGGGCCGCTTCACCCACATTGCGGAGATCAAGCTCCACGACGACGGCCAGGGCGTCATGTTCTACCTGGACACCTCCTATCAGAATTTGCCGCTGCTGCTGGATATCCCCATTCTGAAAGCCAGTGAGGTAGGGGCCGAGCACCCCGTGGGGACCGGGCCCTATGCCTTCTACCAGAACGATGAGGGGGCCGAGATGCGCAAGGTGGACTCCTGGTGGTGCGACGCAACGCTGTCCGTCCGGGCCAATACCATTACCCTGATGGAGGCCACCAGCCAGTCCCAGCTGCGGGATGAATTTGAGTTTGGCGAGCTGAATCTGGCCATTGCGGATCCCATGCTGGATTCCTTCGGCGAGTACCGCTGCGACTACGAGCTGTGGGAGGTAGAGAACGGTGTGCTGCTGTATCTCAGCTGCAACCTGCTCTACAGCGACTGGTTCAAGGATTCCGATGTTCTGCGCAAGGCCCTGACCTATGCCATTGACCGGGAGACATTGAATGAGGAGAATTACCGGGGCATGGCCCAGCCCACGACGCTGATCACCTCTCCGGGCTCTCCTTACTACTACCCCACTCTGGCCTCCAACTACGTCTACGATCCCATGAAGTTTTTGGACCAGCTGGGCAATTTCCAGTTTCCCCGGGATGAAAAGACCCGGGAGGTCAAAAAGCTGCGGCTGCTGGTCAATGCGGACGATTCCGCCCGGCTGCGGACGGCCCGGGACATTGCCGCCCACCTGTCGGAGCTGGGCATTCCCTGCGGTGTGCTGGAATATGGCGGCTCCGGCGGAGGCATCACCTACCAGCAGATTCTGCGGGCGGGAACCTATGACCTCTACCTGGGTCAGACCAAGCTGCCCCCCAATTCGGACCTTTCCGAGTTCTTCAAGGGCTACGGCACATTGACCAACAATGTGCTGAACAACGACACCCTTCTGGGCATGACCAAGGAGGCCCTGTCCAATTCCGGCACCTTCTACAACCTGTGCCAGATGGTGGCGGAGGACGGCAGCGTGATCCCCATTCTCTACGGCTGCTACAATGTCTATTCCAAGCGTGGGCAGCTGCTGGATCTGCAGCCCGCCCGGGACAATGTGTTCTATTATTCCATTGGCAAGACCATGGACGGTATTCTCCAGGAGAGCAGCGAAGGCTGAGCCGTTCGGTTTTGAATACACCTATGAATTTCATTGACAAGAGGTACGAAACAATGAAGAAAATGATTTGCCTGCTGCTGGCCCTGACCCTGCTTCTGTGCGGCTGCGCCGGTGCAGGTGCATCGGCCACCACCGAAGCGGCCACGACGGCCCCAGCCACCACCGAAGCCCCCACGGAAGCTCCCACCACAGAGGAGCCTACCACGGAGCCCGCGCCTGTCTACACCAACCCCCTGAACGGCAAGACTCTGGACGCACCCTTCACCGGCCGCATCTATGCCGTGTCCATCAGCAATATCCGGGGTGCTCTGCCCCACTACGGCACCATGAATGCCGATATTCTCATGGAGATGTGGGTCAACGGCTCCATCATCCGGGATCTGGCACTGTTTACGGATCCTACCCAGTCCGAGGCCATCGGCTCCGTCCGGTCCGTGCGGCCGATGTTCAATGAGATCGCCAAGCATTATGATGCCGTCATTTTCGATGCCGGTGGCTCCGAGCAGGCTCTGGGCCATGCCAAGAAGCTGGGTGTTGACCGGTTCAACATCGATACGCAGAAGGACAGCGGCTATTCCTTCCGGAATACGGACAGAGCATATCTGTTTAAGAACGAATCCGGCTGGGAGCATTGCCTGTTCGCCCGGGGCGATCAGCTGGAGGCTCTGGCCCAGGAGAAGGGCTTCCGCACCACCCAGCCGGAGGACAAGGAATACAATCTGCGCTTCCGGGAGGATGGGACTCCGGAGAATGGCGAGAGCGCCGAGAACGTCACCGTGACCTTCACCTACCGCAACAACCGCAAGGACACCTCCATGGTCTATGATGCGGCTCTGGGGAAGTACGTCTACAACCAGTACGATCAGGCCATGGTGCTGGGCGACACCCAGGATCCTGAAACCTTTACCAACGTGATCGTCATGCTGGCCGACATCACCACCGACGGCATTTACTACACCGCCAACTTTGAGGCCGGCGGCCAGGGCTACTATGCCAACGGCGGCAAGATCATCCCCATTACCTGGGGCGCAGATGATGCCGAGAGCCCCTTCTGGTTCAAGACTGTGGACGGTGAGCCTCTGGAGCTGGGTGTGGGCAATACCTATATGGCCATTGCTCCTGTGGATTCCCCGGTAAGCTACCAGTAAAACGGAATTTGCACAAAAATTTGCAGAAAAATTCTACGGGTTTTGACAGAATTTCCAGTTTACATTAACTGGGGGTTATAGTATAATAAAATCCGTACGGGCGTATCGATTGAGCCTGTGCTGACAGTATGATAAGACTGCGAAAGCAGTAATATGAAATGGAGGAAATTCCCATGTCTGTTAAAGTTGCTATCAATGGTTTTGGCCGTATCGGCCGTCTG
>OIZO01001681.1_pt1 | contig 10726 bp, 9 predicted proteins | sample 1588551 | NCBI WGS metagenome assembly OIZO01 (sample SAMN03283271) | human gut metagenome | biome: human-associated habitat; material: feces | host: Homo sapiens | place: Peru | collected 2012 | reverse complement strand
ACATCCAGGATGCGGTAGGTCAGGTACACACCAATGGCCATGATGCCCCAGATGAGGCCCTGCGCACAGGCACCGGGCAAGGCACCGGGCAGGTTGGCAAGTCTTGCAAGAATATCCAAAACGTTTTCCTCCTGTAACTACACTTTTTTCTGATACGGGAAAGCGGAGAAAAGCAAAAATTCGCTCTTCTCCGCTGATTTTATTGTAAAGTCTCTTTGTTACTGCAGCGTGAACTCTGCACCCCTATCAGGGGAGCTGTTTGCAAAGCAGACAGAGCGCTTGTTATTCCTCAATGGCCTCGTAACCCTCGGGAACGGTCATGCCCAGATCATCGCAGATGGTCTTGTTGTACTTCTTGGTCACGTTGGTGTACTCAACGGGCATGGTGGAGATATCGGCCTCACCGGTCAGGACCTTGGCGGCCATCTCACCGGTGGTGTAGCCCAGGTCGTAGTAGCTGATGGACAGGGTAGCTACGCCGCAGCCCTTGCAGATGCCCTCTTCACCGGCGATGATGGGCTTGCCGGCGGCGCTGAAGATACCGTCGATGACCTCGGTGGAGGAGGCGACCATGTTATCGGTGGGGACGTACAGCACGTCGCAGAAGTCGCAGGCTTCCTGGGCGACGGCGGGCATATCGTTGGAGTCCACGAAGGCGAACTGCTTGCAGGTGTAGCCCATTTCGGTCAGATACTTCTCCACAGTGTCCACCTGGTACTTGGAGTTGGGCTCGGCGGAGCAGTACAGCAGACCAACGTTCTTGGCATCGGGGAACCAGGTGTTCAGCATCTTGGCCTGATCCTCCAGAGGCGCCAGGTCGGAGGTGCCGGAGACGTTGCCGCCGGGGGTGCCGTTGAAGTCCTGGATGCCCAGCGCCACGCCGTACTCGGTGACGGAGGTGCCCAGAACGGGAATGTCGGCTGTGGCAGCCACGGCAGCCTGGAGGGCGGGGGTGGCGTTTGCCATAATCAGGTCAACGCCCTCGGCGACAAAGCCGTTGGCAATGGTGGCGCAGGTGTTGGAATCGCCGGCAGCGTTCTGTAGGTCAAACTTCACGTTGTCCGCGCCCAGCTTGGCAACCAATGCGTCCTGGAAGCCCTGGGTAGCGGCGTCCAGCGCGTCATGGGTGACCAGCTGGCAGATACCGACGGTGTAAACCTTGCCGGAAGTTTCCGTGGCGGGAGCCGTAGTGGCGGCGTCCGTAGCGGGAGCGGCGGCAGGTGCTTCGGTGGCGGCAGGGGCAGCAGAGCCGCCGCAGGCTGCCAGGGACAGTACCATTACAGCGGCAAGCAGTGCCGCAAGGATCTTTTTCATACAAATCTCTCCTTTTTCTTATCCACGAACACTTGTGCGTCCGTGGAATACTGATGGCACACAATATAGCACTGTTTGCCGAAACTGTCAATTGGTTTTTATGAATCTATCATGTGCATTTAATAATTAAATGATAAAGGCGAGGGAAAGCCTGTATTTTGACGAGGAGGATCAAGCGATAGAATCGGTATGGACGGCCATTGGCCGCCCATTTTCTTTGGAAATCCGCGTAAAAAGCGGGCGGCCATTGGCCGCCCAAGGCTCCCTTTGCTGACCAAGGGGAGCTGGCAAAAATCTCTGATTTTTGACTGAGGGGATCAGAACTCTTTTATTTTGACAATCCCTTAGTCAGCTGCGCTGACAGCTCCCTTTGCACAAGGGAGCCGGTGATGCTCCCGCACCAGTGCGTTATTCAATAGTTCTCGGAAGAATCTGGGAATTCCTTATTTATAGAAAACAGGGACTGCCTTTTGGCAGTCCCTGAAAGACGATCGCTTTACCGCTTCCGGCGGTCACGGGCCCGGTAGTAGTCGGCCTTATTTTCCAGCATCCTGGCATCGGCAATACTGACCATATCCTCAATGTCAAAGTGATCCATCCGGCTTTCCACGCCGCAGGCGATGGTGTAGCCCGCCGCCTCCACGGTGGCATTCAGCTGCTCCACCCACCGCTGAACCTCTTCCTTGGTACCCACCGGGCACAGAATCAGAAATTCGTCGCCGCCCAGCCGGAACACATGAGCCTGGGGGAACTGCTTGACGCAAGCCTCCGCCACAAACCGGAGCATTTCGTCACCGGCGGCGTGACCCAGCCGGTTATTCAGCTCATGCAGGCCGTTCACATCGATATAGATGACGGACAGGCGAATGAAGGTGCTGGGGTCGGTTTCCTCCACGAAGCGGGTGTAGGAGGAGCGGTTTTGCAGGCCGGTGGCAGCGTCTACAAAGCTGGCGTTGCGCAGCTGTACCTGGGCATCCATCAGGCGATACCGGTCAAAAACCAGCCGCTGGACGATGTAAAAGGACATGACGCAGTCGATGAGGTACAGCATAGGGAAACGGTAACGCATGGTCTCGGAATAGGGAAAGCGTACAAGACCCCGGAAGGGGCCGTGGAAGGCGAGAAACAGCAGCAGCAGGAAATAGATGCTCAGAGTCAGTCCCTTTTTCAGGTCGATCATGGTCATGAACATAAAGGGGATAAAGACTACCCACAAAAGGGCAAAGCCATGGTTTCCGCCAAGGAGAATGTAACCGGTAAAGAGCAGCAGAAGAAGACCAAAGAAAGTATCCTCCATCACCTCAATGTGCTGATCCTTCCAGCATTGAATCAGATTCAGCCCCAGAATACCGGCACTGCCCAGGGTGGTGATCAGCATCCCATAGGAATGCTGGATAGCGTTGACAAGACTCATCAGCAGGAAGGCGGCAATGGCAAAGAAGGTCAGTGTCTTCAGCTGCTGCCACCGCTCCGGACGCCGAGCCTGCTTGATTTTTTGATCAGCGGCAAAGAGCTCCGCTAGCTTCTGTTTCATGGGGTACAATCGTTCCCTTCCTAAGAGCATTCTCTCGGAAAGACAGAACATCTGGTCGAAATGTCGGATTCTTTCCAAGACCCGCATATCATAATTGTTAAATTTTATTATACAATAAGCAGGAGCGATTTGCTAGTGTAAAAAATGCCGAAATCGAAGAATTTCTGAAACTCCTTTCGTGCCCAAGGGAAACCGGCAGAAAGGGGACAGGAAAGCACAGTTTATAGGAGGCGAATTTTTAGAAAATCCGTCAAATTGCACAAAGTTTTGACTTTCTTTTTTTAGGACTTGACAGAGGGAGAATCCGGTGTTAGGATATGGCCAAATTGAATCGCTTAGATAGAGGCGCGGTTCGCATCAGTACTTACCGACAAGGCAGGGTAGCCGTCGGCAGGGAAAGGGCTCACCGCCGAAGCGGAAAACAATCACCCTGTTGTTCCCGCTGGGTCGTCAGAGAATATCTGCCGGACTGTCACAAGAACTTTGTGAAGCGCTATCATTGGCTGTTCGGCTGAAATTTTATGTTGTCATGCCGCATTTCCATGGACCGCTTACCAAAGCGGTTCATTTTTATTTTACCGGGAAAGCCGGAATTTCAGAAATGAGAGGTTGACAACAATGAAGAAGCTCCTGTCCATCATCATGGTTCTGACCATGACCCTGTCCCTGGCCGCCTGCGGCGGCTCCGCTGCCCCTGCCGCCACCGAGGCGCCTGCGGCCGCCACCGCTGCCGGCTCCGATGTGCCCGCCGGCCTGGAGGATGGCGTGCTGACCATCGCCATGGAGTGCGCCTACGCTCCCTACAACTGGACCCAGACCGACGATTCCAACGGCGCCGTGCCCATCGCCAACGTCCCCGGCTCCTACGCCAATGGCTACGACGTGATGATCGGCAAGAAAATTGCCGAGGCCAACGGCTGGCAGCTGGAGGTCATTCAGTCCGACTGGGACTCCCTGGTGCCCGGTGTCCAGAGCGGTACCTTTGACGCAGTCATCGCCGGTCAGTCCATGACTGCCGAGCGTGCCGAGCAGGTGGACTTCGCCGGCCCCTACTTCTACGCTACCATCGTCTGCGTGACCAAGGCTGATGGCAAGTACGCAAATGCCACTTCCATTGCCGACCTGGCCGGCGGCTCCTGCACCGCCCAGATCGCTACCATCTGGTATGACCAGTGCCTGCCCCAGATCAAGGACGCTGCCATCCAGACCGCTGCCGAGACCGCTCCGGCCATGCTGATGGCGCTGGAAACCGACACCGTTGACTTTATCTGCACCGATATGCCCACTGCCCAGGGTGCCGTGGCCGCCTATCCCGATATGAAGATTCTGGATTTCTCCGGCACCGACGGCGACTTCCAGTTCTCCGATGAGGTTCGGGCTGAGAACGTGAACATCGGCGTGTCCGTCATGAAGGGCAACACCCTGCTCAAGGACAAGATCGACGCGGTGCTGAGCACCATGACCCCCGACGACATGAACGCTCTGATGGAGCAGGCCATTGCCGTTCAGCCCCTGAGCGAAGACTAAGGAACTTGAAAAGCAGCCAAGGCGGGAGGAACGTACCTCTCGCCTTGCCCAGCGCCTATATAATTATTGTAAGGAGAAAGCACCATGGAAAAATTCACCCAACTCGGTGCCGATATCGTAAAGCTGTGGTCGAAATACGGCGGGCCTTATCTCACCGGTATGCGCAACACCCTGGTGCTTGCGCTGGTCGCCACTGCCATCGGCTGCGTCATCGGCTTTATCTGCGGCATTCTGAACACCATTCCCTGCTCCGACCGGGACCCCATGCCCAAGCGGGTTCTGCTGAAAATCGTCCGAATCATCGTTCGGGTGTATGTGGAGGTTTTCCGGGGCACCCCCATGGTGCTCCAGGCCGTGTTCCTGTACTACGGACTGCCCTATTTCACCAATAACACCATGAAGTTCACCAACATCTGGGTGGCGGCGATCCTGGTTGTTTCCATCAACACTGGCGCTTACATGGCTGAGTCCGTCCGGGGCGGCATTATTTCCATTGACCCGGGTCAGACCGAGGGCGCCAAGGCCATCGGCATGAACCACGTCCAGACCATGCTCCATGTGATTCTGCCCCAGGCTCTGCGGAACATTATGCCCCAGATCGGCAACAACTTCATCATCAACGTGAAGGATACCTCCGTCATGTTCATCATCGGCTTCCCGGACTTTTTCTCCTCCCACCGGGCGGCGGTGGGAGCCAGTTACCTGTACTTCCCCTCTGCCACCGTGGAAATGGCAGGCTATCTGTGCATGACCCTGGCCGCCTCCTTCCTGCTGCGCTGGCTGGAGAAGAAAATGGATGGTGACAGCGACTATGAGCTGGTTCAGGTGGATTCACTGACCATGACCGCCGGAACCTACAACCATCCGGACAAGGGTACACCCTTCGACGAGCAGAGCAGGGAATATCAGAATGTGGCACACGGAAGAAACAGGGGGGAACGCTGATATGGACGAACTGATTTTGCAGGTCAACCACCTGTCCAAGAGCTTCGGCACCCATGAGGTGCTCCGGGACATTGACTTTACCGTGAATAAGGGAGACGTGACCTCCATCATCGGTGCCTCCGGTTCCGGTAAATCCACCCTCCTTCGGTGCATCAACCTATTGGAGACTCCCACCTCCGGAGAAATTCTCTACCACGGTAAGAACGTGGTAGCCAAGGGCTTTGACGCGCCTTCCTACCGCTCCCATGTGGGCATGGTGTTCCAGTCCTTCAACCTGTTCAACAATATGACCGTGCTGGAAAACTGCATGGTAGGCCAGATCAAGGTGCTGAAGCGCGGCAAGGCTGAGGCCAGAGAGGCCGCCATGACCTACCTGACCAAGGTTGGCATGGCCCCCTATATCAATGCCAAGCCCCGGCAGATCTCCGGCGGCCAGAAGCAGCGGGTGGCCATTGCCCGGGCTCTGGCCATGCACCCCGAAGTGCTGCTCTTCGACGAGCCCACCTCTGCCCTGGACCCCGAAATGGTGGGCGAGGTGCTGTCCGTCATGAAGTCTCTGGCCCAGGAGGGCATGACCATGCTGGTGGTAACCCACGAGATGGCCTTTGCCAGGGACGTGAGCAACCACGTGGTCTACATGGCAAACGGCGTCATCTGCGAGCAGGGCAGCCCCGCAGAGCTGTTCGGGAATCCCCAGAAGCAGGAAACCAGGGACTTCCTGGCACGGTTTACAAAGGAATAATTGTTAAATATGGCTCCCCTGGAAGAAAGGGGAGCCATATTTATAGCAGCCCCAAATCCTGCTTCCACTGCAAAATTCGCATCACTGCATCGTCAATGGCTGCCTCGGAAACGGTTCCGGCGTTGACGGCCTCCAAAACGGCGGGAATCTGGATATCAAAATCCGTGCTGCACAGCATGGTTGCCCCGGCCTGCACCGCCAGAACGGCGGCCTCCTGGGCGGTATAGCCGTCCAGCGCACCCATGGACAGGTCGTCCGTCAGGATGACCCGGTCGAAGCCCATGGTTTCTCTCAGATAGGTCATAACCGCCGGCGACAGGGAAGCCGGGCGGTCCGGATCAAGCGCCGTCACAATATTATGGCTGACCAGGATTGCTCCCAGGCCGGTTTGGATTCCGGCGGCGAAGGGCACCAGGTCCTTGCTCTCCAGCGCCTCCAGGCTGCGATTGTCCACAATGGAGGCCACATGGGTGTCCCCGTTGTCCCCATAGCCCGGGAAATGCTTCATAACGCCCCCTATCCCGTTCTCCGCCAGGCGTTCCAGGGTTCCCGCCACAAATTGGCCTGTGGTCACCGGGTCGGCGCCCAGAGAGCGATTATAGAGGAAGGCTCCGGGAGTCTGGGAGATATCGCACACCGGGGCCAGATTCACGTTGAGCCCCAGGCTGTGGAGCAGATACCCCTTTTCCCATTCCATGGCCAGTACCATTTCCATGCCGCCGGAAGCATAGGCCTCCCGGGGGGATGGAAATTTTTCTTCCCGGAAGGCGGTATGGCTGCTGACCCGGCACACCGTTCCGCCCTCCTCATCCACAGCCAGAAGCATCGGGATGTTGGCTGCATTCTGGTAGCTGTCCAGTCTGGCCCCCAGGCTCTCCGGGGTCTGATCATCAAAGTCCCGTCCGAAGAGGACGAAGCCGCCCAGGTGATATGCCTCAATATCCTCAGCGCCGGTCTCCCACCGGCAGCGGCCCAGGAACATCTGCCCCACCTTTTCTTCCAGGGTCATCGCGTCGAGCTTCTCCCGGAGCACATCCCGGGGCGGCTCTGTTTCCGCAGGCGGCTGGGGCACAGTGGTCTCCGGGACAGCCGTTTGAGGTGTTGTCTCCTCCGTTCCCGGGGCCGGAACGGCTTGGGTGCATCCCGCCAACAGCAGGGCTGCGAGCAGAATCAGGAAACGCTTTTTCATACTGCCTCCAATCTGGGCCGGAATGCCCGCAGATAAGTCACAATGAATACGATTGCACACAACACCCAGGTCATGGGATAGCACACGCAGAGCATGAGCAGCGTGTGATATTTTTTTACCGCGGTCATGATCCACAGCACCCGCACCACGCAAACACTGAGGCAGATAATGGCCGTAGGACGCATGGAGTCCCCCATGCCCCGCATGGTGCCCGCAAAAATCTCCACCGGCATGAACGTGGCCACAAAGGGCACGATGACAGAAATGATGTACGCGCCGGTTTCAATGACAGAGGTATCCGTGGTGTAAACTCCCAGAATGACCCGGCGGAAGACAGTCATCAGCAGGCTGAGGACACCCACCGTGCCGATGCTCATAGCCAGGCACACCCGGACGCTCTGGCGCACCCGGTCGTAGCGGTGGGCACCGTAGTTCTGGCCCACAAAGGTGGTAATGGCCACGCCAAAGGCACCGGAGACCATCCAGGTCAGAGCGTCGGTCTTCGTGTAGGCGGTCCAGGAGGCCATAACCGTGGAGCCGAAGGAATTGATACCGGACTGAATCAGGGTATTGGACAGGTCGAACATCACCAGCTGCAGCCCCGCCGGAACGCCGATGGCCAGGATTCTCCTCAGGAGCTTGGGCTGAATGCCCAGCCTGGACAGCTCCAGGGGATTCTCCTTCTCCCGCAGCAGTACCACCAGCAGCATAACCGCACTGACCATCTGGGAGATGACTGTCGCCAGCGCCGCACCGGCAACCCCCATTTTCAGGCCAACCACCAGCACCAGGTCCATCACAATATTCACAAGGCAGGCTACGATCAGAGAGATCACCGGCCGCTGGGAGTCGCCCATAGCCCGCAGAAGGCCCGCCTCCATATTATAGAGCATGGAGGCCAACGCTCCGGCGAAATAAACGCGCACATACAGCGAGGCCATATTCAGGCAGTCCGCAGGGGTGTGCATCCATTTCAGCGCCACCGGCCCCAAGCCAATGCCCAGGACCATGATCAGAAGGCCCAGCAGCAGCGACAGAGTGACACCCGTGTGCAGGGTGTCACGGATGCCCTGCTTGTTTCCGGCTCCATAGAACTGGGCCAGAATGACCGTGGCCCCAGACCCCAGGCCCGTGAAAAAGCCGTTGAAGATATTTACCAGCGGCCCCGTGGTTCCCACCGCCGCCAGAGCCTGGGTGCTGACGAAGCGCCCAACGATGATGGTATCCACCGTATTATACATCTGCTGGAAAAAGGTTCCCAACAGGATGGGAAAGAAAAAGGCCAGAATCTGTTTCCAGATGACCCCTTCCGTGATCTGTTTTGTTGCCGTACCGCGCTTCATTGTGCCGCCTCCCTAAGATTCTACAGGGAATTTTAGCACAGACACCTCGGAATGTCCACGGTTTTTTCGGCAGCGTGCAGACCCGGAAACAGCCCTTTTCTCGGTCTTGACAAAGCCTCGGCAGAATGCTACAGTGAACCTATACGCAAGCAGCATAAAATAAAGGAAGGAGAGTTTCTTTTATGAAGCGTTCCGAAATCAACCAAGCTCTGCGGGAGTTGGAGGCCATGTGTGAAAAGTACCGCTGCTATCTGCCCCCCTTCTGCAATTTCACCCCGGAGGAATGGGAAACGAAAGGCCATGAGTATGACGAGGTCCGGGAGTGCTGCCTGGGCTGGGACATCACCGACTACGGCCAGGGCAATTTCGATAAAATTGGCTTTTCCCTTATCACCATCCGCAACGGCAGCCAGACCATGCGGGAAAAATATCCCAAGGTCTATGCCGAAAAACTGCTGTTCCTGAAGGAGGGTCAGTACTCCCCCAATCATTTCCACTGGTACAAAACCGAGGACATTATCAACCGGGGCGGCGGAAATGTGCTGATCCGGGTATACAACTCTCTGCCGGATGAATCCATCGACTACGCTTCCGACGTCACCGTCCATACGGACGGCAGAGCCTACACAGTCCCCGCCGGAACTCAGATCCGCCTGACCCCCGGCGAAAGCATCTACATCACCCAAAGGCTGTACCACGACTTTGAGGTGGAGCCCGGCACCGGCGATGTGCTCCTGGGCGAGGTCAGCCAGTGCAATGACGACAGCATTGACAACCGGTTCAATCCCCCCATGGGCCGCTTCCCGGCCATTGAAGAGGATGAGCCTCCCTACCGGCTGCTCTGCACCGAATACCCGGCGGTCAGGGACTGACAGGAGGTTGAAGCCATGACCGATGTTGTTGCCTTGGGCGAGCTGCTCATTGACTTCGCCGCCAAAGCCACGGATGCGGCAGGATATCCCACCATGGCCGCCAACCCTGGCGGCGCACCAGGAAACTTTTTGGCTGCCCTGAATGCCTATGGCCGCCGGACCGCCTTCCTGGGCAAGGTGGGGCAGGATGCCTTTGGCCGCCTGCTGCTCAACACCCTGGCCCAGGCCGGGATCGAGACAAAGGGAATCGTTGTAGACGACAGTGTGTTTACCACCCTGGCCTTTGTGACCTTTGACGCCCAAGGGGATCGCTCCTTCTCCTTCGCCCGAAAGCCCGGGGCCGACACCCAGCTGCGCTGGGAGGAGATCGACACCGCCCTTATTGATGACGCACGGGTCTTCCATTTCGGCACTCTGAGCCTGACGGACGAGCCCGCCCGCACCGCCACCCAAAAGGCCATTGCCTACGCAAAAGGCAAGGGAAAGCTCATCAGCTGTGACCCCAACCTGCGGCTTCCCCTGTGGCCCAGCACGGATGCCGCCAAAGCCCAGATTCTCTGGAGCCTCCGTCAGGCCGACGTGGTAAAAATCAGTGACAACGAGGTGGAATTTCTCTGGGGCTGCACCCCGGAGGAGGGTGCTGAGAAGCTGCTGGCAGAATACGGCGTGTCCCTGGCCATGGTGACCCTGGGGCCGGAGGGCTGTCTGCTGAAAACAAGAAATGCCGTCTGCCGAGTTCGCTGCCCCAAGGTCCACCCCATCGATACCACCGGTGCCGGAGACATCTTCGGCGGCAGCGCCATGGCAAGACTTCTGGAGTTGGAGAAGCCCATCCAGGCTCTGACGGCAGAAGACCTCGCCTATATCGGCTCCTTCGCCGCCGCAGCCGCCAGCCTCTCCACGGAGCACTCCGGCGGTATCCCCAGCATTCCGGAAAAAGATACCGTTCTCCGGTCCATGCAGGACCTATGCCCCCTTTGAGATCCGAAAGCCCCCACCAGGCCGAAAACGCAAAAGCGCCGCATCGCGATGCACAAAGCCGCAGAGATTCGCCTGACGGCGCGGGACTCTCCCCCGGGCTAAAAAACAGTCCACTGGACTGTTTTTTACGGCAGCTACGCTGCCGCCCTCTTCGAGTCCCATTATCCGCCGGATTCCATAAAAAATGGACACCCTTTTAGGGTGTCCATTTTTTATGGGGTGGATAATGGGACTCGAACCCACGATCTTCAGAGCCACAATCTGACGCCTTAGCCAACT
>OIZO01001680.1_pt1 | contig 10731 bp, 7 predicted proteins | sample 1588551 | NCBI WGS metagenome assembly OIZO01 (sample SAMN03283271) | human gut metagenome | biome: human-associated habitat; material: feces | host: Homo sapiens | place: Peru | collected 2012 | reverse complement strand
GCACAGCAAACAGCAGAGCTTCATGCTCTTTGGAAAGGCCGTATCGCTGCGAAGATTGTTCCGGCTGCGAACTCCGAAGCAAGTGCTTCAAGTCCCCCAACGAGGCGAAAAACAAAGAGATCCGGATGTGTGTAGAATCTGCTGAACACAGAAAGATTGCTTTCGAGAACCTTCTTTCCGAGAAAGGAGCACTTCTGCGGATGAATCGATCCATTCAGGTAGAAGGCGCCTTTGGTGTGCTGAAAAGTGACCGGAACTTCCGGCGCTTCCTGATGCGGGGAAAGACCAACATTTCAACAGAACTCTTTCTCCTTTGCCTCGCTTTTGACCTCCAGAAGTTCTTTTCCAAATTGCAACGCGGAAAGCAAAAATCTCATCCCACTCAAAAAAGAGTAGCGTTTTTCGGAACTGAAAATGTAAAAAAGCTGAGCACCTGTTTTTTACACGGATGCTCAGCTTTGCTGTACTTATTTTTTGAAATCTGCCTTTGAGTTTTCAACATTCTGCCCGATTTGTACGGTGAATGTGGCGGGTTTCAACATTTTGAAGGGATGCTATTTTGCAACAGCCCCATTTACATAATATACCAGCCAATAAGTCTACTCGGATTTTGAGGAATCCAGTATAGCAAGTAATTTGCGCATATAAACGATATTGCTCGCAATGTATTGTGTCATGTTATCCATTTTCCGAATATCGTAGTTTTGTAATAATTGGAAGCCTTCTGTTTCAAGTTGATCAAATGTCAAGAATTCAATCAAATCCTTGTTTTTGAATTGAATATTTTCCATTTCGTGTGCCAATATATTGCGCATATTCAGCAAACGGATCACACAATCATAAAAGGAGAATTCCGTGGTTGATCGCTGGATAGAGGGGATTCCAAAATTAAACGCTTTGAGACACGGATTTTGTTTGAAGATTTTGATTACTTGATTAATTGTGAGTCCTTTAAACAAATCGTTGTCTTTATACTGTGCAGTATTTAGCTTTATAGATTCTTCTTCCGCATCAATGTATGTCCCAATCCTACCACCATTGTAAAAATAGAGTTGCTGGATGACTTTAGCTGGCAATTGAGGAATGCTCTGTTCAAATGTATTTCGAATCATCTGTTCAAGCTGATTATACTCATTAAGAAACTCATAAATCAAAATGGACCTTATTTGAACGGAGAGCGTGTTCTGATCTATGCCCATTATGCCATTCATTTTTTATTTCTCCATCAACAATTTCCTTGCCAGACAAAGCCTTCTGTTTACATTGCTTGTAGTTGCAGGGGATTTCTCAAGTGTTCTCATAATCTCAGAATCAGAAAAAACACTTTCCAAGTTTATCAGGCCATCTGCAGTATTGATTAAATCAACAAAGGGCATTATTGTATCAATCACATAATCGGCGTTAGGGACACCGCCATAAATACGTTTCAGAATGAGCGTTGTATCCAGTAAGAGAAGCAACGTTTCTTTTTCTATTGTCGTATTCCTTTTCTGTATATCCTGGAGTACATTGTTAATCATGTCACGAGGTCTGGAATTGTAACCTTCTACAACTCCCTTTTCAATATTTGAACGCAAATAAAATGCCAGAGATCTATAGAAGCGCCCATAGTCTTCGTATCGTTTGATGTCATTAGCAGTAAATACGGACTCGTAAAGTTCTCGATTGTTCTTTAACTGGTCATCAACATAGTCGGTAATCCACCCGGTTGCTTTTGATTTATAGATTGCCCGTCTAATTTCGTTTACCTTCAGCTTTTCGGCACCACGATTAAGCCGAGCAAAAATATCATACTTTGTGAATTCGGGTGAATTGGCTGTAATTACATAAATGTCAAGAATTGAGGATAACATTTGAGAGGTTTTTTCCGGGTCTATTTCACGAACTTCAGCAAATGTTTTTCCGCCGAAAATATCAGCATAATATTCGAGATTGCGCTCATTCAGACGAAGTTCCCCTGTAATAAAATCAATTATTGCTGTGAGGCGCTGCTTGCCGTCCACTACCTCATATTTTGTTTCATCAAGGATATCCTCGCCAGGAATTTCAACAACATAAATTGGCGGGATCATAATCTCCATGTAAAGAGACTCAATGAACGCTGTCTTTTTGTCGTTCCCCCAGATTGCACGGCGCTGATAATCTGGGTCAAGAATAAGCTTGGCATCCTTGATCTTTTGATAAATTTCAGCAATTGACCAGGTCTGACGTACAATTTTGGTTTTTTGGAGAAGATTTCGCTTCTCTACAAACTCATTTGCTACTTTTTCTTGCTGGCCTTGATCAACTTCAGTATTTTCAGCAAGTTGGAGAAGTTCATCTTCTTGCTGCTCGGTTTCCATAGAAGTGGAATCCTGGGTTAATTGCATGTTGTCCATCACAGTTCCTCCTTGTTTTTTAATTTATTTGCAATTAATGAAAACGGGTCCATACACTTTACAACCTCGAAGGTTTGTGTGTTTACCGGTAGAAAATCTTGTAAAGGCTCTACTGAATTGATTCGAATGTGTACTATATTCGAATCAACAATTCCTCTTAGAACGAAATTCTCTTGCCTTTCAGCCATGCCAAAGCAATATTTTCACCCTGCTCAATTGCCATCTCAACGGCCTGAGTAGCATATTCAAGCAACTGCTTGGATTGGTGCCGTAGCGCAAAAGACTTTTGAACCATTTCCGCAAGTTGCCTTTGCTTATCCATATCCAAAATAGGGATAATGACATTTTCTATCTCGGATGGTTTCCAATGCTGGATGATGGCTCCGTTTGAGTCACGCTCAGCTTGCATTTGAACAACAGTGGAATTAAGTACCAACGTCAAATAATCTGGCAGAATTTCACTTGTATTCCTAACCGTTAGGTGCAGTAAGGCGCCAGATGTAACGATATCTTCGTCACGCTCTAACTTGTATGCAATCCCTACACTGCCATCCTTTGAAAAGAGGATCGTATCTTTCTTAGGATACAATGCGTCTACATTTTCAAGAACATCATATGAAAGGTAAATTTCTGGTGATGTGATTTCATACTTGGAAATATCACTTACACGAACAAAAGGAATTCCTTCGTCTTTATATGTTTCGCTGCCCGGTTCAATAGATTTCTTGATGTCAACAATTCCATAATTTCCGCCAAGTCGCTTGTTAGGAAATTTTTCGAGTGTATCAAAAAGAACATCAAATTTCGGCTGGTAATATTCGGAATCAAGGCGCCCTGTTTTCACAAAGCTATCAGAGAAATTTTTTATCGAAACAGCGGTATCAGGAATTTGCGTTATACCCAATGCTGCTTCAAACATATCAGCAGCGTTATCGTAGTTCTGCTGAGACGCTTGCTTAAGATATACCGACCGATTGTAAAGTTCTTCAATAGCTTTCTGTAACACCATCGAGTATTCCGGAACATGAATATCGCCAATAGAGTTAAGGGTAAGGTGTGGTTGCCCAGTCTGGCTGGCAGAGCGCCACATCAGTTTTTGGCCAAAAGAACCATGTAAATATGCCCAAAGGTAAAACTTGTTGAGATCAGTCATCTCGCTCGTTCTAAGAATTATTACATCTCGGCAAGTAGCGTAAACACTAAACTCATCTGTGACAAGACCGACCTTTGCCAATGTGTTACCGCCTTTTGCGATAATAATATCGCCAGGATAAGCCAACGCAATGGTTTTATTGTTGGCCTCCAACACTTCCTCGGGCAGAAAGACCGTTTTGTCCGAAATGACAATAAGTCCATCGACAATTTCATTCACTCGTAGAAACGGAATATTGTTTCTGTCATTACTGTAATATCCTGTGATTGAAGGATAAAAAGCACTACAATCCGTTTTCCCATTGTAAGCAGCGATGTTTTTTCCTGCCATAGACTCAAGGACGCTTTCCAAAATCAGATTGTCTTTCTGGTAGTATTCTGCATCTACACGAAGAAGCTTATCCCGAACATAACGGAGATTGATTTCACTACACTCCAGCCCATCCATCAAAGCCTTGTATTTGGTTTCATCGAAAGGTTCAACAGATGGGCTTATTGAAAAAAACTTAAACCTTCCTTCTTTGCGAATTCGATGAATGCTTCGGCGATACCATCCTGAGTCATACCGTCATGGTTGTAGAGGTCATGATCAACAATCAGATGACCGTGGGAGTCCAATTTGTTCTCGCCGGTAACGGAGTCTTTCACGTAGATTTTTTCGCCGGAATTGTCCTTGCTGGGTTTTTGCATAGTTGCAAAGAAGATAGGATAGTCTTCCTTTTTGGGGCACAATTTTTCGTCCCACTTCTGTGCAAAAAGGACAGAGGTTTTTGTTCCGGTATGGGGTTTGAATACATTACCGTGGAGACCGACAACTGCAAGAATACGGCAGCGCTCGGCAATAAATTCACGAATATATTTATCGCTTGAATTGTTGAAACGTCCCTGTGGCAGAACGATCGCCATACGTCCACCCGGTTTCAGGAAATTCAAATTACGCTCAATGAACAAGACATCCCGGCCGACCTTGTTCTGCCATTTTCCAGCACTGTTTTTGCCCAGTTCATAGTGGGAAATAATCGTATTTTCCTTAATATCACCAGCGAACGGAGGATTGGCCATCACAAGGTCGAATTGGAACTGACTATAATCCTTCACTCCAGCGGGCTGAAGCTTTTTCAGTTTTTTAAAGCCTTCATTATAGGTGTCGATCCAATCTTCCTGCTTGGTTGTTTCACCCCAACGGGAATAGTCCAGTGTATTCAGGTGCAACACATTGGTCTGACCGTCACCAGCGATCAGATTCAGCGTACGAGCAACACGAACAGTCTTTTCGTCAAAATCAATGGCAAATACATTGTCTCTAACAAAATTCGTTTCCTCCGGAATGCGCTCAGCTGCGGTAAAACCATCACCTTCAGGAAGTCCCTTTTCTCTACGGATGTCTTTCCATACCTTGAAAATGCTATGAACAGTAAAGCCGGAGCTGCCGCAGGCGGTATCGATGATTTTATCCTTAGTAGTAGGATTCATCATCTTCACGCACATATCAATGACATATCGTGGAGTGAAATATTGGCCTTTTTCACCTTTCTGTGCCTTGCTCATCAAATATTCAAAGGCATCATCCACAACATCAAGGTTGTTGTTAAAGAGCTTAATATCCTGCAAAGAGGAAACACAAACAGCGAGGTGAGACGGGGACAGCAGAATTTTGCTTTCATCTGTAAAAATGCCTTCCCATTTCTTTTTTGCATCATCAAACAAGCCCTGAATTTTTTCCTTCAGTTCATAGTCCGTATCGCCGGTATTCCGGAATTGAAGATATGCAGTAGGGTCATTAGCACAAATCAACTCATCATACAGCTTGGCGAAAATGAGCTTGAAGATTTCTTCAAAGGAGTCAACCCCCGCACTGGCCAGCACTTCATCTTCCATTTCTTTAATCAAGGAGCGGAGAGACTTTTTCTGTGTGCTGATTTTATCTATACGCTTCAAATCCTCATAGGTAAACTTCTCGCTGACAATGTCCGAAAGTTTCTGAGTAGCTTTTGGAATATCACTGATTTCCTCAAAGTAATTCGGATCTTTTCGGTTATAGCAGGAAATTTGCTCGCCGTTTGTCCAAACACCAATAGGCGCACCAGTAGCATTGCAATAGGATTTTAACTGCTCCTTGCCATCAGTAAGTTTCGGCTTTTTCAGCTCGACAATGATATACGGCACCATGGGACGATCTTTGTCCATTATAGCGATATCTGCTCGCTTGATCTCACGGCCAAAATGGATCGGAGTTTCCAATTGAATTCGACTGGCAGTATATCCATAGTCGTTCATCAGTTTGTAAATGTAAAGCTGACGGACAGCTTCTTCAGGCGTGAGCTTAATTTCTTTGTTGCGAATTGCACAGGAAATATATGGAGCTTCCGTTCCACGAACGGTTTTCATAAAAATGCGTTTTTCAATAGCCTCTCTGGCATCGTCAGAAAACAGCGTACCATCATAGTTTGTATTCTTAAAAAAATCATTCAGATTCATCTTCTTTGCCTCCTGGAAAAATGCTAAAAATTGTTTTCCAACGATTGTCATCGATGTTGTGATCTTCTGCATAGTAAAGCAGCCGCAAAAGAGAAGGGTGTGACAAGATGTACTCCATTTGAGACTTTGGCAATTGCTGACGATCTGCAGCTGCCTTTATTCTAAACTCTCGTGCATCTTCTGGTTCTAACTCTAGCTTTTGAATCAAAGCCTCAATATCAGATTCTTTCGGTGGAGAATTATTTTTGCCTTTTTCAATGTTGCAGATATATTGGCCTGTCTTACCAATAGCCATTGCCAGCTCTTCTTGATTAAGATGCGCTGCCTGGCGCTTACTCTTGAGAAGCACACCAAAATTTGATGGTTGAATCATGTCACACCTCCTATCTAAACAAACAAATTTATTTATTTAAATATATCATAAAATTGAAAATAGTCAACGTTTTAGGTCATACTCCGATTTTAAAAATAAATGTAGTGATACAGAGGGAAGATAATCTATTCGCCTACGAGAATAGATCTAAGCACGACATGCAAAAAGAAGATTCACCTACTACGAAAGAGACAACAACTTTGGGGGAAAGTAATGTCCTTGATGACTTCTTTGACAATATGGAGTAAAGCTCCAGCAAAATGAATAGGCACAGCCACGGAAATTACCGTAACTGTGCCTGTGTTACCTATTAGAATTCTTTGATTAGCTCATCAAAGGAACGTCGAGACCATCCCAATAATTGTGTAAACCTCCGGAGAGGTGTAAAATAGAAGCATCAGGATGGAGGAAAAAGATATGTCGCGAAAGAATCGAAGCCCGGAAGAAAAAGCCCGTAGAGGAAAGATCCGTGAACTGCTGCAGATGGCGAACATCGACAGCATGGACGACATCCAGGACTTGTTCAAGGAAACCATTGCCGAATTTATGGAGAATGGTTTGGAAGCCGAACTGGATGAGGATCTTGGATACAGCAAATATCGTTTCGGCTTTGAAGATGACCTGGATCACACGCTGAAAGAAACCGCCAAGCACTTCCACCTGTCCGTGAGCAGGGCAAAATCCACGGAAAAATCCGCCCTGACCAATTTTGAATAGGAACTGCCATGGTGGTACTAATTAAGAAGGCCCCAATTTCAGCGCTTGTTTTACGCTGAAATTGGGGCTCTTATCCTTTCTAATCATCACCTGACTACAATGACTATAATGGTGAGAAAGGAAAGATTGGCATTAAAACTCTGCACACTCCGGTTGTCACAGGCATAGAAAGCAGTTTTACAGCTCTTAGCCTCGATGGAATTCACGATACATAATTTCGGCCAACGCATTTTTCAATGCGGCATACTTCTTAGGATCGCTGAACAACGCACCAAACGTTTCACGGCTTTCCTTGTAGGAATCCATAGCCGTTTTATCATACACCTTAGAGAATACGCTGTTGACAAAAATCTGCTCTCCGTCTTGTTGCGCAGATTTCCTAAGAACATCATCCTGAGACATTTTGTCCATAAGAATTCCTGCAAGAATACGGTCGCCCGACGTTATCTCTCCAGCATAGTGCTCATTGAACTTTTCGATAACTTCTTCCAATTGGCTCTTCTTTTCCTGCTGTGCTGCGCCCTTCTTCATCGTGGGAGGTTCATACTGCCCGGCCACATCTTTCTCAAGGGAAATAGCGCCGGCAAAGGTTTCCTCAAGCTTATAATACTCCAAAGAAACCTTGTTACCCAGATCCCAAACCTCGGTTTCGTCACCGGGAAGAAGATGAGCGAGGTAGCTACAGAAGATGTATTCTTTATGAAGCTCCTTATCAAACATCCGGACAATTTGTGTGATGTAGTTATACCACTTCACAAAACTGCGCACCTGTCTGCGGAATTCGTAGCGCTGCTGCTGATCCAGTCCATTGTTATAGCGGTCAGCGATGGGCAGTAAGGCATTGGTGATTTTTCCCTGCAGCGACGCATTCTTTTTGTTGTTTTCGGGATCAAGGTAAATGGATGTGACAACTTCAATATCCTCATCCCCATAAACCTTAAAGTCTCTTAGCTTTTTCTGCGCTGTGTAAATCAAATCCACGTTGATTTCCGCTTCAAGGCTGGTTTCCGTGTAGAATGCCTGGAACGCATCCTTAATCTCATCTGCGCTATTCACGAAGTCGAGAACGTAGGTATCAATTTTACCGGGGCAAGTACGGTTCAAGCGGCTGATTGTCTGAACTGCCTTCACATCCCGGAGTTTTTTGTCAATAATCATCGTGTGGAGTAACGGCTCATCAAAACCAGTCTGGTACTTTTCTGCCACAATCAGGACATCACCCTGTTCATGGAAAACAGCCTTGGTTTGACTTTCTGTTACACGGTTACCATCAATATCTTTATTCATGCTGCTTTCTGTGTATTCGGAGTTTGGAATATCCGGATCCGAAACGCTTCCAGAGAAAGCAATCATGATTTGCAAATTGTCATATCCCTGCTGTTTGATGTAGTTCTGAACCTCATGGAAGTAGCGAACAGCAGCCAACCGTGAGGATGTGACAACCATCATCTTACCCTTTCCGCCAATCGCTTTGCTGGTAACTTCACGGAAGGTCTCAACAATAATTGCCGCCTTCTGCGCAATGTTATAGGGATGCAGTTCTGCATACCGGCGAATCAGTTTCATGGCCTTAGACGCAGGAACTTCGGGATTATCCGGTGTGTTCTTGGCAACCTTATAGCAGGTCTTATATGTCGTATAATTTGCCAGAACATTCATGATAAAGCCTTCCTCGATGGCCTGACGCATGCTGTACACATGGAAGGGATGGAACGAACCGTCCGGCATTTCCTCACCGAAGATTTCAAGGGTTTTATCCTTCGGAGTGGCAGTAAAGGCGAAGAAGCTCAGGTTCTTATGCTTACCGGCAGAGATCAGTTCCTGCAGGAATTTATCATTGGCGGCATCCAGTTCTGCTTCGTCTTTACCCTCCAGTTCAGCATATTCTGCCAATGCTTCGGCGGTATCAGCCAGCGCCATTTTCAGCTTCATAGCACTTTGACCGCTCTGACTGCTGTGTGCTTCGTCCACAATGACAGCAAATGCTTTACCGGTGGTATCACCGACCAGATCATAGATCACGGGGAACTTCTGCAAAGTGGTAACAATAATGCGCTTGCCATCCTGAACGGCCTTCAAAAGATCCTTGGCGCTCTTCTTTTCATCGATCAGCACAACGCTGCCGAGGGTATGATCAAAGCCGTTGATGGTATCCTGCAACTGGCTGTCCAAGACCTTTCGGTCTGTTACGATAATGACCGAGTTAAAAACTGCCTTGTTTTCTTCATCATGCAGACTTGCAAGACGATAGGCAGTCCACGCAATGCTGTTGGACTTACCGGAACCAGCGCTGTGCTGAACAAGGTAGTTATGTCCGGCTCCGTTATTTTTGGTATGAGCAATCAGCTTCCGGACAACATCCAACTGATGATACCGGGGGAAGATGATCTTTTCACTGACATCCGTGCGGCTCTTTCCATCCGGCAATGTAACTTTCTTGACTTCCCGTTGGTAGCTGATAAATTTTTGGAGAATATCCAGGAAGCTGTCTTTCTGGAGAACCGTTTCCCACAGATAAGAAGTGACATATCCGCCGTTGGGATTTGGGGGATTTCCTGCGCCGCCGTCCACGCCGGGGCCATTACTGCCTTGGTTAAAAGGAAGGAAATATGTTTTCGATCCCAGCAGACGGGTAGTCATAGACACCCGGTACAGGTCAACAGCAAAGTATGTGAGAATTCTGCGGTTAAACTGGAAAGCGTCTTCACGGGGGTCACGGTCTGTCATCCATTGCTGAATGGCATTGTTGATCGTCTGGCCGGTCAGCTGATCTTTCAGCTCAATAGCAACCAGAGGAATGCCGTTGACAGCCAGCATCATATCCACGCTATTATTGTTGCGGGGGCTGTAGTGCCATTGGCGGATACACTGACAGATGTTTTCCTTATAGCGGGTTATGGAGAGCTGATTCAGCTCAGTTTCCGGCTTGAAGAAGATGACCTTAAATTCCTGCCCACGGTGCTTGAACCCATGGCGCAGCACATTTACCAGACCATTCATATCCACGGCGTTCTGGAAAGCCTTGTAGAACTTCTTCTGCGGATCGCTTTTGCACCGCTTTTCAAATAATGCCCAGGCTACGGGCTGGGTGTTCTTGACAAAGGTGCAAAGGGTCTCAATGTCCAGCGCATAATTCTCAATGAGCGCACCGGCACTGTCATACTGGAAACCGGCCTTGTATCCAGCATCCGTCGCCTTTTGCCAACCGCCCTTGGGAGAAATCAAAAACGATTCAATATCGGTTTCAAATTGCTTTTCGTTGTCAGCCATAATCATGCCCTCATTTCTGGCCGCCGGTCAGTTTTGCAACTTCCCGGTCGAAATCCGAAGTGATGCGTTGGGTCTTATTGAAAATATCGTATTCCTGTGCGGCCTTTTCCACTGCTCTTTTATGAGAAATGCGTCCCTTGTCCGGGAGAATCTCATAACGGCGGAAGGAGAGAAATTCATTGATGCTCTGGGCAAACTCCTGCATGGTGAAGGTATTCTCCCGCTCGATCAGATCTTCGATGTAATCGAAATAGCCGGATACCGTTCGCTCCAACTGACGGATTTGCTTCTCATCCAGATAGTTCTTTGCAATGGCGGTATCGGACTTGAGAATACGTCCGTCGGGGGCATTTTTCCATGTGG
>OIZO01001679.1_pt1 | contig 10739 bp, 8 predicted proteins | sample 1588551 | NCBI WGS metagenome assembly OIZO01 (sample SAMN03283271) | human gut metagenome | biome: human-associated habitat; material: feces | host: Homo sapiens | place: Peru | collected 2012 | reverse complement strand
AGTGGAGCACCACATGGAGTAAGGGAAAATTTTTTGCCGACCGTCTGGGCTTGCTTGCGTTCCTTTTCAGGAGGGTGAGTGAGCCCTTTGCGCTTTTTAGGAGGTAAAATGATGAAAAAAGTTGGAATTATCATGGGAAGCGACAGTGATCTTCCAATTTTGCGGAAGAGCATGGATACCCTGACGGAGCTGGGCATTCCCTATGAGTGCCACATCTTCTCTGCCCACCGGACTCCGGAGGAGGCAAGGGCCTTTGCGCTGTCCGCCCGGGAGCAGGGCTTTGGGGCGCTGATCGCGGCAGCCGGCATGGCGGCCCATCTGGCGGGAGCCATCGCCGCCAATACGACCCTTCCTGTGATCGGCATCCCCTGCAAGGGACCGGTGCTGGACGGTATGGACGCGCTCCTTTCCACGGTGCAGATGCCCTCCGGCATTCCTGTGGCTACGGTAGCCATCAATGGCGGCGTCAACGCGGCCCTTCTGGCAGCCCAGATCCTGGCGGTTTCCGACGGGGATCTTGCCCGGAAGCTGGACGAGAAGCGGGCGGCGGACAAAGAAAAGGTCCTGCAGAAGGACGCGGCGCTGCAAAGAGAAATTTTGGGTTAAAAAACGGGAGGAAACACAATGGGCGGATTTTTTGGAGCGGTTTCTCACAGAGACTGTATTCTGGACGTATTTTTCGGCACCGATTATCACTCCCACCTGGGTACCCGCCGGGGCGGTATGGCAGCCTACGACAAGGAGGCCGGTCTCCAGCGGGAGATCCATAATATTGAAAATTCCCCCTTTCGGACCAAGTTCGAGGGCATTTTAGGGGAGATGAAGGGCTGCGCCGCCATCGGCTGCATCTCCGACACCGACCCCCAGCCCCTGCTGATCCGGTCTGAGCTGGGTACCTACGCCATTTGCACCATTGGCGTCATTCATAACGCCGAGGCTCTGCTTCGGCAGTATCTGTCCTTCAGCGGCGGCCATTTCGAAGCCATGAGCGGAGGAAAGGTCAACTCCAACGAGCTGATCTCCGCTCTCATCGACCAGAAAAGCAGCTTTGCGGAGGGCATTCGTTTTGCTCAGGATATGATCGAGGGCACTGCCTCCATCCTGATCCTGAAGGATGACGGCAAGCTCATTGCCGCCCGGGACAAGCTGGGCCGGATCCCCATCATCCTGGAAAAGAACGCCGACGGCTGCTGTGTTACCTTTGAGGACTACGCCGGTGAGAAGCTGGGCTATGAATACTACCGGGAGCTGGGCCCTGGAGAGGTGGTGGAGCTTACCGCCGACGGAGACACGGTGCTTTCCCCTCCCAGAGACAAGAAAAAGATCTGTGCCTTCCTTTGGTCCTACTACGGCTATCCTACCTCCTGCTACGAGGGCAAGAACGTAGAGGTCATGCGCTATCGCAACGGCCGGATCATGGCCAAGGCGGACAAAGAAAACGGCGTTGCCCAGGACCTGGACTATGTAGGCGGCGTTCCGGACTCCGGTACCCCCCACGCCATTGGCTACGCCAACGAGAGCGGCGTGCCCTTTGCCCGGCCTTTTATCAAGTATACGCCCACCTGGCCCCGGAGCTTCATGCCCTCTAACCAGAGCGAGCGGAACATGGTGGCGAAGATGAAGCAGATCCCGGTAGACGAGCTGATCCGGGACAAGAAGCTCCTGTTTGTGGACGACTCCATCGTTCGGGGCACCCAGCTGAGAGAGACCGTGGATTTCCTTTATGAGCACGGAGCCAAGGATGTGCACATCCGCTCCGCCTGCCCCCCCATCCTCTATGCCTGTAAATACCTGAATTTCTCCCGGTCCAACTCCGAAAACGAACTCATTGCCCGCTCCACCATTCTGGAACTGGAAGGGGAAGAGGGCTTCCAGCATCTGGACGAGTACATGGACGGCACCACCGAGCGGGGCAGGAAGCTCCGGGAAACCATCTGCGAAAAGCTGCACTTTACTTCCTTGGAATATCAGACCCTGGAGGGCATTCTGGAGGCCATCGACCTGCCGGAATGCGATGTATGCACCTACTGCTGGAACGGCAAAGAGTGAATCAGGCCATCCCCTCCGGCGAAGCCGAGACGGAGGGGGGCAGCAGGTACCCACACATTTGAAAATCCGAAAACGATGCTACAGTCAAAAAGGAGATTTTAACATGGATCATAAAAACTCTCAGTCTGCCAGCTACGCCGCCGCCGGTGTAGACATCACTGCCGGCTACAAGGCCGTGGAGCTGATGAAGAAGCACATTGCCCGGACCAAAAACGAAGGCTGCCTGGACGATGTAGGCGGTTTCGGCGGCTGCTTTGGCCTGCCCATTGCCGGAATGGAGGAGCCTGTGCTGGTTTCCGGCACCGATGGCGTGGGCACCAAGCTGCGCATTGCCCAGCTTCTGGACAAGCACGACACCATCGGCATTGACTGCGTTGCCATGTGCGTCAACGACGTGATCTGCTGCGGCGCGAAGCCTCTGTTTTTCCTGGATTATATCGCCTGCGGCAAAAATGTGCCGGAGCGGATTGCCGAGATCGTTGGCGGCGTGGCCGAGGGCTGCGTCCAGGCCGGTTCGGCCCTGATCGGCGGCGAGACCGCCGAACATCCCGGCATGATGCCTGTGGACGACTATGATCTGGCGGGTTTCAGCGTGGGCATTGTGGACAAGAAAAAGATCATCGACAACTCCAGAATGCGCCCGGGAGACGTGGTCATCGCCCTGGCCTCCACCGGCGTTCACTCCAACGGATTCAGCCTGGTGCGGAAGGTCTTCGATGTGGAGCACAATGAGAGCCTGAAAGAGCCCAATGAAGCCCTTGGCGGCAAGTCCATTCTGGAGACCCTGCTGACCCCCACCAAGATTTATGTCAAGTCCATTCTGGCATTGCTGGCGAAGGTGGACGTGAAGGGCATCAGCCACATCACCGGCGGCGGCTTCTACGAGAACATCCCCCGCAGCATCCCCGACGGCCTCTGCGCCAAGATCAAAAAGGCGGATGTGCGGATCCTGCCTATCTTCCATCTGATCGCCGAAGCCGGCAAGATCCCCGAGCGGGATATGTTCAACACCTTCAATATGGGTGTGGGCATGAGTGTGGTGGTTCCGGCCGGCCAGGTGGATACGGCTCTGGAGATCCTGAATGGCTGCGGCGAGACCGCTTATGTCATCGGTGAGATCGTCGAGAACGAGGAAAAGGTGATCCTGGAATGAAAACCAAGATTGCGGTCCTGGTTTCCGGCGGCGGCACCAATCTGCAGGCGCTCATTGATTCCCAAACCAGAGGAGAGCTGTGCAGCGGCGAAATTGCCCTGGTGGTATCCAACAGCCGGAAGGCCTTTGCCCTGGAGCGGGCGAAAAAGGTGGGGATCCCGACCAGGGTCCTGCTGAAAAAAGAGCTGGGAGGACAGGAGGGCTTTGAAAAGGCCCTGCTGGAAACCCTGGAGGAATACAAGATCCAGGTCATCATCCTGGCGGGCTTTATGAGCATTCTGTCCGGAAACTTTACGGACAGATACCCCAAGCGTATCCTCAATGTGCATCCCTCCCTCATCCCCTCCTTCTGCGGAGAGGGCTTCTACGGCCTGCGGGTCCATGAGGCGGCCCTTCAAAAAGGGGTGAAGGTCACGGGGGCTACCGTCCACTTTGTCAATCAGATTCCCGACGGCGGGGAGATCGTCGCCCAGAAGGCGGTGGAGATCCTCCCGGGGGATACGCCGGAGGTGCTGCAGCGCCGGGTCATGGAGCAGGCGGAATGGCTGCTGCTTCCCCGGGCGGCGGAACAGGTCTGTGCGGCCATTCAAAATGAAAAAGGGGAATAAGGACATGAATGTTTACGAAATCGGCAATATGGGAGAAAAGCTCTCTGCCAACCGCTATCCTGGCCGGGGCATCGTTCTGGGGCTGACCCCTGACGGGAAAGAGGCTGTGGCCGCCTATTTCATTATGGGCCGCAGCGTCAACAGCCGGAACCGGATCTTCGCTCTGGAGCCCGACGGCATCCGCACCGAGGCCTATGACCCCAGCAAAATAGAGGACCCCAGCCTCATCATCTATCATCCTGTCCGCCAGCTGGGCCGGGCCCTGATCGTCACCAACGGAGACCAGACCGACACCATCCGGGACTTCCTGGAAAAGGGCAAGACCATGGAAGAGGCTCTGCGGACCCGAAAATTTGAGCATGACGGCCCCAACTGGACCCCCCGCATCTCCGGTCTGCTGAGCCCCGATGGCAGCTATAAGATGTCCATCCTGAAGGCCTCCGACCTGGAAGGCAGGGGCTGCAACCGCTATACCTACGACTATGACCCCATCCCCGGCCTGGGCCATTTCCTGCACACCTATGTCTGCGACGGAAATCCTGTGATCCCCACCTTCCAGGGGGAGCCGGAGCGGGTGGCGATCCCCCAGGACATGGAAGCCTTTGTGGATACCCTGTGGAAAACCCTCAACGAGGATAATAAGATTTCGCTGTTTGTCCGCTATACCGATCTCGCAACCGGCGAATACCGGCAAAGGATCATCAACCGCTACGAATAAGGGGAGGAAACCATGAAAGAATTTGCTTTGAAATACGGCTGCAACCCAAACCAGAAGCCTGCCTCCATTTACATGGCCGATGGCTCCGAGCTGCCTGTCACCATCCTGAACGGCCGTCCCGGCTATATCAACTTCCTGGACGCACTGAATTCCTATCAGCTTGTGAAGGAATTAAAGGAAGCCACCGGTAAGTGCGCCGTCACCTCCTTTAAGCATGTGTCTCCCACCTCTGCCGCCATTGGCAAGGCGCTGCCGGAGAGCCTGAAAAAGGCTTGCTTTGTGGATGACGTTGTTGGGCTGGAGGAATCCCCTCTGGCTTGCGCCTATGCCCGGGCCCGGGGCACGGACCGGATGTGCTCCTTTGGGGACTGGGTGGCTCTGTCTGACGAGTGCGATGCCCTTACCGCCAAGCTGATTGCGAGAGAGGTTTCCGACGGTGTCATCGCCCCCGGCTACAGTGCGGAAGCCCTGGAGATCCTGAAAACCAAGCGCAATGGCAACTATAATGTAGTCGCCATCGATGCCGATTACGTCCCGGCCCCCCAGGAGACCAAGATGGTTTACGGCGTTACCTTCCAGCAGGGCCGGAACAACTTCAGGATCGATGCGGACCTGCTGAACAATATCGTCACCGAAAAGAAGGAGCTGCCCGACAGTGCCAAGGAGGACCTGATCGTAGCCCTCATTACTCTGAAATATACCCAGTCCAACTCCGTCTGCTTCGCTTATGACGGCCAGGCCATCGGTGTGGGCGCGGGCCAGCAGTCCCGGATCCACTGCACCCGGCTGGCGGGCTCCAAGGCGGACACCTGGTTCCTGCGGCAGCATCCCAAGACCCTGAATCTGCCCTTCCGGAAGGATCTGGGCCGTCCGGGCCGGGATAACGTCATTGACGGCTACATCAACGGCAATGAAGAGGATGTCTGCGCCGAGGGCATCTGGCAGAACTACTTCACGGAGCAGCCCGACCGGCTCACAGCCGAGGACAAGCGGGCCTACCTGGATGCCATCCGTGGGGTTTCTCTGGGCTCCGATGCCTTCTTCCCCTTCGCGGATAATATCAAGCGGGCCTATGCCTCCGGTGTCAGCTATATTGCCCAGCCCGGCGGCTCCATCCGGGATGACCTGGTCATCGAGGAGTGCGACAAAGACGGCATTGTTATGGCCTTCACCGGTATGCGGCTGTTCCACCACTGATCATAAGACTTCCCCACCGGGGAAGGTGGCAGGGCGCAGCCCTGACGGATGAGGTGTTTAAGAAAGGTTGGTCAATATGAAGATTCTGGTAGTCGGCGGCGGCGGGCGGGAGCACGCCATCATCAAGAAGCTGAAAGAAAATCAGTCCGTAGAAACGATATACGCCCTCCCCGGCAACGGGGGCATGGCGGAGGACGCGGTCTGCGTTCCCATCGGGGCCACGGATATCGGGAAAATTGTAGATTTTGCGGTAGAGAATAAAATCGATTACGCCGTTGTGGCCCCGGACGATCCTCTGGTCCTGGGGGCGGTGGATGCCCTGAACGGCAAGGGCATTCCCTGCTTCGGCCCCAAGGCCAACGCCGCCATCATCGAGGGCAGCAAGGTCTTCTCCAAGAATCTGATGAAGAAGTACGGCATTCCCACGGCGGAGTACGAGGTCTTCAACGATATGGACTCTGCCCTTCGGTACCTGGAAACCGCCCCCATTCCTACGGTCATCAAGGCTGACGGCCTGGCCCTGGGCAAGGGTGTCATCATTGCCCAGACCCGGCAGGAGGCCCAGGAGGCCGTCAAGTCCATGATGGCGGATAAGGTCTTCGGCAAGAGCGGCGAGCACATCGTCATTGAGGAGTTCCTTACCGGTCCCGAGGTCAGCGTCCTGTCCTTCACAGACGGCAAGACCGTGAAGCCTATGATCTCCTCCATGGACCACAAGCGGGCAGGGGACAATGACACCGGCCTCAACACCGGCGGCATGGGCACCGTGGCACCCAATCCCTACTACACTCCGGAAATTGCCCAGGAGTGCATGGAAAAAATCTTCCTGCCCACCATCCAGGCTATGAATGCCGAGGGCCGGACCTTTACCGGCTGCCTGTACTTCGGCCTTATGCTGACCCCCAAGGGCCCCAAGGTCATTGAGTACAACTGCCGCTTTGGCGACCCTGAGACCCAGGTGGTGCTGCCCCTGCTGGAAAGCGACCTGCTGACCGTTATGCAGGCAACCACCAACGGCACCCTGGCGGACACCGAGGTCAGATTCTCTGACAAAAACGCCTGCTGCGTGATCCTTGCGTCCAAAGGCTACCCCGTGTCCTACAAGAAGGGCTATCCCATCACGATGACGCAGGAGGCCAAGGCCCATACCTATGTGGCCGGCGCCAAGCTGGACGAGACCGGCAAGCTGGTCACCTCCGGCGGCCGGGTCTCCGGTACCACCGCCGTAGCGGATACTCTGGAGGAGGCCATTCGGGAAGCCTACCGCCTCTGCGACGGTGTAAAATTCGAGAATGCCTACCGCAGAAGCGATATCGGCCAGCGGGCCTTGCGGGCACTGAAATAATAGGGAGGACTCCACATGGTTTATCGTGTATATGTAGAAAAAAAGGAAGGCCAGACCCAGGAGGCGAAGGGCCTCCTGAAGGAAATTCAGGACTTTCTGGGTATCCGCAGCCTGACGGGGCTCCGGGTGCTGAACCGCTATGACGCGGAGAACATCGAGAAGCCCCTCTTCGATTCCGCCGTCAACACCGTTTTCTCCGAGCCCCAGGTGGACAACGTGTCCTATGAGGTCCCTCAGGGGGACCTGGTCTTCGCCGTGGAGCCTCTGCCCGGCCAGTATGACCAGCGGGCGGACTCCGCTGCCCAGTGCATCCAGATCATCTCCCAGGGCAACCGCCCCACTGTGCGCACCGCCAAGGTCTATGTGCTTTCCGGCAAGGTGACGGAGGAAGAGCTGGCGGCCATCAAGAAGTACGTCATCAACGCGGTGGAAAGCCGGGAGGCCTCTCTGGCTCTGCCGGAGACCCTGGCCATTGATTATGCCATCCCCGAGACCGTCCCCACTGTGGAGGGCTTTATTGCCATGGACGAGGCGGCTCTTTCCGCTCTGCTGGAAAAACTGGGCCTTGCCATGGACCTGGACGATCTGAAATTCCTCCAGGCCTATTTCCGGGACCAGGAGCACCGGGATCCCACCATTACGGAGATCCGGGTGGTGGATACCTACTGGTCCGATCACTGCCGGCATACCACCTTCTCCACCCATCTGGACAAGGTCACCATCCACGACGAGGCGGTGCAGAAGGCCTATGACGAGTATCTGGCTGCCCGGGTGGCGGTTTACGGAGAGGAAAAGGCCGCCCAGCGGCCTCAGACCCTGATGGACATTGCCACCATCGGCACCAAGCTCCTGAAAAAGCAGGGCAAGCTCCCGGAGCTGGACGAGAGCGAGGAGATCAACGCCTGCTCCATCCACGTCACGGCCACAGTCAACGGAGAAGACCAGGACTGGCTGCTGATGTTCAAAAACGAGACCCACAATCACCCCACGGAGATCGAGCCCTTCGGCGGCGCGGCTACCTGCATCGGCGGCTGCATCCGGGATCCTCTGTCCGGCCGGGCCTATGTGCACCAGGCCATGCGGGTCACCGGTGCCGGTGACCCCCGGACCCCCTTGAAGGATACCCTCCCCGGCAAGCTGCCCCAGCGGAAGCTCTGCCAGACCGCTGCCGCGGGCTACTCCTCCTACGGCAACCAGATCGGCCTGGCCACAGGCCATGTGGCGGAACTGTACCACGACGGATATGTGGCCAAGCGTCTGGAGTGCGGCGCTGTGGTTGCCGCTGCTCCTGCCCGGAATGTGCGCCGGGAGTGCCCCGCCCCTGGGGACATTGTGATCCTGCTGGGGGGCCGCACCGGCCGGGACGGCATTGGCGGCGCCACCGGCTCCTCGAAGAGCCACAATATGAAGTCCCTGACCACCATGGCCTCCGAGGTCCAGAAGGGCAACGCCCCGGAGGAGCGGAAGATCCAGCGGCTGTTCCGCGACAGCAAGGTGACCCGGCTCATCAAGCGCTGCAACGACTTCGGTGCCGGCGGTGTGTCCGTGGCCATCGGCGAGCTGGCCGACGGCCTGCGCATCGACCTGGATGCGGTTCGGAAAAAATATGACGGCCTGGACGGCACCGAGCTGGCGATCTCCGAGTCCCAGGAGCGGATGGCAGTGGTCGTGGCCCCTGAGGATGCGGATGCCTTTATCGCCGCCGCCGAGAAGGAAAATCTGGAGGCCTACCGGGTTGCCGTGGTCACCGAGGAAGCCCGGATGGTCATGTCCTGGAAGGGCCGTGAGATCGCCAATCTGAGCAGAGAGTTCCTGAACACCAACGGTGCCGTGAAGCACGCCCAGGTGACGGTTTCCGAGCCCGCCCCTCTGGACATTCCCGATGCCAGCCTGCGGGAGATGGCCTCTCAGCTGCGCTACGCCTCCCAGCGAGGCCTGGTGGAGCGGTTCGATGCCACCATTGGCGCGGGCAGCCTGCTGATGCCCTTCGGCGGCAGAAACCAGGCGACTCCCACCCAGGCAATGGCGGCCAAGCTGCCGGTGCTGCCCGGGGAGCAGACCGATGCCGCCAGCGTCATGGCCTGGGGCTGCGATCCGGAGCTGCTCAGCGCCGATCCCTTTGTGGGAGCCCAGATGAGCGTCATTTCCTCCATGGCGAAGATCGTTGCCGCCGGTGCGGACTACAAGAAGGCCTATCTGACCCTTCAGGAATTCTTTGAAAAGCTGAGAACTGATCCCGAACGGTGGGGCAAGCCCTTTGAGGCGCTGCTTGGCGCTCTGACGGCTCAGCTGAGTCTGGATGCCGCGGCCATCGGCGGCAAGGACTCCATGTCCGGCACCTTCCTGGACAAGGATGTGCCTCCCACGGTGATCTCCTTCGCCATTGCTCCCCTGAAAGCTCAGGAAGTTATTTCCAATGAATTCAAGGAAGGGGGCCACAGCGTCTACTGCTTCGGCTCCGACGGCACCTATGAAGGCCTGAAGGACACCTGGGAGAGATTCCATGGGCTTTGCCAGGCCGGTCAAGTAAAGGCCGCCTGGGCCGTGGATGCCGGCGGTGTTTCCGAGGCGGTCATGAAGATGTCCTTCGGCAATTCCGTCGGATTTACAGGCGAGGATACGGACTGCGGCTACGGCGACATCATTGCCGAGCTCACCGGGGACTGCGACTTTGGCCAAAAGATCGGCGTCACCACTGCCGAGCCTCAGATCACCCTGGATGACGAGACCGTCTCCATCCGGGAGCTGTATGAGCTGAATACCGCTACCTTGGAGAAGGTCTACCCCACCAAGACCCTGGAGACCGAGAAAGAAGTTCCCACCTTCGGCTACAAGGCAACTTCCTATCCTGCCCCTGCGGTAAAGACCGCCAGGCCCAAGGTCCTGATCCCCGTTTTCCCCGGCACCAACTGCGAGTACGATTCCGCCCGGGCCGTTCTGGCCGCAGGGGCAGAGGCGGATATCGCCGTCATCCGGAACCTGACCGCCGATGATGTGGCCCGGTCCGTGGAGGATGTAGCCAAGCGCATCGGGGACAGCCAGATGATCTTCATTCCCGGCGGCTTCTCCGGCGGCGACGAGCCCGACGGCTCCGCCAAGTTCATCACCGCCTTCTTCCGGAATCCTGCCATCCAGGAGCAGGTCATGAGGCTGCTGAAGGACCGGGACGGCCTGATGTGCGGCATTTGCAATGGCTTCCAGGCCCTGATCAAGCTGGGGCTGGTACCCTACGGCAAGATCATCGACACCGATGCAGCCTGTCCCACCCTGACCTTCAATACCATCGGACGGCACCAGAGCCGCATTGTCCGCACCCGGGTGGCTTCCAACAAGTCCCCCTGGCTGAGCCTGACCCAGGTGGGCGACATCTACAATGTGCCCATCTCCCACGGCGAGGGCAAGTTCCTGGCAAGCGAGGAGCTGGTAAAGCAGCTGGCCGCCAACGGCCAGATCGCCACCCAGTATGTGGATCTGGAAGGAAACCCCACCATGGACGCTGCCTTCAACCCCAACGGCTCCATCTGCGCCATCGAGGGCATCACCTCCCCCGACGGCCGTGTCTTCGGCAAAATGGGCCACAGTGAGCGTATCGGCAAGGACCTCTACGCCAACGTCCCCGGACAGTACGATATCCGTATGTTCGAGGCCGCTGTGAAATACTTCAAGTAA
>OIZO01001675.1_pt1 | contig 10758 bp, 9 predicted proteins | sample 1588551 | NCBI WGS metagenome assembly OIZO01 (sample SAMN03283271) | human gut metagenome | biome: human-associated habitat; material: feces | host: Homo sapiens | place: Peru | collected 2012 | reverse complement strand
GACATGGCCGTGCTGCATCCCCTGCCCCGCGTGAACGAGATCGCGCTGGATGTGGACGAGGATCCCCGCGCCGCATACTTTGAGCAGGTGCAAAACGGTGTGTACGTCCGTATGGCACTGATCCTGACATTACTGGGAATCGAGGTGGAGTAAAAGATGCTGAATATTAGTGGAATTCACGAGGGCTTTGTACTGGATCATATCCAGGCGGGAATGAGTTTTCAGATTTATCATGATCTGAAATTAGACCAGTTAGACTGCACCGTTGCCATCATCAAGAATGCAAAGAGCAATAAGATGGGAAAAAAGGATATTTTAAAAGTGGAATGCCCGGTTGAGGCATTAGACTTAGATATTCTCGGATTTATTGACCACAACATTACGGTCAATGTCATCAAGGATTCCAAGATCGTAGAGAAAAAGGAGCTTCACATGCCAAAACAGGTAAAGAATGTCATCCGGTGCAAGAACCCACGCTGCATCACTTCCATTGAGCAGGAACTCGACCAGATTTTCCTTCTCACCGATGAGGCAAAAGAAGTTTACCGCTGCAAATACTGTGAAGAAAAATATACCAATCCAAATAGACGTTAAATTTAATTCAAACCATTCATATCAAGAATGATAAGTAAGAGAGACTTCTTTGCTGATTAAATAATCTACAAAGAAGTCTCTCTTAATAACATTCATAATACCACAAATTTTCTATGGTCTTTATAAAACACATTATATTTCTACAAATTAGTGCCTGTATATATTGGGTATAACAAATCTATATACAATGCTTCGTTATTATTTTTTTACCCTTTTTAATTTAAGGATAAAGCCAAAACAGAATACCAAACAAATTGCAAAAATCCACATACACCGATTATCATCCCCTGTTTTTGGAGACTGTACTTCTACACTGTTATCCACAATTATTTCCTCAGTCTCAGTACCAGTTAGAGTTTCTGTATTTGCAACTTGATTCTTTGCGCTATCCGCAGCCTGATTATTTACAATAGTAACCTCACCAGTATTCTTATTATCATTTTTGTTTGCCGTGATTTGCTGAATATTAATACTCGTAGTTGCCACACCGTCAGTAAAATTAACCTTAATGACATGTGTTCCAACCGCTAATTGATCCATATATTCTTTTGTAAATGTTACGATTGTAGAACCTCTTTTTAATGTGTAATTGCTACTGTCTAATAACATACCATCTACTTCTATGCTTACAAATTTATCAAGTTCCCCACTTGCACGAAGTACATACGTTCCATCTTCATTAATTTTATGTGTCCCATTAGCGCCTTCTGTTATCGAATAATTATTTGGCTCACTTGGCAAATTTGGTTGTTCCTGCTTCGGTACAACCGTTACTACACACTGTGCGGTGCAGCTTCCTACTGTTGCTGTGATTGTTGCTGTTCCCTCTTTTAATGCTGAAACTGTTCCCCCTGATACTGTTGCCACTTCTTCATTGTCACTTGTCCATGTTACGGTCTTATCATCCGTTGTATTAATTGGATCATAGCTTACTACTAATGTTTCTGTTGATTGTTTTCTCAATGACAATGTTGTTTTATTCAGAGAAATTCCCGTTAACGATGCTTTTACTGTCACACTGCAGCTTGCGGTTTTACTTCCAACTTTTGCTAATATATTTGTTGTTCCCACATCAACAGCAGTAATTTTTCCATTCTGATCTACTTTTGCTACTGATGTATTTCCACTCGACCACGTCACTGTTTTGCTGTCTGTTGTATCGCTTGGATTATAATTGACTGTTAAAGTTTCTGTTACTCCTTTGTTTAGTGTCAATGTGGTTTTGTTCAACGAAATTCCCGTCAATGGTACCTTTACTGTTACATTACAACTTGCGGTTTTACTTCCGACTTTTGCTGTAATGGTTGTTGTTCCTTTATTTACTGCAGTAATTTTTCCGTTTTGATCTACTTTTGCTACTGATGTATTTCCACTTGACCATGTTACTGTTTTACTATCTGTTGTATTAGTTGGATTATAACTTACAGTTAAATTATCTGTTGCTCCTTTATTCAAAGTCACTGATGTCTTATTTAAACTGATTCCTACCAATGACACTTTTCCAGTAATATTAACTGTTGCAACTCCCTTTCCATCTTCAATATGAGCATGGCGTTCTACTACATTTCCATTCTTGTCAATGTTTATAGGATATACCCAAATTTTTTGTGTTCCTACTCGATTTGTTTCAAATGTGATTGAAAACCTATGATTTCCAGTGATTCCATACTGATTATCCACATCTTGTGATGATAAATTTGCTGTTCCAACTTTTCCTAATTCCCTATTTTGGTCACTTTCTCCTATGTAAACATGTATATCTAAAGATTGTGATGACCTATCCGGGTCATATGCCCATCCAGTTACTGTTACTGTGTTGGCTGTCGTTGTAACATCATCAACATACCCTACTGGAATATGATCTGTTGTGAAATTTGGTCGCCATACTCCCCAATACTGCTGTGTACTCCATTTATCTTTTAAATAGTTTCCACACTTTACTACATACCTTTTATTATTATAATTTTGATGATAAGTTGTATTTTCATCTGCATAAATTGCGACATGTCCAGTATTTTTATAAATTAAAATATCCCCTTTTTGTGGTGTTGCACCTTCAATCCTTGTTATCCCTGCTGGTGGTGTTGCACGTCCATCCCAATATGAATCTGCACCCATCAAGTTTATCTCACTCTTTGAAAATCCTAAATACTGCATATATGCCTGTATAAATGCTGTGCATTCACCTGCATACGCCGTATTCCATGAAACATACTTTTGCTGCCCCACCCAGCTATCCACTGTTGCAATTGCGTCATCTGCTGTAATATCAATAATCTGTCCATTTGATACAGTTGCTTTAGCCGGAATATCTGGTATCAAAGCAAACAAACATAAAATACAACATAACATTGCCCAAATATGAGTTTTCCATTCTTTTCTTCTCATAACTTTTTTCCTCCGTTTTATACCATTTTTTCTTTGTAGTCATTTAAACGACTATGTTTTCCGTTATTATAGTCATTTTTCAGACTATAGTCAAGTATAAGACCACATCTTAATATACATAATAGAAAATTATGGAGGTTAAATTCCATTGATAGATTATGCACCCTTTTGGAAAACTCTTGAAGCATCTACCGAAACAACCTATACTTTAATAACCAAACATCATATATCCAGTTCCATCATTGATAAACTTCGTAAAAATAAACCAATGAATACAACAACCCTAAATGACTTATGTCGGATTTTAAATTGCAAGTTGGAAGATATTGCACAATATATTCCATCTGACAAAGATCAACCATTATAATTTGTTCCATAATAAAACCCCTCAAATAATTGTCTCACCTTTAGTGACAATTATTTGAGGGGTTTTATTATTTTTCTTAAGTTATCTAGAATGGCCGCAGACAACAGCAGTTGCACAGCATATTCAAAAACAGGAGGCTTAAGCACCAGCTCCCGGAGCTTGCATATGGTCTGTCATAATTATCACCCATGCTGGTGTACCATGTACCTCCAAATTCCAGATGCTGTAAAAACTGACGGTATTCAAAATTACTTGGTTCCATCTCGACAGCCCGGCTCGCATGCTGTTTTGCAACGATATTGTTACCGGCTCCCTGATTTGCCATTGCACTGTAGTAATACCAGCGCGCGCTGCGCTCTGCAAACGGAATGCCGTTTAAAACATTGAGTGCTTCCGCATAACAGCGGTTTGCGATATAATTTGCAGCCGCCTGCATCTGTGGGGAGTCATTCGTGGTTCTGTATCCCTGATTTCCACTGTAATTGTACCGATAGCTTCCACCACCTGCGGAGGAGGTGTTATATCCATAACTTCCACCAAAGCTTCCGCCCGACTGTTTTTCCTTCATGATCTGGTCATAGGCCTGCTGTACTTCCTTAAACTTCTCCTCAGCCTGTGCCTTATTCGGATTGTTAATATTAGCATCCGGGTGATATTTACGGCTTAAAGCCCGATATGCTTTTTTTATCTCATCATCCGAGGCATCCGGTGAAATACCGAGCACCTGATATGGATTCATCATATAATTCTCCTGTTACTTTTTCCTGTCTTCTTTTTTTCTCTTCGTCTTTTTCTCTTCAAGCTTCTTTTTTCTAAGCTGTAAGTATTCATATCTGCTCCATACACCAGAGTAGAGAATATTCCGCAAAATATCCGCATGCAGTAAAATCGGCAGACGCTCAAATGATTTGGCACATTCCGACATCATGCTTGTCAGCAGCAATTTACAGAATGTATCAAATTCCTGATCATTTTCTTTTTCCATGTATACAAGCGGATTGTAGCAGTTCTTCTTCTGGTCTGCATCATAGTCCTCGTATGCGTCCATCAGATAAATAAACTTACCCATATAAAATCCGAGGGTACGCATCTCCTCCTGCCACTCATCCTCTCTCCAGCACATGATCTCACCAAGCATCTCACCGGTAAGACCTGCCACAAGATCGAGATTCGTCTCTTTATTCTTCTCTACTTCCGCTGTCTTGCGCATGAATTCTTCCAATGCCTTTACCTGCCTTGGATATTTTGACACGATACGAGTATAATCCTTATCGAGTATTTTTACAAACGCTTTTTTCGTGTAGGATTTCTCGTCCTTCCAGTCATCTAAAAGATTCTGGTATGCCAGGATCAGGTTCATGTCTGCGGCATACTCTGTCGCCTCATTGATGTAAGCCGTCCGTTTCTTCGTCGGGTGCAGCGGACAGGTAAACTCTGTCTCGGTGTTCTCCAGTTCATACAGCCCGGTCAGCAGAACGATCAGAAATGTCAGATCATAACTTAACAGCATCTGCCCTTTTGTGCCACAGTTTGTTTTGAGTTTCTGGCAGAGTCCGCAGTAATATGCCTGATATATTTTTTTACTTTCTTCCGATAATTCTTTTTGATTGATATTGATATAACCAAACAATGGAAAAATCTCCTTTTATTTTCAACTTTTTTTCACAAATTCTGTCCGGCATTTTGGACAGATGATGCAGATTTTTCCTCTGCCTTTTGGCACTCTCACTTTCTGTTTACATTGCGGACATTTGTAAAATCTGTAGTTTTTTCTCTGTGCCAGATGCTTTTTGAACCGGTCCCACTTCACAGCCATCTGATATCTGTAGTTGAGATATTTCTGATTTTCTGCATATCTTGCGGAAATATTCTTCGAGAACATTCTCCATGTGGAATAAATCATCAGCGCAATCGCCAGCCAGTAAAAAATGCCAAGACGGCTGAACATCGACAAAAAAAGCAGTACCAGTGCAGCAATGCTCTGTGCCTTTGCCAGCTCATCCGCCCCATATCTTCCAATCATAAAACGCTGTATTTTCTCTCTCATTGTTCCGACCTCCTATCAAGTGATTTTATGTTACGCTTCGAAGGAAATCGCGTCAACACATCTATTGTCTTTTAAGAAACATTTTAGATTTCTATAATAATTTAAAATAACTGTACTTTCTGGCGCATACTCACGCCATCCTGTGCATAGGAAATCGCGGTATCCGAGTCGATCATGCTCTTCATATAAAGATCGTACACGGCATCGTCCATGGAGACCATTCCCTCTTTTCTGCAGCTGCGCATCACGGACGGTATCTGGAAATACTTCTGTTCCTTTATCAGGCTTTTTATCTCCTGATTTGCCAAAAGAACTTCAAACGCCGCCACACGTCCGCCTCCATCCAGTCTCGGAAGAAGCTGCTGGGAAATAACGCCTGTTAACACATCCGAAAGCTGTGAACGGATCTGCTGCTGCCTGTAATCCGGGAAACATTCCACCATCCGTTCAATGGAAGTCACTGCATTTCTGGTTGGAAGTGCGGCAATCACAAGATGTCCCATCTCTGCCGCAGTCAGAGCAAGTGAGATCGTTTCCAAATCTTCCATTTCACCGATCAGAATGACATCCATATCCTGTTTTAATGCAGCTTTCAAACCCGCTTCATAAGACTGGGTGTCAATGCCGATCTCCCTCTGTAACACCATGGACTTTCTATTCTGAAAAAGATACTCTGCCGGTTTTTCCAGTGTCAGGATCGACCGCTCATAATTGGAAGCAATATGGTCGATCATCGATGCCATCGTTGTTGTCCTTCCACTGCCGGCTGCACCTGTCACAAGAATGAGTCCCCTTCTCCTCCCAGCCATCTTCACTGCTGCCTCCGGAAGTCCAAGCATCTGCGGTATTGGAATCTCCTCTGCGAACAGACGGACAGACATTGCACACGTTCCACTCTGCCGGAACAGATTCACGCGGATACGCTTATTTAAAACCGAACAGGAAAATTCGACCTCTCCATTTTCTTCGAATGTTTTCTGCTGTTTTTTGTCCAGCAATGCCTCTAAAAGCTCCTCCATGGAAAAAGACACGTTCCATTCCTCTGTCATATCCACAAGCCTTCCATCTACCCGGAGCAGCAACTGCCTTTTTGGCACATAATGGATATCGGAAGCTCCTTTTTTTCCTGCCTCTTCTAAGATCTTATAAAATTCCTGTAAAAATCCGGTAGTATCACTCTGCATGATCATCCTCGACTTTCTTCTATGTATTATTGCCATGATTTTTTCTCTTGTATATACATTGCACTGCTCTTTTTGCAGGTGTAACGATAGTTTCTACACTTACACCATCATACAACAATCCGGCATAAAAAAAAAGATGTCAGCTGACATCTTCTCTATCTAAAATAAGCAGGACGATAAGCCGGGTTATGTCCGTCTGCAAACGCAGACACGAATGATCATCTTTCTAGAATGACTGTTACCAGCCATTTCAAGCGACCTACCTAAAGCTGGCGGGCCACGTCAACGCTTTTGTTCGGTCTTGCTTCGAATGGGGTTTACATATGCCCCTCCTGTTACCAGGAAGGCGGTAGTCTCTTGCACTGCCCTTCCACCCTTACCAGATTCTGGCATAGCCAGAATCGGCGGTATATTTCTGTTGCACTTTCCTTGGAGTCGCCTCCACCGGACGTTATCCGGCATTCTGCCCTGTGAAGCCCGGACTTTCCTCACCTGCGGTCTTTCGACACTTGCAGCCGCGATCATTTGTCCTACTTATTTTAAAAACTGAAAGAACGCCGCAAAAACTTTGCGACGCTCCTTAATATACACTATTCCTTTAATTTTCGCAAGAAAATTTTTTTCGCAAGAAAATTTTTTCAATTGTATTTATACATTGAAACAGCTTCCGCCGATAAATTCACGCAGAATGGAATTCTGGTTAATCCCATCGCTCGGCATCGGAAGGAAATAGTCCAGGAATTTCAACAGACGCTTTGCCTCTAAATATTCCTGACAGTCTTTGTCAATGGCAAAAAGCAATGGTTCCGCATACATTTTAAGAACCGCCAGTTCGTAGATGAGCGCGGAGTTAAACATCACATCTGCACCTTCCTGAAATGGGAAAATATACTTTTCTTCCCCTCTGCGCACAGAATCCCACATAGCAATGGTTTCCTTTGCAGAGGTTCCGCGTGTCCGTGCATCGCGGACAATCCGTCGGATCAGTCTTCCGTCAGTAGTTGGCAGACAGTTGTGCTCGTCAATGTTCAACTGCGTCAGTGCACTGATATAAATCTTAAACTTGCTCTCGATCGGCAGGGAATAGGACAGCTTATCATTCAGTCCGTGGATTCCCTCGATGACTAACACATCATCCTTTCCCAGTGTCATAAGCTTATCTTTATATTCCCTTCTTCCCGTCTTGAAATTAAAAATAGGAAGATTGACTGTTTTTCCTGCCAGCAGTTCATTCATGTCATGGTTGAATAATTCCACATCCAGCGCATCCAGACATTCAAGATCCAGTTCGCCGTTGTCATCCCTTGGACAGATATCCCGGTTCTTATAATAATCATCCAGTGGAAATGGATGCGGATTCAGTCCTTTTGCAGCCAGCTGGATGGACAGTCTGTGTGAAAAAGTCGTTTTTCCTGAGGAGGATGGTCCTGCGATCATAATGAATTTCCGGTCTTTTGCTGAAATGATCTCCTCGGCAAGCCTTCCGATACGCTCCTCAAACAAGGCTTCCTGCGTCAGTATCATCTGCTGTGTTTTTCCGGCTGCGATCGCATCATTTAAGGCTCCGATCGTATCGATCTCAAGCATTTTTCCCCAGTCTCTGGATGTCTTTAGCGTGTGGAACAGTTTTTCTGCCGGAACAAACGGTGCGACCTCTCTCGTATTTTTATCCGGGAACTGAAGCATAAATCCATCCGCATAAGGGATCACATCATAATAGCGTAGATATCCGGTCGATGGCACCATAAATCCGTAAAAATAATCCATGTAATGATCGAGTTCATAAATATTGACTCTGGAACTTCTCCGGTAACGGAACAGTTTTTCCTTGTCTGTCATTCCAAGGTCATGAAACAGTGCCACGGCGTCATCCGTATTGATACTCTCCTTGTGGATCTCAATATCGGAAACTACCATCTGATACATCTCATTCTTTAATTTATTGATTTCTGTCTCAGATACTTTCACAACTTCCTCTGTATCATTCTCCCACTTCACAAGTTCACAATAATTTCCCTGTCCGATGGAGTATTTTACACGCACCGATATATTCCCTTTTCCCCAGAGATTATAGACTGCTTTCTGCATTAAAAGTGTCACGCTTCTGCGGTACGCCTTTTTCCCTGTCTTGTCTGCGGTTGTGAGAAATTCTACGGTTCCGTCTCCATCTGCACACTTATTTAATTCCCGCAGTCTCCTATTGTACAATACCAGAACAATATCATCCTGATACGCATCGCTGTAATCCTGCGCAATGCGCAAAAAACTTGTTCCTGACGGATACTCTTTTTTCTCCCCCTGGATTGTTAACATAACTTTTTTTCCGTTCATCGTAATCCCCCTTTTCCGTGAAAACAAAATACGAAACCTAATAAACTTAAGTTTCGTATTTTGCTGTTCTTATTTTTCTTAAAAATTACTGCTGGATCAATGTCACACTGACTGTACCGGTTCTTAAATCTGCTACTGCTGAAATCTGCAATGGCGTATTATAAATATTCACAAATCTTAAGTCGTAATAATTACCTGCAATTGTCGCATCTCTGCCTTCTGGAAGATATGGAACCGGGAGAGAATGTGGGTGACGCTCAGTCGCCGGGATTCCTCCGTTTAACATTGCAGAATACATGGTAGAAGATACCTGACAGATACCTCCGCCTGTTCCTGTGGAATGTTTACCACTCACATAAATTGGCGCTTCCACATAACCGTTTGCTGCCGTTCTTGGTAAGATTGTTTTGTTAAAGGAAAACTCTTCCCCTGGCTGAATGACTACACCGTTGATTCTGGAAGCTGCCACTGCAATGTTGGTTGCTCTGGAAGCTCTCGGATCAAACTTTGTTGTGCAGGAACCACGGACAATCGCTGCCTGTGCTCCCTCTCCAGCCGAGATCAGTGTCGTTGCATTTCTTCCCTCTGCTGCACCGTTTGCCGCATAATGGGCACAGTAGGATGCAAGGTCATTGCCGAATGCTGCCTGAAGATCCGGGTAATTGGCTCTGTAAATTGCAACATTGAAATCAGCGCAGCCTGATCTTCCCTCATAAATGCCGGAAGATACAAAATGATTGAACAACTTCTGTGCATCATATCCAAACGCCGCCTGAAGATCCGGGTTGGAATTATAATAATATTCTGCATCAAATACTGCCTGATATGCACCTGTATTCGATGATTTCTTTGCTGCATTTGCCGTGACAGTGCTTCCGGACAACAGCACCATGCATAATGCAATGGATAAAATCTGTATTACTTTCTTTTTCATAAGAAACTCCCTTCTTTGGTATCATATTATTCCAGACCATATGTTACTCTGGTAAATTATGGTAAGATAAATGTAGTATAACACTTTTAAGGATTTTCTACAATCGTTCCTTCACGATATGCCTGAAGTAAATTTTCAAGATCACGGATATTTTCCCGCATCACTTTTCCATTATCTGTGTCTGCAACCGTTTTCCGTCTCACAACATGCTGCACCAGAATCGTATGTGATACAATATCATTTCCTTCCGAAACAGCTTTTTCCACGGATTCAAAAGGCTCATGCGCCGCCAGCACAAGACCATATGAATTGTAGATCAATGTGTACCCGGCAATTCCAGTCTTTGGCTGATAAGCCTTGGAAAAGCCGCCATCTATGATGAGAAGCTTACCCCCGCACTTCACCGGGGACTCTCCTTTTTTTGCCTCGATCGGGATATGTCCATTGACAATATGCGCCTCCTGGCCGGATAGTCCAAACTCTGCGAGGATCGCATTTACGACCTCTTCTTTTTCCAGCAGCCGGTAATACGGATTTTTCGGTTCCACATGTGTCGCTTTCTCTGCCACAAAATACCTCTCAAACGTTGTCATCTTATCTTTGCCAAACACCGGTGAATTTTTATTTTCCCAGATAAACCAGAGAATGTCTGATCCCTTTTTCTTCTCTTCCGGATCAATGGCGTAATAACCTTTTCTGGCGTAGCTTTCTAACACATCGTACAACGCTTTTCCGGCATATTCCGTGCCGTAAATATTGACTTTGGTAAAAGAGCCATCCTCATTCAGCGGCACACAGCCGTGATACAGAAGATTTCCATTGTATACATGATACAGGCTTCCCTTGGTAAAAAGAAAACGCACCTGTCTCTGTAATTTTTCACAATTTAAAAATGCGGCAGTCAGTCGTTCCA